>Ga0058701_10001070_pt1 | contig 18917 bp, 23 predicted proteins | sample AgamicOrMae_FD_97039 | JGI IMG/M metagenome (GOLD analysis project Ga0058701, IMG submission 97039) | Agave microbial communities from Guanajuato, Mexico - Or.Ma.e | ecosystem: Host-associated > Plants > Phyllosphere > Phylloplane/Leaf | place: Guanajuato, Mexico | collected 2012-06-04
CTAGTTCCAACGAATCCAGTGTAATTAAATTGTGCGGGCTCATGATTCCTAGCTATTCCCTTGTTTCATGGTTATTGCCATTGTGACCAGATGATCTTTGGACATCTGGACCTCATGGTACTTGAAAGTTTGGACCCTAAGTGCATTCGCACATCTGGACCATGTGTCCAAGAGGACATCTGGTCCATCTGTTGGCAAGTCCAAGATTTGTGATAGTTGTCAAACCATCTGGACTCATGAGATTTATCGTGGCGATAAATCTCCTTGGTATTATATCTCCTAGTACAGAATCTTAAGTGTCGGAGACTTCTTTGAGCCCGGGAATTAGGCGAGCCTGGGAATCAAGCGAGCCTGGGCATCAATTGAGCCCTGGCGACATAAATCAGGGATGGTTTCATTCCCTTGATAGTGCGGTCTGATGACCCTAGAGGTTGAAGACCTCTGTTTTATGGTGCAAGGGGCCGTGATAGATCACTCTGCACAACAATAGTGCTGTCGGTCGTCAGTTATGCTGGATGGAGTGTACTGATGACCCATGGCTAATTTATGTCGCATCGGGATCCGAGGGTGGGCTGCCTCTGCAGTGCCCTGGCCCGATTGCTCCAATCGGCCACAAAGTGGCAGGTGGTTTCGCCCTGCCGGCCGGGGACCTTAATTCGTCACTTCGGGTTCGGTTCGGGACCTCACACTTTGATTAGACCCGGGCACCCGCGTCGAATCCTGACGGAGCATTCGGAGCCATCCTCATCCTCCAATGATTATTGCCGGAGGATGGGATGGCTTCTCCGTCACTTTCCGGTGGAGATCTCTGAATTGATCGATTATGTCCTGTTGTTCGATCTGTTCTTTCGGCCGTTTTCATCAATTCTGTGTTGGTAGCGTGCACGCTGCCGTTGCGTGTGAACTCGTCCACGACTGACTCAATTGTGTCCTTCCTGGGTTCCGGTTGGGAATTCTCAGTCGAGTTTTTCAACTTTATCGAGTGAAGATCTAAAATGCAGTGCTCAATTGTTCGAAGATTAACTCCGATTTGGTAGCGAATCTTGTGGGTGCAGTACTTGTGCGGAGTGTCCCCAGTATGGCCTTAGACAGCGGAGGAGCTTCAAGTGCCAGTCAATGGTTGGTGGGTACCAGGCATTTATGCCTGATCATCGCCCAATTAGTCCTAGACCTCCTACAGACCCTTACAGGAGACGATGTGATTACGTATTTTGTAGTGGGTGCTACACAAGATGGGGGCGGCTTGATGCCACTTGCCTAGTATGTGGGGCCGTTTTGGACAGGTGGCACATCTAAGCCCTGCTGGGATACCACAGAGATGGGGTCCAGTAGTACTATCTTGTCCCATGGATCACGGGCGAAGAGACTTGGGAGCCGGCCGTCAAACTCAATAATTGCGAACAAGAGCACTCCAGAGCTGCGCGATCGGACTCGTGACTCGTCTAGCTCCCGATCGATCCTCGATGAAACTTTCGGGCAGGATGAAGGAAATGAGATTGACCGATATCCAAGGACCCCTTGCCGTGATAAATTGAGCGGTGTGTTCAAGTTATGCGTCGTTAATTCCATGATCTTCCCGGCGTTCAGCTCTATCGCCCTCAAGATTCTGCCATCCAAGGCGTCGCTTTGGAAAGAAAATTCTCCTTTTCAGTTGATTTGGGTACACTCAAAAGGAATAGACCATCGGATCGAGTTTCGAGAGTAACATGTTGATTAAATCATAGATAAAATATGTCGATTGTGAATGAGGAATTTCTAGTTAATCATTCGGGGAGTTTCAATCCGCATATTTGTGCCTCCCATCTCCTGTAACACTCCCAACAAAATACGTGATCGCACCGTGTTTAGGGGGGATCAACCTGAGGACATAAGCACTTCGAGGAGTCGTCTAGCGTACGGGCTTGATGCTGATTAAGGCTGAAAACCATCGACTGACGGTTAAGGCACTTTTGCTCACTCGAACCATACGGCCCACAATCCGCACACATTCGGCACACGCACGTAGAGTTGTTACAAGTCAACTTCCGACTAGCAGTCCGAACTGGCAGTTCGACAGATCCGTCGCCTCACAGTTCGGCAGTTCCGACTGCGCAGTTCAAACGAGCTCGTATCTATAAAGTGAGCAGTGTGGCCCAACTCACTGATGAATTCCCGAACTGTGCTGCGCGAAATTCAGTCACCACCGCCCCCACCGCCCCCACCACCGCAACCGCCAACGTATGGCTCACATGTGAGCGAAGGCCACTCAACTCGCACGTGAGGATGTGAAGATGCCATCTTGGCAGTTTACAAGTCAGTCCAACCAAGGCTCATTCGGGTTCGAACTCCCCGTGTAAGATGGGAACTGGTTACGCATCCGAAGATGCCGTGCATCTTAGTCTCTGCACTTGCTCCAATCTTCTCGCTCAATTGGAACACTTTTGAGCACAAAATCCATCAAAAACAGATTATATCAATATTTTCAACTCGCTATGGAGAATCTGAATGCAGTCAGAGTATTATTTCCTGTGGTTCTGAAAATCAGAGCCCCTCAGATAGAAGATGGGTGAACGAGCATTTCAATAGATTCATAGAAGGGAAGAGGAAATGAGGTGCTGCATAGCACTCGGTTACGAAGCAAAATTCTCCGCAAATTCGAGTCACATCACTTTGGGAAGGCACTGGAGTGCGAAGCATAATGATTTTTCCACAAAGCGGACAGTATTCACATTCAAGCTTATCAACCGATCGATGAGATTATCCTTCGAAAAACAACTCGAATACAGGTAGGTCGATGGACCTGCCTTCAGAAAATTCTCTGAGACAATAGATAGGAGCGAGAGGATTGTAAGCCGGCAGAGTTCATTAGCAATCATCAACTTGCGCAAGAGGACCCTTCAAGAGCGCATAAAGACTGAACTTGATACCACGAATACGATCTCCTGTACTTTCGACTTATGGTCAAAGAGCAAGCGTGGGCGACGGTTCAGTTGTATAACAAGCCATTTTTCAGACAAACAAGGTGCTGTAGTGTTAAAGGCGTCGAGCGACCCCCACAATGCTGAAACCCTCAGAGCTTTCTTAGAGAAAACCATGTGAAGGTGCGGGAGCAATGATAAAGTCATATCCATAACTTCTGATAATGCGTCTAACATCGACGGAGCTATTGCAGACCACAAAAGAACTATGAATCTAGGCAGTCAATACGAGCTCGGGTTCACCCACTACCGCTGCCTAGCCCACGTCATTCATTTAGGAGTTACATCTGCCCTGGAAAAGCTGAAGATTATGATACGAGAAGTCAAGGAGTTCGTCATAGCGTTAAGAAGGTCTGGAAAACGCACCGAAAGATTGAACGATGTCCAGAGAAAATTGATTGAAAAAATGAATTAGATACCCGTGCACCTTTAGAACTGATTGAAGATATTTCACACCGACGGAATAGCTGTTAAAACATGTTGGAGCGGGCGGTCAAGATTCGACTTGCTATCTCGCAATTGCAAGAGTAATCGAGAGATCTGGCCTCTATAGACTGGAGCCGAGTAGAAACTGTTTTAAAATTATTGAAACCTTTCATCGACATCACACACGATCTTTCTTCGGAGCAAAATGTCAACATATATCTAGTGTGCATCATGGCGCCGAGATTATTAGAACGCCTATCGAGACAAAATGAGGACCCAATCATTGACGAAGCAGCAGGAATGCTCAGAGCAAAGCTCTTTTCTAATGTTGACAGAATGTATCCACTAGCTTCACTACTGTCGACTTTACTCGACCCAAGGCTCACAACGAAATATACTTCAACCGAGACCATAGAACGAGTGATCAGGCAGATCAATCGACTGATAGAGACTGTAACGGTTCGAGCCCCTTTGCGAGATTTGAGCACCTCTTCGCTATGGCCGATAACAATTCTCGACGACATCAATGCTTCAGTTTTTGAAAATGAGCCTGATCAATACTTGAACACACCGTGTTCCCATCGTAGCACCAACGTGATGGGCTATCGGTCTCTAAATTCAAAAAATTTCCCCGAGTGATGGAAGGTCGCAAGCAGAGTTCTGCTAATCCGAGTGACAAGCGTCGCTTCCTAGCGGATTTTTTCCTCTTCGGGTGACCTCAGCACGCCGAAACGAAGTTGGTTATCGCCAGAAAGTTCCGAAAAAAACATGCTCATGAGTTCCTGGCTTAGTTTCCTGGATTATGAATGAAAGTTCGAGATTATGGAGATTCGAGAATACAGGTAGGATATTGCGTTTCGACAGTTCTTTGTAGCAGGCAAGCGAATCTTCACAGCTCAAATGCAGCCTAGCAATTCAGCCGTTCGTGCTGATCGTGCACTCTAGGCTGAAGTTTGATTATCCGAAGTTCAGAGGTGGTAGTGACTTCTGCCCGCTTACCCAAGCCGAATTTCCGCGCTGCAGACAGTTTCCGGCCGACTGTCCGATTGTCTAACTGGCAGTCGGAAACTGTCCAAACTGAACTGTGGCAGTTCGTTTCTCGAGCTGCAGACTGTTTGCCGACTGGCAGTATCTACAGTCGGCGGTTGCAGTCGAATTGCGTGAACGCAGTTGCAGTTCAGTTAACAACTCTACCCGCACGAACTCCGGACGCGAACTTAGTCTCTAAACAAATTGGGCACCTCACCTTTGAAGTTGACTGTCTGAACTGGGGAGGAGATTTTTCTGCGCCCCCCGGGCTTGATTCTTTGTTGGGCTCTAGGCGGTTGCAAGGCACAATTCCGGGCATTGCCTAGAAACACAGGAATCCTACGTCTGCCGCATTTTTTGAGAAATGGTGTGGGAAACAAAGCCAAGACACATCTACATTACGGAAGTCATGCTTGGTGCCCCTATACAATCGTGAAATTGGTGAAATACGGAATGAGCTTGCCTGCAGCTGGATATGCCTTCAAATCGATGAGGCTAGACTCAAAAGTCAAGCTATTTACCTGATCATGGTAGGGAAACTCAGCGGATCACTTTCGAAACCGTACTTACTCGATTGCTTGCAGGTTCACAGATCCGCGAACAATCTGAATGCCATGCAAGCTTTTCTGGAAGCGCTGGAGATTCTTCGATCTGATAGAAAACCCTATGAAAATGTAAGGTTGCTATTAAGCGACCAAGCTTCGTATATGGTTCTTGCAGCAGAGAACCTTCGTCAGGGGCTGTTCTCAAAGATGTTGCATGTGATTTGCCTTTGTCACTCACGCCAAAGGGTTTGCGAAGACATTAAATTCGCCTATCAAAGGGAGAAAAGGCTTGTCACAAATCTAAAGACGACGTTGGCTAGAGCACCTAGGCGCGTGGCGATTTTCGGACGGCTCACTCATTCTAAGCTCGGAATTTTTCCTGTGGTGGGGAACATTTATTCGCTATTGCAAGTACGTTCGCATCAATTCTGATGGAATCGAATCCGCCGAGCAAAAATCCGAACAAGATTGCTTCTCTATCTGCCATTCTTAGATTTCAGAATCGACTGATGATGTTTGAGAGGGAGAAAGAAGGAAGAAAGAGACAGGACAGAAGATTTTAATTTTGAGAGAACTTGGTTGGAAAAATTTCTGAAGGTGCTCACACTGGTTGAGATTTTCGACCGGCTCCCGAGTCTCCTGTTCAGGTGTCCAGGAGAAGAGCTGATACCTTTCGTCCCCAATTATCTCATATCCTAGCAGGTCTTGGACATCCCAGCAATCCAAGGCTGTGTTACACGCTGGGCAAGTGGCGTTGAGTGCTTGGCATCTCCTGCAACACTTTCAACAAAACACGTGATCGTACCGTGTTTGGTAGGGATGGACTGGAGGACACAAGCATATTGAGCAGCCGTCCTGCTCACGGGCTTGTGTTAAGGCTGAACCATCGACTGACAATTGAGGCTCTTACGCTCACTCAGACTATACTGCCCACAATCCGTGCACATTCGGCACCCGCACGAACTCTCGGCAAACACAAACTTTGTCTCTAAACATATTGAGCATTTTCAACCAGCCGTAAAACGGCGGTGCAATTTGTCAACCGGTTCGCTACAGTCGCAGGGTTCCATGCCAAACTACAGTCTGAGGGGCAGACACTCGACCATTTGAACTAGCAGTTCGAACAGGATGAATTGAAATGCACAGTTAGAAAAACGAACTTGTGAAAAACAAACAGGCAGTTCAGTTTAGTTTGGCCATTCAGTCAACTAGACTCACAAGGAAACATTGGAACCTGTGACATCCTGATTGGGCTGGGCACCATCAAGATATCTTCCCCTCATCCTCCCGATATGCTGCATGAGCGGTTTTTCCGGAAAACAAGTCTTCCAGGACGCTCATGCAAACTTCTTGATATGACAAGGGCGCAGAGTGTCGGTGAGTCATATATTTGATTTCGTAGGACTATCCTTGCGCGCTTCATCAACATTTGACCTCCACTGGCTTTGACGCAGCAGTGAGGCTGTCCTCCAGTGCGACCGCGAGCAGTGGGACTTCATTCATGGATACATTGGATTGGAGTCGGAGTGTAGACTCGATATCACAAACGAATTAATTTCAAATAACCGGCAAGATAAATTTCATATTCATAACAAAATTTGCACTAGTAAGTACGGCTTGTGCTGATTGATTTTGGATCCGTAAGAGACGTGAGAGGACAGAAGAAAGTACAACATCAAGCTGGGAACAGTCGCTATCAAGTCGCGAGTGAAATTCCAGCGTGTCGATAGGTTGTGATGAGAATTGCGACGAAGAGGCCGCGCTACATATTAGGGAGAGAGAGCACGTTTAGCAGCCGGGTATTTTCGGCAGACTATGCCCTGCGAACAAGTCAATAGGATACTGGAGGCGTTTATCGCTGGTGGTGCCGCAGGAGCAGCTCCGTCAGGTGGTGAAGGCAGCAACAACGGGACGCCTGAAGATCAAATATCTTCAATTGCGTCAACATCGAAGAGACCCATCAAAGTTGTTGTGGAATGCCCTTCGGGAGCGATACCGGAGTGTCTGATGCGCAGGGATAGTAAAAATTGAATCCTTTCGATCATGGTAGATAACCACCACCGAAAGTTCCCCGGGTTTTTCAACCGACTTTTCTCGATCAACTTGACACGCTCGACAAAACATATACAGAGTGGTATTTAGATAACCCGAGAAGTTTTCTCAAATTTGTTCTCGCACACTTCGCTTCCTATGAATGAATATGGTATCAAAGGGTTCAGCAACTCTCAACATTTTAATGGATGATGTTTTCGAAATGTTCTCCTTTCTGTTCTTGGAGCAATCTAAGTCCTTTCTCAAAAGCTAAAATCGCGCGCTCCAAAACTTCGTGCGGTATCTTTCGCATCACTCTTCGGATCCATTCTTTGAGGTCTTCGATGTCGTTTGGTCTTCTCTTACACACAGAATCTTTGGTATAATCCCATAAAAAATAGTCTATAGCAGACATATCTGGGCTATGAGGTGACCATTCGTATCCAGAGCTCGTTCAGTGCTCTAACACGAGTTAAGAGATATCTCTCGCGATAACTCGATTTTCGTAGCATGAATGGATGAGATCCAAATTTTCGCCGGTTCTGTGAGCAGGTGTGTCGAAAAAGGGGAATAAGCAAATATGCCCCCACTCATAATGCGCATTTGATCACTTCTAAACTTTCCTGTACGGTCAAACTAATACATGCAATATGAGCTATTATTGCAATGTGAGCGGGAGGCAGGATGCAATACGACTCCTAGACCGGGAGACAGGAAGCAACACGACTCCTAGGCCGTAAGACAGGATGTAACATGACTCCTAGGCCGTAAGACAGGATGTAACATGACTCCTAGGCCGTAAGACAGGATGTAACATGACTCCCAGACGAGGAGACATGCCTCTCATTGGATACGGCGCATGCGCACAGCTTGGAGAGAACTTTCGGGAAGAATCCCGAAAGTCCGCAGCCTAGTATAAATACGAGTGCGCGCGGCTCGTTCGCAGAGCATTCAAGTTGTTGCATTCGTCCCGTGTACAATAAATGCCCAACGGGCGTTAAAGTTGCAATATCGCCTCTCATCAAGTAAACCTCTGTCTCTCTTAACCTCAATTTTATTCTCACATTCTCACAAGGTGCACCGTCTTGCTGCCAATAATAATTGCCCACTATGTGCGTCTCAGAAGCCTCCTGCAAGGCAGCGTTCAACATACGATTATAAACTGCTTCATCGACACTTCCATTCTGCTCCAGAAAGATTGGGCCGATGATGCCCTTTGCACAAATTCCTGCCAAGACAGTAATATTCCGGGGATGAAGTGGATTACTTCTAATCGCGGGCTTCTCAGTCCCCCATATACGATAGTTCTGTCTATTTACGTAGCCGTCGATGTGAAAATGAGCTTCATCTGTGAAAATTATCCTCCGAATATTCAATTTTTTTCAGTCGATTAAGCGACACATTTCAGTTGCAAAATTAAGTTTCCTGTGAATATCATTGGGGCCTAAGGCTTGAAAAGTTGATATTTTGTAAGCAAAGTGGCCCATGTCTTCATGGCACATCTTATGTGCAGTAGAAGTGCTGATATTCAACTCACGAACCGTTTCGCGGATGGATAGTCGTGGATTCTACTCATGTAGCTGCATTGCTTGCTCTATGATTTCTGGAGTTCTCAGTTTTTTCCTTGGTTTTCCTGCCTTCCAAGTCATCGGCTACACTTCCAGTCCTCTGAAATTTCTCCACGAGATTCTCAATTGTATCAATTGATGGGCTAGGCGAATTTTTGCGTGGCAAGAGCAAATTGAATTCCCGATATGCTACGAAGTCAAGATAGGAGGTTCAGTTCTGCACCGTTAGTGCATGAGGATCATTTGTGCATCTTGCGTAATAGCGATGATAGAAGCGAAGGGAGACAGGGTAACTTGTGGCTTCTGCCGAGGGAGTTAGGACGGACCAAGATTCATAGCATCTCACCCAACGACCAGTGGCTATTCGACAACTTGAGGTTCAAATGCTCTACATGTCTAAACACCTCTGATTACGATAAAGCACTCACTCACCCGAATTCTTGCCCCAAGAATGAAGGCTTTCAGCCGCCAGAGCACATCCACAACTGGACCGAATCGAAGTTGGCTCTTATGAACGTTACCTCAAACCCAATTATCGATGCTCCACCAAGGACGAAAGACGGGCTAATTAGACTACATTATAAAGGAGAACAAGTCTTCAGCAAATTTATCCGCTGCAACAACGATATCGGGGACATTAAGACTATTGCCGCAAGAATGTAAAATCTGGACGCAAACGAACTATCCATCATTAAGTTCCAACATTCCGAGATGGACAACACCGCCAAGGTGAGCGATATTGCTCAGCCCCAAGGCGCCACTTATCTCTCCATGTTCTGCTAGTCGTAGGAAGTAGCCACCCACACAGCTCTCCTTTCGTTCAACGATACGGGCCCCCTGGTCATACGATCACGAAGACGTGATTGAATCTCAGACAGGGATGGTGAAGTGCCAACTCAGGCACGCGTAGCGCGGCGCCAGACACGCCCCCTGACCGCAGGGACACACCTCCGGCTGGCCGCGCTGGCCGAGCGCGATGGACATTTCCAGCACCTAGTCGTACGATAAAATAAAGCCAGTGTTATCGTCAACCCCAGGCATCTTTCTGCTGCCCCTACCTACAGGAACCACCAACGTTGTTGTACGCGGCAAAGAGCCGTTACAGATTTGGCTTTTGATCGCGAGGGTCGGACTCTGGTCGCGGCTAAAGTAAGATTCGATCAATTCTATCCTCTCATGGAGGGACAGACGGTTCATGATGGCAAGAAATAGATTATAAGGCAGAAAAGATTACCGAAATATCTCTAGTCTCTGCAATTTTATCGAGATTCTAATATTGTTGCTCATTCTCCATAGAGCCCTGCAGTAAAGTCGCGCGCGCGCCAGACAGCGCGGCGCCAACTGGACACTAGACCTGTACCTGTGCGCACAGAGGCGACTGAATGCAAAATGCTAATGAGCGAACTAGATGTGCACAAAATTTCACTTGGAAGCTACGCGCGGGCTCTGCATGGCGAGCCAAAAACTTCTCGAGTTATCTGAATAACACCCTGTACCTTGATTTTCCAGTTCGCGTCTCACAGATGTCCGATGTTTCCTCGTGGGCGCTCATAGGTCGTTTGAGGGGGATTGAGCTGATTTTGGGTGCAAGATCGTGCTCCAGATCTTCTTGACTGACGGCCTCGGTGCTCCTGATCGTCATGTTCAAATGCCTGTTTCAAGCAGCAGTTGTCATGCGATTGGGCCGACGCGTCGAACAGTGCAATTAAGCCATTTGTACCTCTCAATGGTCAACCATGAGGCCTCAACCGATTGCTTCTCTGGACACAGAATGCCAGCTCAGGGCTGCAAGAAGCCACCTACTGTCGCTGGTGTCTCAGAATGTCTTGACAACGTACACTCTCAAACTCCTCCGCGACCCTAATCTCTGCCAAGCTCATGCATAAAAACATGCAGCAAGAAGCTCTAGGGAGATTGTGCAGTTGAAAGCCGGTTGGGGATATATACTGCACTTTCGATGGGCAGGAGCCAGAACTCCCCCCCCCCCTCCTAGGTCAGAGGCCGGCAATGGAGTCCGGGCTACGGCTGTTGTGACGAAAACGCACACCTCCAGATCTTGATGAAACTTAGCATACGGGCTATTTAGAGTATGCTGAACACGAAAGCGGTGACCAAAGTGCGGAAACTGGCCGTTCTCGAGACACCGATCTTGGTGTTCTTGCATCTCTCTGCAATTCCAGGATTCGTGTCGGTCACGCCCCCTATCTGGCCCTCGCGAGGCTGCCACGACCTCTTTATTGGCGCGCTCTTTTATCTGCGCCATCCTCCTTCCCTTCTAAAATGCACAAAAACGACAACAACAACAGCAACAGCGACAGGAGCACCGAGGTCGATGAGGCCCCTCATCAGCCTCTGGTGCGAGTTTCCCGCAAAAACAGGTGAGAGTATCACTAGAGCCGAGGCGAATGCGGTACACGCTGCTATAGCGAGCGAAGCGAGCGTGAAGTGCCAAAGCTAGGAAGTCAATCGATGGTTTCGTCTGGTTTGGTTGGTCGGAGGCTGAAAGCTGCGTTTCTCGATAAAATCGGAAAGGGGCGTTTCCGCACTTCAGGACCCCCCGAATATCGTTCCGTTTTGTCTAGCAAGTCCGAATATGTATTTCACGCCCCAAAAAGGGGGGCTGTACTCCCGGTACAACACCCCGGGCTACTGCTGTCGTGTGACCCATTTCTCTCGATCAGCCCATCTTGTTGGGGCGTAGGGGGACTGCTGTTTTAGTGTGCAATCTTCTCTTTCTAGAACAAGAGTTCATTCCCTCTATTCAGGAATTCCGAACCATTGTAAGTCTGCACACCTATGATAGAACGCCCCGAATCACGTTCAAACAGTGTCTTCAGTTTTTCCAAACACTCATGTACTTCTGCCTTTGTCTTTACGCAGAACACGAATACGAACTCAGAGAACTCGTCTTTACAAAGAAAATAATAGGCGGATCCGTCGAAGCTGGTTTTATTTACCTTGCCAGAAAGGTCGGTGTGGACCATTTCACCAACTATTTCTGCTCTCTTGTCCACTAAGGGATAATGCGAGACCTTCCTCTTCCCTTCCGGGCAGGTACTGCATTGGATCTTCTCTTCAGGCTTTATAATCTTCAGGCCCTCTACGACATTGAGGGTTTTCTTGATTTTTTCTTCACTCATGTGACCAAGAGCTTGGTGCCATCAAGTCATTGTCCTCTGATTCACTATCAGCATCAATTCCTCAGCATGCTCCTTTGGAAGAATATCCAATACAAATAGATTTCCGCCCACTTCTCCCTTCTTCTCACCTGTCATGATGACTAAGCCTTCTCGTTCTATGGTACAACCTGTTGTCTTGAAAGTTGACACGATAGCCTTGCTCCGTGGCCTTTCGAGCCAATTTTTGTTGTGACTCATGTGAGCAGTCGCACCTGAGTCAGCTATCCTATAATAGTTCTTCAGGCTTCGCCCTATCTCGCTGCATTTCATGCAGAAAGCATCGACGGATTTGCTCGTCTCCGCTTTGGCCGCCTTTGGGCGCTCCGTGCTCGCTACCATCGCGGTGGCCTTGCAGTCGGTTGCCCAGTGACCTTCAATGCCACACTTTTCGCATCGTGAGAGCTTCTTCTTCTCACTCACTGGAAGATCCTTCCATTCTTCTGCAGAGTATCTACGAACAGGGGACAGTTAGTTCCTCGCGCTCCTGTTGAGTCCCTCTTCTTGGTTGTCAAATGGGTGATAAGAAACTCGGAGTTTTTCATCGAAGGGTGCAGTTGCTCCTATTGATCTAGGACGTTCCCATACTCTGATGGCAATGAGTTTATGATGATCACGTTGAAAAGGTTATCAGGAATGTCTTCCCCAATCCCCTTCAATGCGGCTCTCATTTCTTTCAGATGACCAATGTGTTGGTTAATGTTGTGTTCCGGTTTCTCCTTCTGGTTGATAACTTCGCTCAATAGTCGGTATAGTGTCGCTTCTGATCGATTCGCATACTGGCGATTCAGAGAGTCCATTATCGCCTTGACACTTGGTTCGGATCGAAGCTGGTTTGCGTGTGCCTCATCCATAGTTCCGAGGAGCAGTAGGGTGGCTTGCATATCTTACTTTTCATCTACTTCCTCATCTTGAATGATGGTCTTTTCCAGGCCTTTTACTTTCAGAAAAATCATAATCTGATGTTTCCAAGGCAGGAAATTCTTTCGATCCAGTTTTGAAATCGTAGTTTGCATGCTATTGCTCGTACTGTTCTCCATCGCTATCATTACAATCGACCCTTGCGTACCCTTTTTGGCTGTTAACCTGTTAAGGAATGCCTATTGAACGACGTACGGCGTGTTTATGCTTTAAACTTTTACCGTTATTCTTGTATTTCTCTTATCCTCCGCTCTCCTGTTGTCTCTTCATTCGCATACATTCCTTCTTACACTCTCGTACACTCGAACTGCTCAAACAGGAGTCTTGCTTTCATACGTCCTGAGCGGACATGCTTGCGCCTCCGCTCATCATTATAACAGATTGGACTGATTTTGAGCCACCCATCGTGCTCCAGATTCTCGCGAGAGAGGGCCCCATTGCCGGCGATCGTCATGTTTAAATGCCTTGTGTAAGCTGCAATCGTCAAGCGACTGAGCCGACGCGTCGATCAGTGCAATAATTAGGCCATTTGGACCACTCAATGGTGCACCATGAGGCTTCAATCGATTTCTCGGCCGGTTGTGGCCTTGTGACACCACCGGGCTATGCTCTCTCGGTGGTGTCACACGCCAGCGAAGGAGTGGTAATGGGGAGCGGCAGCATGTCTAGAGCGCGGGTCGAGAGAAAGTGAGAGTCTAGCTCCAATAAAATTGATATATCAGTCGATATACCACCCCGTGTTTCCGTGATCATAAGTACTTGAAGGGAGTCAGGAAATGGCCCAACACCCACACTGTAGAGAGTAAGGAAATCTTCATACGAATTGTCTGTCTTACGCGTCAGCGAATGAATGTGTATTTTATTGGACTGCACACACTGGCAAGGCGGGCGTTACTGCCGCCCGGCAAGACGGAGGCGGGACTAGCTGCACTGCGAGATGACACTCGCTTCAACACACACTCACATGTCCATCGAGAATCTCCCGCCCATTACTCGGATGGTACTAGAACAAATTCGAACAGGTTTCCAAGGAACCAACAGGGACCAGCCCAACATGTGTGAAAGAAGGACGTACACCGGATCTCCAGGCCCCTATACGAGATGAACCGGATGCACGAACGAACGTAAACGCAATCCTTGATGGGAGTCAAGATACAGAAGCTGCTAACGAAATTACCGTGCTTCAGAAAAGACATAGTCGAGAGAATTGTCATAAAATTCCGGACGTTTCGGTGGATCGACCACAAAGATCTGCCCATGAGGCCGAGCAGCAGAGAACCGATGAAGCACTACCTGGTGCTGGTAACAACGAGGCAATTGAACTGATGCCCTCCATCAGCCGAGGATACACGATAGCGAACAATAGGATCCTAGAAGAGGACAGAATTTCGAGCTCGGGAAGTTCCATCAACGATGAGCCGGACGAACCAGTCCCGCGACCTACGACTGCCAGAATGTCTACGGCACGAACAGCGGCTACCAAGCGTGACCCACTGATCCTGTCTGGACGCTACGAGGTGAAAAAGGTGGTGAGCCACATGCAGGTGGGAGCACGAAGGGAGTTCAAGCTCCGGTTTGTCGACGGATCCGAGCATAGGGTGCGGGAATCGGACTGCGACAATTGTGTTGAACTCCTCATGAATCATTGCAACCGCGGGGGCACTAGGCAGACTGGTCTCCCGCAACCAAGGGCTGGGGCATCCGGGAAAAGGGAGCCCACGACGGAGAACTGGGTGACCCCAGCTGAGGTTATTAAGAAGGGGAGCATATACGGAAAGCGAGACGGCATACAACCACCCATCGTCGAAGAAAAAAAATTATGGGATTCATCATACCATGATCAAGTCCGCCAATATTTTTTTGTGGTACTTTATCCCCACGAGCGTAATTTGGCGCCGGTGGCCGGTGGCCGATGGCTTGAATCCACTCCTGGAGGACGAAGAAGCCATGGAAATGATATAAGAGGACTTTGCACCAGCCGAAGTCAAAGTGGTGAGATTTGAAGTGCAAAATCGTGACGACCGCTGCGGCAGCGCCGCAGCCTCCATCATCATAGAATTCTGGAAGACTCACGACCGAGGCGGGATTCCGGTTGAGCTTACACCGGAAAGAGTGACATATCAAAGAGTGGGGAGAGCGCTCCACAAGGTTCAAACGCCGAAAATCACCTCCTGGGCACCCATTCAAGAACAGAAAATTGGAGTTGAGTGCCCTCGCTGCGGGAAGTTTTTGGGAACGTGGGAGAAACAGAAAGAAAGAGAAGTGAACACGTCGAGTGTTTAAGATGGACTGTGTTCAATGTGTGTGCGATTGTGCATTATATACTGCTTGTAAGATAGAGATTGGTAAGGAGCGAGGATGTTAATATCTTACACCCTCTCTCATTCGAAGCTTGATTTTCAATCTTCTGGCATTTGAATGCAGCCAATTTCACGACTCTGTGAAATTGGCTCTGTGAGAGCAGTCAGACTCTGTTCACGAAAGTGACAGAGTCTCGACTGCTAAGGCCTTCGTAAATAAGTTGGCTATCTGTTCTTCTGTGCATATGTATTGAGGTTCAAATACTTCACGCAAGAATTGGTCTCGGATGAAGTGAAAGCGGATATCAATGTGCTTGGTACGGCTGTGGAACTCGGGATTCCTTATGAGTTTCAAGGCACCTTGATTATCAGACAATGTCTTCGCTTGTTCCGCTTTAGTAATCCCAAGCTCCTTGGTAAATCGTTTCACCCAGATAAGACTTTTAACTCTGTCAGAGGCCGCTATGTATCCGGCCTCTGTCGTTGATAGTGCCACACACAGCTGTTGTTGAGAGTGGTAGCTCACTGGTACGGTTTCCAAGAACAGAACCATACCGCTCATTGATCTTCTTGACGATTGGTCCCCTCCCCAATAAGCATCAGTGTAGCAGCCGAGAGTGAGATTGCTTTCAATCTTGGAGTACGGTAATCCATAGTTTGAAGTCGCTTGTAAGTATCTAAAGACTCTTTTTATGACTTTCCAATAGGCTTTCCGTGGAGCCTTGGTGTACTTGCTCAATAAACTCAACGAGTGTGCGATATCTGGCCTCGTGGCGAGAGCACAGTATAATAGGGTGCCCACAGCAGCTGCATACGGTATATCGTCTAACACGGGCCTTTCCATCAACTCAGGAGAGCGTAGCACATGGTGTGTTTCGAGCAGACTCTTCGCTCCCTTGCAGTTCTCCATGCCATATCTAGCTAGCATTCTCTTGATGTAAGCACCTTGATGTAACATTAATGCTTCAGGGTATCTTTTCACCGCAACTCCGATAAAGCATGGATTACTGATAATCTTGACGTTGAAATGTTGCCTCATGTAGTCTATAACACGATTTATTGATTCTTTGTCCTCGCCAAAAATAACAGCATCATCCACATAGATGGCAAGATAGATTTGATTATCACCCACAAAGACACATGCGTCACTGTCAGTTGGTTTGAGGTTAAACTCTTTAGGCATTGAGGTGAATGTGCTATTCTAGGCACATGGAGCTTGCCGCAATACATAAAGACTTTTGTTCAACTTCAGAGTACAGCCTTCCGGAACGGTGACACCCTCCGGTGGCTTCAAATAGAAGACTTCTCCAATAGTTCCGTTAAGAAATGCTTTGGCAATATCGAATTGAATATGGTCTAGATCATATTGTACGCATATGGAGAATAATAACCTGATACTATTCATCCTGACGTCGGGCGCAAATACCACCTTGAAATCTCTTCCCTCTGTTCGGCTAAAGCCACGCGCCACTAAACTCGCCCTATACTTATCCACCGAGTTGTCAGGGTTTCTTTTGATTTTGGAAGCTCATTTTGCAGAGATCTCTGAAGCTCCCTTTGGCTTTGGAATGACCGACCAGGTTTGGTTCACGTCATGAGCAGATAGCTCGTCTGGTACTGCCTTGATCCGATGCTTAGTGTTGGGTGCATAGTGATGAAGCGACGGTTTGTCGCTTGCTCCCGACGCTCATATCTCAGTTCCACAACCTCTCAGAGAGTTGATCATCGTGTCAACTGGTAGGATATGTCAAGAGCTCTCTAACGACACCTAAATCACCGCTCTCACTCTTCTGGTTTGGTTTCTAGGATGGTTTTAGGATTTTGTATCAGATATAAAAGCCATGGATCTTGCTGGCGCATTCAAGGCATAGCGTGGAGTAGTGGGTTGAGCCGGCCCGCCTATGAATCGCTATGGAGGTGAAGTCCTCTCCGTTGGTTGGGTTTTTATCCCCTCAAACAACTTAGTAAGTCGGGTGTTAAGGCAGGAGCGCCCGCAAAGTTTCATGGGAGGCCTCTGGTATCCTCCAAATCCTCCTTGTTCTGGTACCCATCCGACGGAAGTGGTGACCGACCTCAACCATTTTGCAAAAAGTTGGGGCAGTGGTCACTTCATGGTCAGAAGCATACCATGACCATAATAGGACGTTGGTATCATTGGGTAGTGGTCAGCAGAGTGACTACAGGCACCAGACTGACCCCTGGTCCAGGCTTGGAACCTAGTTAAGGATATATGGATGGGTCAAACTTGGTGTAGGAGGTGGTAGATGACCAGAAGGACCAGACTGACCACTGGTCAAGCAACTTCCAGTTCGAATCTACACCTCAAGAGGATTACTCTGCAAGGATTGAAAATTGGAAAATCGAACTTTAATGTAATCAAGTCCCTGGTAGAGCAACCAGAACCAGGATCAAATTGGTGACGTAGGATCCTGACCACGAGGCATCAAGAATGAGTCACATCCAGACCATATGGGTTCATCGAGATGGTAGAAGGAGTCATAAGTTGGTGACATGCGCTGGTTGCATGTTATCAGGACAACTTGGGGAAATACCAACCGAGATAACACGGGATTGGATCATGCATTATCGGATGATCAATTAGATGCACTGGCGTGATCTGCATCGACTGCCTTCGTCTGGATGACATGATCGGATAAATGCTCACGCAACCACAGGATGGTCTTAGGATACATCAGTGCATTGGATTGGAGGATCCGGAAATCGATTGATCGATCATTGGAGTTCGGATAGTCGTGCCTGGATCGAACGATATCCGAAGGTGCGCTTGAGGAAGGCGTGAAGGAATGCGCGTGCAGGATTGACAAGATCGAGACCAAGAGAAGAGAGGAGAGGGATGGTATAAAAGAACTGCGATCTAGACGCCGATCAAAGTAAGTTGAGCAAAAGATGTCAAAGAGTGGAGATCTAATAAATAAGTGAAACTCATCGACAGTAAAGTGCATGTCTCAGTTTGATTCCTGCTACAAACCTGACAGGTCGGGTAGCGGATGCCACCGTCGCCCAGGAGCATCACCAACAACACCCGTCACACCAAATCCTCACGCGTCGTGACAGTTGATAGCCTCATTGTAGGTGGGCGGCTCACGCTCTAAAGCGATGGCACAATAGTTCTGCTTGTTCGAGCGAGTTCTCATTCTAGACCCTGGGATCCTGCTAGGCGCACTTGAGCCTGTGATGAGAATTTCCTCGTTACCAGACAGAAAAACCTTGCTGTTCCCAGACTTGATTGAGATCCCGTTGTCGTCAGCAGCGCTCCAAGAGATTAGGTTATCACTTATTCCGGGTACATATTGAACATTGTTAAACATTCTTAGATCGATCCCATTGACCTATGGAATAACTGGAATCGAGCGTTGTCTATTGTTGTGCAGAGTGATCTATCACGGCCCCTTGCACCATAAAACAGAGGTCTTCAACCTCTAGGGTCATCAGACCGCACTATCAAGGGAATGAAACCATCCCTGATTTATGTCGCCAGGTCTCAATTGATGCCCAGGCTCGCTTGATTCCCAGGCTCGCCTGATTCCCGGGCTCAAAGAAGTCTCCGACACTAAAGATTCTGTACTAGGAGATATTATACCAAGGAGATTTATCGCCACCATAAATCTCATGAGCCCAGATGGTTTGACAACCATCACAAATCTTGGACTTGCCAACAGATGGACCAGATGTCCAAAGATCATCTGGTCACAATGGCAATAACCATGAAACAAGGGGATAGCTAGGAATCATGAGCCCGCACAATTTAATTACACTGGATTCGTTGGAACTAGGAATCATCTATCTACGATCACTCGTAAATCAACTTGACAGACGGTTCGTGAGAATCAAGACACATATGGTTTCACACCATATGGTGAACATCTGTTATGAGGCAAAGAATAACCGCCTCGATGGCTTGTTGAAGCCACGACATCCGAGTATAAATAGAGCTGCGATTTGA
>Ga0058701_10001071_pt1 | contig 18917 bp, 18 predicted proteins | sample AgamicOrMae_FD_97039 | JGI IMG/M metagenome (GOLD analysis project Ga0058701, IMG submission 97039) | Agave microbial communities from Guanajuato, Mexico - Or.Ma.e | ecosystem: Host-associated > Plants > Phyllosphere > Phylloplane/Leaf | place: Guanajuato, Mexico | collected 2012-06-04
CCTCGCCAGCCACGGAGCCGCTGAGAAGATACTCTACCTGACCTCAAATCTGACGAATTGCGCGTCAGGAGGTAGCCCCTCAAACACCCCATCCCGTAAGATCTGGGAAGTTAAGGGGGGGCTCAACCACGGGTAGTTTTTTTTTTTTCAAGTTTGTTAATGAGGTTAGAGCTTCTTCGTTCAAATCCGGGATCAAATGCCGTGGTCAGCCTTTCAAAATCGTGAAGATCCTAATTAATTGCTTAAAAGATAGTAATAATTCTGTCATAAGGTAAGAACGTCTTGAGCGTTTATTAGAACTTTGGCGAAAATTTGAAAGTACCGTTGGCGCTGGAAAATCAGCGGCGCTACGGCCGCTAACGAGTCCAGTTAGCATAGCGCGCTAACGCTAATGCCTTTCGATAACATTAGCGCTAGCGTTAGCGACCGTAGCGCCGCTAACGCTAAATTAGCGGTGCCAGCCCTGATTTCGAATTAATTTCGTCATCGACCTGGCTTCGACGTATCGGCGTCGAATCGACGTCGATTCGACTATTTCTCATTGAGTTGTACTTCGCAATTTCTACACCGCTGTAGCTTCAGTAATTTTGTCCCTACCGTCCTGAAATTTAACCTGTCGGACAAGCTCAAAGTTTCCATAACTCTTAGCTGTATCGGTGGAGCGCCGAACAGAGCTTTCATCTGATCCCTTTCTTCACGTTTTTGCAGACTGAAAAACGAAGAGAAACGACGCAAGGAAGAACAAAAAGCTGAAGAAAAACGTAAGAAGGAAAGTGAGAAACGCAAAGCGGAAGAGGAGGAAGAAAGAAAGAAGGCCAAAGAGTCGAAAATGTTTACCAGCTACTTTGCGAAAACAAGCAAACCAGCGGAGAAGGAAGCACCCACCCCAACGCCAACTGTCCAAAACTTCATGCCATTCGAAGTGAGGATTTATAGAATTTCACCGCTGATTTCAGACCGTCGCATGAAAAACAAGCTGATGCCCCTTTTTCCTCTGTTTCCAGGTAAAATCAGACATGCGAGTTGCTCCATGTACTCGTGACCACCTGAACTCAAGCAGACTGAATTTCCTCGACGAAATTTTACAAACTCCAAAGGATATCCCCCCATCGGAGCTGTATGTGGAACAACTTCGCCGTGGTGTGCTGAAAGTCGGTCGCTCTGGCCGAACTTGGATACGAGAAGAGACCGAAGAAGAAATTTCAATCCTGGGTTTGTGAATTTGCATCGAAAACCGTCTCAGAATAGGAATATCACCTATCCACCAATATTTCGAAATGAGTACTTGCAAAGTACTTTTAAGTAGCTCTGCTATTCCACGTCATCCTATTTCCCGCAATTCGCCACAAGTGGGTTGAAATCCTTAAACACCTGGAAATATCATTGGAGTTTTTCCTTGAGTAATATTGTGTCGACGATTTTGTTAAATTCAAGCTAGCGTAAAATAGAGTTGGGGATCAGGGGGGGGGTCAGCTTACGAGGTTACATCGTAAGTACTATCAGTCCAAAAGGTACTGTCCGGTTATGATTGCGCAGGAAGTCTTCGCCTTGTGCGACCAGAAACGGACAATAACTTTTGGACTGATAGTACATTAGCCAAAGGACAGGCACCAATATTAAGAAGTGAATATACCTGCCTTTAAAACGAGGAAATAATAGCGGATTTTTGGTCTTCCTGTGTTGCTCTTCCTTACTTCACCTATAGACGAATCTTTGACTAGTTTTGATGGAGTGTTTTTGTGAAATCGTGTCGCAGAGCCAGTCAGCGAAGGCGTTTTCGTCGAACAACCGAAATTAAAGAGAATGCGGGCGAAACTACTCCAGTTCGCCGAGAACGATCGACCCGCTTACTACGGAACTTGGAGGAAGAGAAGCGAGACGGTGACGGGGCGTCGGCCCACCGCTCAAGACAAGGTGAGGATCTTGTTGGGAACGTAATGCTCTCAGCGGAAGTTTTGCTCACGACTCTGGTCCCGCGCAGATTCTCGACTACGACGTCGACAGCGCGGACGAATGGGAGGAGGAGGAACCCGGGGAATCCCTCCACGGGTCGGACGACGAGAAGGACAAAGAATCGGAAGACGAATATGAAGTAGATAACTCTGTCTTCGTTCCGCATGGCTACTTATCCGACGATGAAGGTGACGCAGAGGTCGACGAAGACGCTCTGGTCAGTAACCAAAATCAAACACAATGGTACAAAAAACTCCCGCGAAAACTTACCCTCCTATTTTCAAAATGGGAGTGTCTATTGACCCGACTGCCCCGTTTAAAATGCGTTAGGTTCCGGGCTTCAAGTCACCTCCCATTTAAAATGCAGTAGGCTAGTTACGTGCGTTCAAGTCTCCCTATAAGGCTCGTCGGGTCAAGAGCAACACTCTTTAAAACAGTCCTTTTTTTTACAGTTAGCACAGAACAAAAAGATTGAAAAAAGAAAAATTAGGGGGCATTCGATAGCGTTAAAAACCACAAGCGCCAACGCCGCAAGCGCCAGTCCTTAACCGCCAAACGAGAAAAGTCGCAAACGCCAAAGTTCGTATAGGTTAGGTTTGGTCAAGTTAGGTTAGGTTAAATGAGGTTAAGTTAGGTTAGGCAAGGTTAGTATTGCGGTTAAGACCTTTGGCGTTTGCGACTTTTCTCGTTTGGCGGTTACGGATTGGCGCTTGTGGTTTTTGGCGCTTATGACAGCTACCCAAAAATTATACGAAATAACGTTTGTGAAGTTTTGCAAGAGAAGCTAGATAACGGCTGTGGTTTGTTAAGAAAAAAAAATATGAGAAGCTAATTTAAAGCGATTTGTATCAGCCTTATTGGAAATTTCTCATTTCGGAACTCGGAGTAGTATAATGTAACATTTGAGGGTAACTCCGATGTGAGGAACCCGTGTTTATGCCCCATATGTTTGCAGAATCCGGAAATGCAGAAAGCCAAATTGAAAATTCTTGGAGAGGAGTTTGAGAGTCAGATGAAAACGAAGACCCGTGTATTGAAACCCATCGTTATACTGCTCACTGCTGCGATGCAATCAGCGAAGCTACGTAAGTGTCTGCGGCCCTCCACGTCGGTACTGCGTCGTCGCGAGTGCCCCTAAATAAACGGTGGTTTCGTTGCAGCCGGATCGTTGCGCTATCAGAAACTAGCTGAACGGCGCGCCGTTTGGAAGGAAGACGAAGGGCCCATCGACTTGACCCGCCGCTTCGAGAGCACCGAATGCAGCGGCGCGAGTCCCTCAGCGCAGCGCCTGGACGACGGAGGAACGCCTTTCACCAGAGGAAGACCTCAGCTCGCCGATCTTGCCGACGAAGGTAAATATCTCGAATACGGTTGCCCGCAGATTCGGTCTCATCCAGGGATGTCACAGGTCAGGAAAGTCAGGGAAAACGGCTGCAAAGTCAGTGAAATTTCTTATTTTGACCAAAATGTATTAAAAACTGTCTTTTGGCTGTGATCGAGACGCCGCGTCGACAGACAGATACTGGAATACTCAAACGCTTTTCAGCAGAAAAATTGATCGAATTTGGTGAGAAAAAGTCAGGAAACGGAAATAGATCTTGAGACAACCCTATCATCCTACCGCCCACTGTGCCTCAGATCTCATCATGCAAAAGGTTGTCAACATCTTACGAATGAATATAGGGTCTGTTTGAAAGTATAAATCGGCACCTCCATGGGAAACTCGACCAGTGTCCGAATGTCAGTTTTAAACTGTACTAGTTCGACGAGCGTTCAAATTTTTTTATTTTTTTTTTCGTTACGAATACCTCTTTAATAATTGGTCTGAAATGAATGACAACAACGGAACATTTTCCCTGGTCTCAGAATATGATCTCCATGAATTCTTATTAAAAGCACACGAAAAACAATCAAACGGTAAGACCTATAAAAGGGGATTTCGGGCGCTCTCAGAACGGGTTTACTTTAAAACTCAGCTTTTAGAACTAGTCGAGTAATGGAGGTGCCGAAATTAAAATGTCAAGTTTGAAAGCCGTAGGTGGGAATATTAACCTAGGGGGATCGTTTCTCTGCAATAGTTTCGAGAAAGTGTAAGGTTAAAGTTTGTTTCGGCGAGGTTTGCCTCGCAGTTTCTAGAGACTATTCTGTAAAAGGTCCTCCGTCAAGTTTGAAAGCCGTTGGTGGGAACATTTACCTTGGGGAATCGTAACCCTTCTCTGAAATAGTTTCGAGGTAGTGTAAGATCAAAGTTTGTCTCGGCGAGGTAGCTAGGAGTTTCTGGAGACTGTTTTATAAAAGGTCCTTATTTTGTTGAATCGGAAGTATTCTAACTGCTGCTCCTAGGCTTAAAACTGCTTTCGCGATTGCGAGAGCGGATCCGAGCCTCAATCGTGAACCTGCGGGACTGACGTGACCTTGTGTCTCAGCTATTCCAGCGCTCATCACGCTGATCCACGGCGCCCTCTACAAGGTGAGGTTTCTGGTTCACGAGTTCCATGAGTTCCTGAAAAGGCAGAGCGAGGTAGAGGAAAGGGCCGGCGGGGAGGCGTCGGCGAGCGGCGAGACTTCGTGGCCCAAACTGCGTGCGGCCTCCAAGGCCAGCATCGCCCGCAAGATCAAGGAGTTGGCGACTTACACTCACTGCAACGAAGAAGGGGCCATGAAAGGCAAGCGCTGCTGGGTGGTGCCGCAGGACAAGCGGGAGCAGTACGGGCTCGCTGACCTGAAACTCCCGAACCGCTGGAAGTTCATCCTTAAGCGCCCTCGTCTGGAGAACAAGGTGTCCGGCCTCAAGGCCGCCGGCCTCAAGGCCGCCGGCCTCGAGCCCAGCCCGACAGCCGAGCCTGCCCACCCGCTCGAAACGCCCAGCCCCTCCGTGAGGAAGAGTCTGATAACCAATTTTACCAAAGTTATGACCGAGGAAGAAAAGCAGCTGGACTGGGAAAGGTAAGCCAGGATGTTACTTGTTGGGGATCATGGGCCGGTTCGCCGCCAGATCGCCAGCCGCTAACGAGCGCGATCAGGTGCACCTCACTATCATTTGAAAGTTGCATTTTGTATCCGCTGTTTTCGTCTCGACCTTTCGTCGCCTACCGGATCGAGGCACAGGGTACCTAACGTAACTTTCGCGGTTGTACGACGTCAATCCGCACAATTCAGTGGCAATTCACGGTTAAAATTCTAGAGGTAGGAAGTGCCATCTTTAATACTGAATATGCGAATGCGGATCGGCGGCTCTTAACAACTGTCTGTTAACCTGTCCGTCAGTACTTTTTAAAACCTAGTTTTAGACATTGTCGATCGGAACCATATTATCCGAAAAAAAATGTTTTGAAAATGAAAGCAGTTTTTTGGGTCAGGCAGTTTCTTAGGGAAATGCTCTAGCCTGTTATTTCTTAGATGCTTAAGGGGAACCTCACAGACGCCATCTTGAAATTCAGGTTTTGGCGCATTACTCGCTCTTAGGCAGCGATATCAAGAATCGGCCAATACTTAATTGCAAACATGAACATTAGCCGTCTATTTATCAAAAAGGTAGTTACATCACTATCACCTCACCGCCAGGAAATTCAAAACGCATTGGAATTTGGAAAAAACAAGCGTTTTAAATTTCCTGGGCGTGAGGTAATACCTATGAAGGTCATTTTTTGATATACAGGTAGCTAATGATCATGTTTACAAATGTACATCGGACGATTTTCGATATCGCAGCCTTTAATTGAGGGATGCGCCAAAAATCGACTTTCAAAATGGCGTCTGTGAGGTTCTCCCTTAAGAAACGAGTTTCCTTTGGCCTTGTTTCAGGTTGTGCTTTTCTCTTGATTTCAGGATGAAGAAAAGTTCCCCAGCGAAGAAAGCTGTGCCAGTGAAACCCCAGGGTAAAATCACCTCTTTTACATCGCTGTTCTCTTCGTCGATAACATCCGGTGGCGCGCCTGCAAGTCCTTCTGCGCCGAAGCTGCAATCGCAACCGCAACCGCAGAAAACAGTGCCGCCCCAGCAGTGTCCTGCTCCTGTGAAAAAGCGCGTAGCTCTGTTGGTCTCTGTTCCCCGCGGACAAGATATTTCCTCTGCCGTTAAAGCTGCCAGAACTTCGGACGCTGTTGCAACTTCCGCGGCAGGCGGAAGCGCTGTGCAGGCGGGAGTTTCAAAGACCGGAGAATTACCGGAAACGGCTCGCAAGGAAGAACCGGAAGTCATCGAATTACACTGAAAGATCATAAACATTTTACTGTACGATGACAGGCTTTTACTTTATTTTTTAACCCATTTTATTGGAAACTTCTATTAGAGTTGTGAATAGAATTATATATCCGTACTCTTGTGATAAGATGTTATTCTTTAAAAAGTTAATTTTCGTCAAAAAATCATTCTTAAGGGCCTGCTTACTCGACTGTGTTTTTATATCTCCAAGTACATTTTCTGCAAGTCTGTCGGCATATTTGTAAATTTTTGCGTTGGTTGTTACGTGATTGTTGAAGTTGATGGTTAACCATTAGGGGATTCTTGTTGATATGGTTGTGTGGTTAAATATTGTGAAACTCGAGTCTCTCTTCTGAAAACCCAACTTTAAAGTGGTATTTATAGGTGCTTGAACCTCTTTACTTCTCTTTTTTATCGTGGTGGTACCTTGTTTTTAAGCCAGCTCTCAACTTATTTGTCAGTAAATAATTTACCTTCTCTATTATCCCTGTTTTAAAATGGTTTGCCTCCACAACTTTTCGTTAGTTTTGTCGCTTATGCTAATATTTTAAATAAAATTAATTTGGACTGTAAAGTTGATCTCGATCAGCGGACCTTCTCGTTGGTTAGCGGACTACGGTTCTCCTCCGTTTGCTCTGCGAGACCATTCGTCTCATAAAGACGAAGTCTCAGTTTAAATCCAGTACAGCAACTTACCATTGTTGTTAGAGATAATAAGCTGATCGAAATCTCCCAACGGGATCGTTTACTTATGAAGCGTTGCCCGACCATACGAAGTCAAAATCTTTTTCAATTTTTCTTTTAAGGAAATCATTGTCTTTAAATCGCCTTTTGAAATTCTCATCAATTTGTCTCTTTTTAAGCTGCTACTATCGACCTGTGACAGCTCTCTTGGTGACTCTACCTCCGTTTTTTACGTTTTGTATTAATGAACGGTAAGAAACTGTGCCAGCTGAAAAGAGACGAAAACTGGCTTAACTCGTCCCAATTTTTTCTTAATTTCTTTTTTTGTCTTTTCGCTATCTCGAACCATTCTTTAAAAAAATATTTAAATTGTTCTTTTCATGGGGCTAACGACAGCGAATCAGTCGTTCCTAGGCTTTGTGACATATCGTGCCTTTTAACAATCGGTAGTGTAAAACTTTTTATCTTTTAAACAGCTGATACAGAAGAAATACAATGCACTAGGCTTTCATTTGTCCGTCTTTTCATTCCTTTCCTGTCTACGAGAATTTACTCCAAAACTTAAGTATAAGTACACAAAAAAGAATCTTAATTTTTTCCTTGTAAAACACTCTTGCAAGGGTGTTCGAAGGAGGTAAAACTATGTATCTTTAACTGGGACTTGCTTGAAGTATGATCAAATTTGTGACTGAAAGACGTTGCATAAAATACTGCTAATTTTTGTGAGAAGGTTATCGGAAAATGCTTGCCAAGAGTCCCTGAGGGATTTTGAAAAATGGAATGATCATCCCAACCGAGCCATTAACCGAGGAGAGGAAAAGAGAAATGACCACATTCGGCCATCTCTTAACCTATCGCCACTTCCAAAAATTGCGTTAGAATGTGGAATTGATTTTTTCGTACTCTCAAAACAAAAAGTTAAAAATCTGGAAGCTGACTTGATCTCGTGTCTAGAAAAGGTTGTTTTTGATCGCGTGAGGAATCTTTAGTGCCTCTTGTGAAGCAACTTTGGTTAAATTGAAAAACGTGGGCCTGAATGGGTGACTGACTAGTTGATTGGAATCTCAAAGACTTTAAAGCATCTACGAAATAATAGTGACTTCAAATGGAAAATGTCGCACCCACGAATAAATAATGGTTGCACTGATCAAAGGCACGTGCGTTGAAGTCCCTGAGACGTCTTTCGTCAATCCGATTTTTTTTTAGAAGAAAAATGACACTAAAAAGCGCGCGTGAATGATTCGTTAGTTCCGATTTTATCGTCGTGACCTTTGGTCGTGACCCTCTTTTGGATTACCGCGGACAGTTCATCTGTCTCAGTCGTGTACCGGTATTTGTCGTAATGTCAAGGAAAAAAAATCGACCGACATCTAAAAAATAAACATAAATCTCTTCACGGTAAGACTGATTTTTCGTGTTTTGAGAAATTTGTTACAAGTGTTTTGTTTCAAAATATTGCATTTTGTTTTTCGCAGGAAATCGCGTATCGAAAAGGCGGAGCGATTTCGAGTTCAGATTCTTTCAGTTCTTCCCCATGAGCAACAGCGGCAGCACCTGTTTCCTGCGGCAGTCTCTTAACCTCAGTCGAGCGGAGCGAGCCCCTTTTCGCCTTTCTCAGAATCTAAGCCAAAGATCTGAGCTGTGTTTTGTGTAGCGTTTTTAAATAATCTCAACGATTGATAACACAATCAAAATTTGACGATGCATGGGCACAGATTACCAATTGAAAAGTGCGAAGACACCCGACAAGGCAACGATTCCGAGTAAGTCTTAACGTACCTCCGAATGTAAACAAACTAGTTTTGTTTTGAATTCACGCGTGCTCTTCGAATTCAGATTTAAGAAATTAATTTACGAGCGATTCCAAATTTGCTGTATAAAATTGCTCTTGGTTTTGGAATATGAATATATTTTTTTAAAGCGTTTGAGGTAGAGCTGTAGACCCATTTGATTATTGTTGCCCCCGTGGACCCGTTTGACTGCCTATCGCTTGCAACTATGTTTATCGTTTGCAGGAAATGTAGATTCTTCGTCCTATGCTTGTTCATTATCCATAGAAATCATTCATATGTTTAACATGCCGAAGTTTCTGTTGCGGTATGCTTCCTGCGACGGCCGTTTCGGTGGTTGTGTTCCAAAAAAACGTCGTGATTTTGAGTCCGGTTGTTTTCTTATTCCCAGTTCATCAAGCGAGGAAGAGTTCTTCGAATCGACCGAGGCGTCCGCGCCGAGAACGCTTTCGGACCGATCTCCATTGACCAATGTTGATCCACGACAGCTGGAAAACTCCCCGGGAACTTCGAGCAGCTTTTCTCCGGAAGTTGAGGCGCAACCAGGACCGTCCGGAATCGCTACGATGCCGCTAAACATACGTGTGTCCGATCATGAGCGCCCTCACCATGACCGCCAATCTTTACCCGCTGTTTCTGTTCCTCTTCCAGTGGGAAAGCCGCCAGGAGGGTAAGTGATTTTTCACTATTTTTTGCTTTAACTATTTCCCTAACTGGTTTTCTGAAATATTTCGATACATTTCATTCCTTACAACCTCTTTCTTGTCACGAGAATAAAACGCAAATTTCGTAAAAAAAAGGCTAAATGAACTATTTAAACTAACTGACTTTTTACCTTGAAGTTTTGAGGTGTCGATTCGAGCTTAATTATTTTGAGCCAATATGGAAATGTTTTTGTACGGGTAAGCGTAACTAACCGGTCCAATGTTTTGATTTTGGGTTTAACTCAGGAGGTCTCGTGAAATATCTTATGTTAGGCAAATTATAGGTCGGAAAATAAAGCTTTAACTCAAGGCTATTTGATAGGATTTTGTTCTTAAATTTTTCGTGTTCATTTTGTAGAATACGGCCGATGTTCGGTCATTTCGTGGACAAATACGAATGCGATCCGGACGACTTGTGCGGCGTGGAGACTTGGTCTCGACGTGAACATGACCTGGTAGCCCAGTTAATTGGCATTGTCACTGATTATGTCAGAAGGGTGTTGGACGAGGGGCCGTCGGCCGAAAAAGAACGCGTTCTTGAAGAGTTGGACAGGAGCTCACCAGTCAAAGATTTGGTGGAAGACAGCTTGGTGAGTACTCAATCAATATCTTTTAAACTGTGTAATCGATTCAGTGAAAATGAAAATAAGTGAAAGCCTATGTTTGTGTGCGATTTCCAGCCTGATTTGGAGAGTGAAATGCGCCAGCTGGGCATTGGTGGAAGGAAACCGCCCGGAGCGAGTTCAGTAAATCAGAGATACTGTCGGAGTGCAAGTGGCAGACCGCTCATGGTCTGCCCCTCTCCGAGGAGGAACTTGGAGAGTACGCTGGACAGTGGTGAGGCCGACGATGAGATCAGTTCCGAAGCTGCCGCTCTGATGAGGAGAGCCCAAGAACGAGCTCACGCCTACGCCAGGGAAGACAGCGAAATCGAGCGGATCAAGCAGCGGAAACTTGAGATCAGGGCAGAAATCCATACTCATGCCATGCGGAGAAGAGCTCAGCAGCTGGAAGAAGTGCCGGTATGCAAGATTGGAGTTGCACTTTCAACCTGTTTCTTTCTTTTAAAATGTTGATATGAGATAGATTTTTTAATTTTTTTAGGTATCTTCGCGTGTGTGTACGCCTGTTCCGAGTCCGCCTTCTCCGGTTCCACCAGTGACCTCAACTTCCGGGAGTTCGCCCTCGCCGATGCGACCTTCCCAAGCTCAGCGACAGGACCGGATTCTGAGACGGCCCAGCGACCCACAAGAAAGCCCTTTCATCAAACGCTACTTCGAAATGATTTCGAACCAGTTCTATCATTTGTGGCTAAACCGTTACATTGTGGACAACAATATCCGAGTGACTAAGGAGCTGAAGCTTCTTCGTCTCCATCCGAACGATGTGACTGAGGAGGAGATTGAGATGGGGAAGATCGCCATGATGCAAGGCTTGTCGCTGATCCGCGACGCGCATCTGGGACCGCGGAAACCGGAAGCGAAGCAGACGGCCAACGATGCGGAAGGGCCAGGCTCGTCGGCTCAGCGGGGAGACCTCGTGGTTCCGTGGGAGGCCACCAGGACGCTGCCGGACGTTGCCCGTCCCTCGGTGAACGTCCCTCAGCGGCGAGAAGTCGCTAGTGGATCGGCAGACGCCGCTGCTTCTGGGAACTCCCAGCGGATCACATCTCCGTTCGGGGCGAAGCAGAGACGTTCGAGGAGATCGGCGGAGAGACGAGCGAGCAGAAGCCCCTCCCCTCGATCTATCGGTCCCTTAGACGAGACGCTTGTCGGTGCCAGACGTCCAGTCGCCGCTGATAGACGGAAACGCTCGAACGATGTCGGAGAACCTCTCGGGTGTGGTCCTGCGGTCGCCGAAGCTTGGGATTGGTCTTTGCTCGATGCCCCGGCGAATCCACCGTTGGAGAATCAACGCACGTTGATCAATTTGGACACGAAAGAGATTGTCGCAGCTTCTTCGGAAGCATCGAGTTCCCAGGCGCGTGGTCAACCGAGAGAAGCGAAGAACTTCAGCGTATTTGTGGATACGACGCCCTTGGAGGAGTTGTCGGACCCAAGAAGCATGCCTCTGGGGCGGTTTTTCACCGACGAGAAACTGCTGGAATTCGTCCATGTGACGACTCGCTGGATCGAAATAGTGGGCGCGGGGAGGCAGGAGCTCAGCGGAGCAGCTCCGGCCAACGAGGCCATCACCGTTACGCGCCACGAGAACGCTCTCCAAGCCCTGTGGAGAGCCGTGCAGCTGAGGAGCGGCGACGAAAGAGTCACGGAGGTCAAGCGAGTGTTCGAGCAAAACCCGTTTTTGAAATGGGCGTTTGGACTACGGTTCACTCAGGTAAGCTGACTTGAAATGTTTCACTCGCTTTCCTGTTTGAGGAGTCTATTTTTGTAATCAATCGAGCTGTTATTCGTGATCTGGAGAATTGATTACCTGAGTTTCTCTTGTTTCAGCTGATGGAAAAGCGAGATTCAAAAGATCCAGAAAAGAAGAAAACCACTTCTTTATAAACCTTGGCCGCTGTGAATCTCATTGTATTTTGAAAAGATGAAATTCTGTCGCAGTCTGTGAGTGAGGTCGTTATTTCTTTGCGTCTTAACGCATTTTAATTGTAGATTTTGTTGGTACATGTTTTATCAGACTCTCAACTATGAGTCAAATTCGATGTGGAGTGTAACTCAATATTTGACAAATTACTTGCAAGGCTTCCAACGCTGGAGTTGAATTAAACATTTGACGTTTTATAATCCAAAGTCTACTTTCTTTAAAATTAGTTTGAGTATCCTTTCGCAAAGTTGATTCATTATTTCACCACAGTGACAGTGGAGCGCCTGTGGAGTGCTGCATAGGCAACAGCGCGACACACAGGTCACGGTGGTTGCCTAATCGCCGTCTGACAGGGGCTCTCCAAGTTGACATTTTAGCTTGTAGTGGATCCGAATCGTTTGAGGTTGCCCCTTCCAATTTTTGTCTGCGTAGTGATCATGGCAAAATTTGAAGTAATTATGTGAATCACGTTAAAATTTGTAGTAATTATGTGAATTACGTTATTCAAAGTGTGGCATGGGCAAGTGCCTTCTTGCACTGGCACAACAGCAGCAGCGCTTAATTAGCGTCTATTACCTGTAACCGCGGTATCGCGAAATACCGGTACGTCAACTAAATCTTGGAAAGGACCTGAGTTGTTCCAAGATGAGTTTAAAACTGATGTCCCTTAATGATTGCTTTCATACCTCTTTTAGACAGAGTATTTAAATATAGACGTATCAGATATTGCAGTTAGATGTATTTCCTAGACATCCATGCATAGAAACGCTTCAGACGTTACTCAAAACCATCCCAAAACAAGTGGAAAGTAGTTTCTTTCATAAGATACGTTAAGTCATATTCAGGCTCCGCGGCATAGTTAAGTCGTAAATATATCGAATTCTGAGAATTTCTTTATCAATTGTGTTGTTCGAATTCTCGGTCACATCAAAACAGCATGAACTTGCTATGGTACCAACTAATCTGAATAAGATGTACTGCCTCAGGAGTTTAGTAATTAGCGGAAGTTGAGTCTTACTGCACATTTTATGTAAGAAGTCACATGAATAATTTACTGTTCGGGGACTGTGAGAAATATTGGGCTTAGTCGGTTAAAGGACCTATTCGAACGGAATCATTCCTAAGCCCCGCCCGTGCCCACTGCTTGCTCGGCAACATGAGAGGAGGGCCGTCCTCAGGCCGCGGCAACGTTTAAAGTTTAGCGGGTCTTTGTTCCGGGACTTTCCACCAGATGGCGGCACTATATCGTTCATTCATTCTTTTGTTCTGTCGGTTGGTATTCGACGGATGGATGTAAACACGTGTCAATCTTTCTAATTACTGCAGTATTTTAATTAAAGGAGCATAACAATGGTGAGTAAAAAGCGAATTCTTATCTACCAGGAACGTTTTTTGTCCTTTGCAACTTTATACAGGTAGGAGTACCGGTATGGCATGTCATTCATGTATATCTAACCTCAAAATTTCCCCCGCATTTAGGTATTTAGAGATTGTTGCTGATTTTAAAAAATATATCTCTTGTGATTTCCTGCTTGTGAATTGTTATTTTAAATTAAAATGCCACCTTGCGCATAATATTTCGTGTTTGACTTCAAACGGGGACACACAATGATGTTGGTGCCGTACTGTTGATTGTAAACATTCCTTTTTATCAAGGAATCTTTAAGTCTTCGATTATTTCAGGCCACTACACTCAATTTCAATCAATTTTTTGATCGGTTATTTATCTTTCCATTCACATTTTAGCGTACATTCGTTATTACCTATAACGTCAAAGTGACGTCGCAACGAAGGTTCTATTCAGTGATTTAGGACAGTTTTTTGCGTTTGACATCCACAAGGGAAAAGTTACTGCGACTTTTTTTTCCCCTTGACCCTTATAACTGAATCGCACTCTTTAAATTTTTCTAAGGACAGCATCTCTCTCGAAGATGCCACTGCTTTTCACTCTTTTGACAGTTCGGAAATCATTCTTTTTTGTCGTCAACCCCTATTTTTGAATGGAATGTCATATGATCACATATTTTGTTAGTGATATTTCCTATTCTACAGTGCATATCATTTTTACTATAATATTTGAAAATTATATTTTTGTACTACAAGAACGTCTTCTGAACCGGCTCGATACTTAACAGCTGTTTACGAATGAGAGAGCATTATTTCTGTTTTAAATAGCAGTGTTTTACCAGAGTCGAGGCCTTTGGTTTGTCTTTTTTTCCTAATGATTTGGCTGTGATTTTACGCAGTTCCCTGCGAGGATAACTCATATTACTTAAGAGAAATAAAGAACATAACTGCAGAAGCATATGACGCAATCGTTTTCTATTACTATCAGCGTGCAATCAATATTGTTTTCAGTGATCTAGCGGCGAGCAAGCTTCATCCTTTACAACCAAGCAAATGTAATGTTCTTTATCTTTTACAGGGTTCGAATACAGAGCGGAAAGGAACCTTTAAGGTCGAATACCTGCAAGCGATCGAAAAGGTAGTTCAGAAGAAATGGGAAGACGAAAAATTATTAATAGCGGACGCACCCCAGAAAAATGAGCCGAAAACGGAAAAGTATTTTACAACGTTTCCTTTTCCTTACATGAACGGACAGCTCCACGTTGGCCATACATTTTCACTGTCAAAATGCGAGGTAAAGTTTAAGCCGTCTATTCGACTCGACCTCACGTTCATGGCTGTTTCGTTTCAACTTGTTTACATTTCCAGTTCGCTGCTCGGTTCCAAAGAATGAAGGGGAAGCGAGTTCTGTTCCCTTTCGGGTTCCACTGCACTGGAATGCCCATCAAGGCTTGTGCCGATAAGTTGAAGAGGGAGATGGCCGATTTTGGATATCCCCCCAAATTCCCCACCGACGTCATCGAGTCTGCTCCTCAAGAGAGTAAAGAGGACCAACTAACCAAAGACAAGAGCAAAGGGAAAAAGGTAGCATTCTCTGTTTTTAAAATTGTTGATCTATTTAGAGACTTTGCTAGAATAGTGGTACCTATGATTTGTTTCCAGAGCAAAGCTGTAGCCAAGACCGGAAGTGCCAAATACCAGTGGCAGATTATGCAATCTCTAGGTTTACCCGACGAAGAGATTCGCAAGTTTGCGGACGAATCTTACTGGTTGGGTTATTTCCCACCAATCGCCATCACCGACTTGAAGAACTTCGGGCTAGCTGTAAGATATTCTTAGTGCTCTAGTATTTTTGCGAGCGCAATACGTGTTAACCGAGTTTGTATTGCAGGTTGATTGGAGACGGTCTTTCATCACAACCGATGCGAACCCTTTCTTTGATTCCTTTGTGAGGTGGCAGTTTTTGCACTTGAAAGCTCGCGGAAAAGTCATGTACGGCAAGCGGCATTCAATTTACTCTCCTCGTGACGGCCAACCGTGCATGGACCACGACCGCAGCTCTGGCGAGGGGGTTGGGCCCCAAGAATATACCCTCATCAAAATGAAGTTAACTGGACCACTGCCCAAGAAATTAAGGTATGTCTTGGAAGTGCAGGTGATAATGTAGCGTTTTTGGGGTTATAACGAATTTCTTTTCTGGTTCCAACAGCTCTGTTGGAAAAAATCCCGTGTATCTCGTCGCGGCTACGTTGAGGCCTGAGACTATGTACGGCCAGACTAACTGCTGGCTGCACCCCGATATCAAGTACGTTGCAGTTCAGACAAAACTCTCGGGGAAGGACGTGTTCATTTGTACCGAACGAGCTGCTCGGAATATGGCTTACCAAGATTTCTTCGCGGAAGATGGAAAAATCAACATCGTAGCGGAGCTTATTGGTCAGGTGAGGGCCGCTTCTGACTCGATTGCTTTCGGAATTATGACGTCACTTTTTTTTTTCGTTTCAACGGATGACGAATGATATGGTTCATATCACAGAATTCATTTTAGATACCAAACCACATATTTTTAAAGTTGAGCCTTGACTTGGAAAGTGCTCTTTAACCCTCTACCGCCCAGCGATGCCGCACGGAAACAGAAAAGTTTATTTTAAAGGATCTTTTCAGTTCAGCTTTGCCGCAATTTAAAAAATATCGCCCCTGTGGAAACCTGAAATTTAATTATTTCGGCATTTTCCAAAGCTTTAAATTGCGTATTTTAATGGAAAAAATCCTTTCAATTTCTCTTCAGCTAAATTTCTATTGGTTAATCAGACTTGAGAACATTTGATTATTTTTTTAAAGAGAAACTTTGATTCCAGGATATTTTGGGATTGCCTATATCAGCACCGCTGACGGCGCACAAAGTGGTGTACACGTTGCCGATGTTGTCCATCAAAGCCGACAAGGGCACCGGAGTGGTGACGTCAGTTCCCTCCGACTCTCCCGACGATCTGGCTGCTCTCCTCGATCTGAAAAAGAAGCAGCCTTTCAGGGAAAAATACGGGATCACAGATGAGATGGTCCTGCCCTTCGAACCGGTTCGTCATTTCATTAACAGCGACACTTCAGTTATGAATGAAATCCAGTACGATGCTGACTGAATATCTTGTTTCAGATACCGATTATCGAAGTTCCTGAGCTGGGCAATCTGAGCGCACAGGCAGCCTACGAGAAATTCAAAATCCAAAGTCAAAATGACAAAGATAAGTTACAGGAAGCTAAAGAGCTGGTGTACCTCAAAGGGTTTTATGATGGGGTTAGTTGCATTCAGACTTTGTAGATATGAACGAGTTCTTCATGTCAATCCTAATTTTCTTTCGGACTGTGTAGGTGATGTTGGTGGGTGACTTCAAAGGAAAGAAAGTGCAAGAAGTGAAAAAGCTTGTCCAGAAGCAGCTGGTAGATGCCGGCCAGGCCGCAATCTATTACGAGCCTGAGAAAACGGTTATATCAAGGTAAGCTCTTGCCTTCCATAGTTTCTAGTCCATATGTCTTGATCTTTTTGCTCCATGTTTTCATGGCCTCTCCTTGTTGATTAGGTCTGGCGACGAGTGTGTTGTCGCGCTGTGTAATCAGTGGTATCTGAACTACGGCGAACCGACGTGGAAAGCTCAAGCAGAAAAGTGTCTTTACAATGCCAACACCTTCCACGACGAAGTGAAGAAAAATTTCCAAGCTACGTTGGACTGGCTACATGAATACGCCTGCTCTCGTACTTATGGACTTGGTGAGAACAACTTGTGTTATCCGATACAGAAAAAAATGCATTATTTTCATCCCTGTTTGTAGCTAACTACACCCATGTTATCGTCTCAAGCTTATCTGAAAACAATCGGAACTTAAGTTCGCTGGATGGAATAAACCGATTCAGTATTGACTTACAGATGGCAAGGTTTTACTCTTCACGGTAGGCCGACTTACGTTGTTAGTTGCACCCGATCTGCCATAGCATAAGTTCGGACAAAAATATAGAGGTGAAAAATGTTTATTCCCACATCAACGTGTGAATGTGCACCTAAATTATCTTCGTGACAGATACGATGTCGGCGCTAGAAGCTGATAGAAAAACGTCAACGTTAACCCAAATGACAGGATTTCTTCAACGCGTTTCTTCGATGCTGGAACTCAAACCTTTTGACCCGTATTATATAATCCAGAGATAAAGATTGCTACAAAACATATTGCGCATCTGATTTGTCGGGAATTTTGGTAGAATAAGTATTCCCTCTGTACAATGACGGGTGACGCTACCCACCGGTTGAAGGCGACTGGACGCCAATCGGTGCTTTCCCAATCCGGAGTTCTCTAGTATTTTCTGCCTGAAGTTCCAAGTCTGATTCAGAGTTCATCCTGTACAACGAGGGTACGATTCCTTTGTTTTGGGAGCTCTTAACATTCTATTTTGTTAAGGTTCCAAGCTACCCTGGGATGAGCAGTGGCTCATAGAATCTCTGTCCGACTCCACCATCTACATGGCGTACTACACCGTCGCGCACTTCTTGCAGGAGGGCGCACTGCGCGGAGAAAAGGGCAACTCGCTAGGAATCAAGTAAGCACGGAACGCACGAAGCTGATTAAAAGATTTTCTCGCGGTTTTCGCTGATGACGAGCGTTTTATTTTCAGAGCGGAGCAGTTGGTACCTGAAGTGTGGGACTACATCTTCTTCAAAAACGCCAAGTACCCGGAAAAGTGCGGCATCTCCAAAGCGACTCTGGACAAGTTGAAGCACGAATTCGAATATTGGTACCCCGTCGATGTTCGCTGTTCCGGCAAAGATCTCATTCAGAACCACCTGACCTACTTCATTTACAACCACTGCGCGATCTGGCCCGACGATGAAACCAAATGGCCGAAGGGCGTGAGAGCTAATGGTCATCTTTTACTCAATTCCCAAAAAGTAAGTGTCTCCAACGCGTAAAATGAATATCGAATAGATTTTTTATCGAATAAGATTTTTTATCGAATAAGATTTTTTATCGAATAGATTTTCTACGGAATAGATTTTGTAGTGAGATGTGTGAATTGTGTGGTTGTAGATGTCGAAATCGGAAGGCAATTTCTTGACGCTTGCCGAAGGCCTTCGTAAATACAGCGCCGATGGAATGAGATTATGCCTCGCGGATTCAGGTGATTCCGTTGAAGACGCCAACTTTGTGGAAACAACTGCCGAAGCAGGTGAGTTGCATCGACTTTTGCCCTTTGAGTGGTTTCACATTCCGTCTGAAAAAAAAAAAAAATCCATCTGAATTTATGGCCTAAAATGAAAGCAATAAGCCTGATTTTGAGCTCGTCTAAAGATGCATTTTTATCGGAATCACCCCAACGATGTGAAGCATTTTTTTTTTGTGGTTAATATTTTTTGTTGGTGCTAAGTGACCCACAGATGGAAAATATTCAAGCAATTTATTCGATGAGGCGCGTTGTGAACTTGTAAGCGTTCACAGATTCGAGCAGCTTACAAGGGAACCTCTCGGACTGAACACATCTCGATCCGGACGAAAATGTAACCGGGTATCCTTGACACTTAAGGTAGTTGGCAGATAAAGTTATTTTCGGCCGAATTTCCCATGCGCGCCACCCAGAGGGCGTTAAAGTTGTGCGTTTTAAATTTGCGCGCGAAGGCCCGGTGCGCTCTTATTGGCCGCCGAC
>Ga0058701_10001072_pt1 | contig 18911 bp, 11 predicted proteins | sample AgamicOrMae_FD_97039 | JGI IMG/M metagenome (GOLD analysis project Ga0058701, IMG submission 97039) | Agave microbial communities from Guanajuato, Mexico - Or.Ma.e | ecosystem: Host-associated > Plants > Phyllosphere > Phylloplane/Leaf | place: Guanajuato, Mexico | collected 2012-06-04
AGTGGAAATGTACCTTGGCCGCATAGGAAAACGACGTCTCTCTGCCATTGGTGTACCTGAGATTGTAGGCAACCCGCACAACTTTTAGCGACGTGTTTTTATACATTGAGTTCCACCCCTCTGCTTGGTGCCGCTTACGGTACCTAAAGCCCTAAATCCAGTTAAAGAGACGCGAATGGTGTTGAGCGCTTTGATTGGCGGCGATATGAAGAGATAGAAGATACGAATTGCCGTGTGTGCAAAATAGACAGCGGTACTCGCTTGCATAGAAAAAATGGCTGCCGGTCCTATACCGCTCGTGCATAGCGGCTAGTTTTCCTATCGCTGTGCGCGTTTCATTCGCGTCTCTTTAACTGGATCTAGGGCCTTAAACGGTACCGGTACTTCTGGGCAGGCTGCCGCCGCAGAGTAAGGGGGCATTAGGCTTCGAGACAGCCGAGCAGAGTGGCGAAGCACAAGATACGTAACTTATCCAAAGTTAACCTATAGTAACCTATGCGATTGTTATTCATTAATCCCTAGTATGTAGAAATTCGAATCGCTTTTGCCCAGTTATACGTTCGTTCGTTTGCTGCTTAAGTTGGCCGAGCGTTTTTGCGAACTTCTTCTGCGACGAAACTTCCCACAAAGCGGCTTATTCGAAAGCCTCTTAAAATGAAAATAAGTATGATTTAAGTATTTCATCGATTATTATGACTCAAACTGCAAGACTTCTGTTTATATAACCTACAGCGATTTTAACACCATGGCGGTGCCCACACCTTTCGCCTTGTCAGTCGATTAGCGGTTTCATCGGTGGTTAAATATAGGCAACCCACAGTGCGCATGTCCCGAGGTGGTTGCCTATCTATCGCTCGCAGCTGTAATTCTCGTGTCAGGCCTGGTGGCCGAAAAGCTTTTTAGATTAAGTTTCCGAAGAATTAAAGGTCATTTACTGCGATAAATTGAACAATCGAGGGCATAAATAGCTGGCAGCGCGTTTTATTTAAATATTTTGATCGTACATTCCTCGTTTCCAAACAGGGTTACCTTGCCAGGACGGGCAAATATCCTTAAGTAAAAATTATATTTACGTAGCCGAAGATGATTAACCATCTATTTCAATGGAGAAAACAAAACTACAATTTGGAAACTAAATTTAGTATTTTGCAAATTTTGCCTCGACGTTTTATTTTTGTCTTAAAATGATACTTCTAACAGTTTTGCTTTGCTACTAGACGATATATATTTTTAAGGTCAGCATTAAACACAAAAAATAAAAAAAAAAAGAGTTTACGGCTTTGAACCAAAATAAGTACGTTGAGGGCAAAATCTTTGAATGGAAACCGATGACAAATGTCTAACCAAAAGCTATAATATTCTTTTCGTGGGTAGGTCGTGAGGAGTTTGGCGCTCAAACAACCTTGAACGGCTAATAATGGTAAGATCGAACCGCGAGAATGTGGCATGAGAAAAATTGGGCTGAATAAGACACTATGTGCAAAAACTCAGTTGGTGTATTTTTCTTTATACACAACATCGCTCTCTCTAAATGATTACTGTGTTATTACAATGGCGTTTTCTGTGTGAGATTTTATGTATTTACAATAGTACAAGTATAGGGCGTAATTTACAAAATTAAATAACGAGCAAACTAAGAGACAGTACATCAGGTAGGTAGGGTTACACTAAAAAAAGAGAAACCATAAAACATTGCTTCACATTTAAATTTGCACACGTCAATAATAAAGCACATAAATTAACCAACGCACTCGTCTCCTATATCCGGCTGTTCAAGTAAGGCATCACTACAATAAACAGGCAGCTGTGCAAAGCCGACTTGCGTTTTACATTCTTATTCTTTTCAGAGCCATAAAACGGTACGTTTGGAGAATTGATTTGGTTTCATCAGGAACACTGCTATACAGTCGCGCATCTCTTTTCTAACTGGACTCTAAACTACTTGTGAACTATACTCTGCGCAGCTAGATTTCGCGAATCCGCCAAACTTAAACGCGTCTAACTTTTTAACCAGAGCAGATGAACTGGTGATTAACCCCATGTTTCGATTGCTCAGGGAGTGACTGAAATCATGACCAACATGATGGATTATTTCGAGTAAAACGCGCTTATTTTGACACAATCGCGGAATCTGTCAACACTGACTACTCTGCGAGTATCGTAGCGACCTCTTCATCCTGAGTAAATTTTTGTTTCAGTCGCAAGCGCACTACGACGTACAAAATGTCATATAAATTTTAAGAAACTCAGTAGTAGGAACACCGCACAAAAACGATTGTTTCCTCTTCTAACAAGGAAAAGATTATCAATATGCGATTCCTTAAGAGAAAATGATCCCTAGCCAACAAACCAAACCCGCTAAAAGTCCATCAGCCGGAAAATTTCGGTCACTTCTTTCTTTTTTTCCGTTTTCTCAAACCTTTGGTATTTTAGTCTCTCCGCGAGAAAACGTCATTACATTTTAAGTTGTACTCTTAACATCGCGGGGAGGAATTATTGTTAGTACATCCCATTAATTGAACTCTAATATTAAAAAAAAAAACGAAAAAAAAACTTGGAAACAGCCGAGTTTTTTTGTTTTCTTTTCTTGCAACGATTTTTGACAATACACTGTAATACATAGAGACCGTCTAGTACAAATTACAAAAATTGGAGAAGAAGTTTTAAATGGGGATTCACAGTAGTACAAAGAATTTGCAGCAACTGATTTTTGATTCACTGAATTATAATCTACAATTTTAAAAAATTGTTATCAAACGCTAACAGGACAATTAAAAATGCGGGTTGACTTTCATGGGTCACACTCAGGATTCGCAGAAACCCAAAACTATAACACTCTGTTTTAACAACAGCGCAGAGCAGCTGGGCGGCTAGTTTGTGTTTACCTCGGCGATGAATAAGTAAATTTGTTTAGTATTACTCCATCGATTAGCCATGAAAGGTACATCAGTGGGTCATGGGCTGTCCCGATGCCTCGGAGTATGAAAAGAATGATTGCAAGTAATTTGCTTAAATATGTATGGCAGTTCATGGCATTTATACAAAACAACTCAAAGGCTTCGAACGATACACACAATATGAAGGTACTCCGCTAATTTTAGGGTATTTCTACTGTTATAACAAATTGTATAAAACACTGGTGAAAATTATTGAGTCTTACAAAATGAGTGGAGGCAACATACATATTGGTTCAGATAGTAACACTCACAGTTTGCTATCTCGAGAAAACTCCCGATTTCAAAAGTCTGAGCGCTCACTTTCGTTAAAACAAGGGAAACCATTTTTAAATTACTACGAGCTTCCTCGTATTTTAACAAAAAATAAAAAGAACGAGAAAAGAATAAGATCTGCGACCTTCTTTCAAGAAACAAGCTGCGTAAAAAAAGGAGGTTCTCGGAATTTGTTTGGTCTACTTTGTGACAAATGCAGTCCCTGATTAGGCTTACTGGCGCGTTGAATTTTAATGCGCTATTTCCTCGCTGTACGCCTTGCAGCCCAATTCCAAGAGGCGTGTTCGGCTCAGACCATTGAACGAACAAGTACTTTACATATCAGTAGTAGAAAATTATTAGTTAACATCACACCGTGATCAGTACTAAAACAAGAGAGGGTTCATCCCTGTACCACTACCTGTTCCAAGATGTTGATTGCTTTGAAGAGCTAGTCAAGTTCAAGCCTAGTGAATCGATGTAGTAAACCGAAATATAAGTATCAGTCAACTTCGGCTAAAACATCAGAGGAATTGCAACGAGCGTCTGTCATTTGACGTCAAAGTCCTGAGAATGCGTAGCTCACTGACTTAGGCTTCAGTTATTGCATCGTTTGTGTTATGCGCACGACATTGATAGTGTTCACCATTCGACCTGTGAATCGAGGACGAGTGGTATGAAAAAAACCCGCTGAAAAGAATGAACGAATGGCCCGTTCCCGGCGCACAAACTTCAAGCCAAATAGATTGCTGCGAATGAAAGTCAAGGAAAATAAAAGCACCACAGTGAAAATGAGAAGCACTGTCATGCAGTCGAAACAAAGATCTTCCCCATTACAAGCATACGGTGGCTCTATCTACATTTAATATATAAAATATCTGTAAAAGTAGGCTACATATAAAAATAACTATGACTTCCCTCTGTTCGGTGTAGTTGGTACCAAATAAAACGTATCGAAAGCAAACGAACGGTTAGGAGAGCGGTCAGAGCATGATATAAACAGAAGCTTTGATTGCGGGGTTTAATAAAACCAAATTTACACTAAATAACCAATTTTATTACAAACAAATGCTCTTTTTTAAACTTGATCATGATTATTATCAGTGAGAAGACAAACGGGTTGAATGTGTAACAGCGTTAAAATACAAATAATTGACTAAAATACATAAAATAACCAAGATATAAAAATTTCATACATACGGTGATTCAATACAACAAAACGGCGAAAAGCAAAAGCTAGTACGGTGGACATAAATGTTTACTACAGGAAATAACTCTGTAGTCAATGAACGCTTCATGATGTTTCAATGAATATTTTTTCTAATTGGATTCTTTTTTAAAAATGTAATAAAACACTGTGGTGAATACTTGACGAAAGCGCAACTGATCAATCGCTCAGATTACACCCAGCACAAATTATATGGAGAATGTAACATATTGACATTGACCTAGGTTCCTGTTGCCACAGTTATTACCAATAAGTCAGCTCAGAGCCAATGGGAACCAGGCAAACTATTACTAGTATAATAGTTTGAGCAAGCAAAATTTATCAGTTGTTTGGTCAGCACTCCATGTAAAGCACAGCTGTTCTTGCATTCATCTCCTTCTTACAATCATTCTTGCTAATCCCACAAGATGCCTGTCCGCTAAAGCAATATAAATAGATGGCATCACAAAGTTGATTGATTTCGTAGTGGAAAAAGTACACACTGTACATAGAGTGCTTAACAGTTGTCAGTTCTTGTTGCACTTATAACACAGAAAGTGTGTCATACAAATGCTGTGTTAAAATAGAATCACATCGATAAAAAAGAAGGAATTTTTTACTCCGAAAAGTGTTGAGCGTTTCCAACACTCAGAATACAAACTTTTAAAAAGACGTCTATCAGGCGACTAGGTATCTCATCCCGTAATGGACTGCACCATTTCGAAACATCAGTTTAGAATGAGCTCTGAACCGTACATCATGACGCCAGTTCGTTCAGAGATGCATTTCGAACTGACACTTCTCAGATTCAATGAACAAAGAGTACAAACCCAGAGAGTACACTCCTGTTTTGTGCTCATCTGTGCTGCAGTCAGATGTGATGCTACAAAAAACGTCATCATCTAACGTGAGATATGCATATAATTGCAATGAACAGCATAAGTGTGCTATGGCGGTGTTTTCATGGACGGTCTGCTGGCCGCATTATCAACTCTGCAGTAAATAATACCTCTTTATAACAAGGGCAATGCGTCAACAATGCTCAATAGAACGTTACTTAGTGGTAATCAATCATTGTGGGACACTTTTATTGCAACAATATAGGATCTCTCAAAAGGGTAAACCAAACGACTCTGCGACTAAAAGCCGGTGCGCACAAATTACTTCTACTTTTAGTTCCGTCAAAGTCGAGAGGGCTTTAAATCGTTTCAAAGAGGACAGAGAAAATTAAATAACACTTTTCCTTGAACGGTTAGGTCTGTACAGTACAGACGCTCGTCTCTCCGCGTACCATCTGCTCGCATCGAAACAAATTGCAAGAAACAATTTAAAATATTTAAAATAAATAATACAACTCCTTCGTCACTCAGACCACGAGCCCACAGAGCGGTGCGAGGACCTGGGCCGCCTACATAGCTCCTCCTCTCTTTCCATCCTTCCTGGAGTGTCCGCTCTCCGCTCACCAAGATGACACTTTGGAGCTCTCATCAAAGCTCCCAATTTAAATATTATGTCCATATCAAACGTCAGCTTCAGCTAGCTGAATCAGGCATAGAATTCACGATTTGTGTTTTTCGCGTACGAGTTGACAGTTGGCGATCGTTTGGGCTCGTCCAGAGGGTATGATCCTTCGTCCTTCTTCCTCATGCGGTACACGACAAACATAACGACAAGGATAGCACATAGTAGTCCAACAACAGCACCTCCGATCACCGCTGCGGGAAAAAAAACGCACTCCATCAAACACAACGTCTCTAATACCACGAGCTCTCCACCTACAATTCAGCGAAAGTTAACTTTTTGTTAAGATCCAGCACAGGTTGGTTGTGGAAACAATCGTTTTTCCAATAATACAAAGAAAAGGACAAAATTCTTTCCAACTAATTTTCACCCACTACCGCCCAGCGATGCCGTTCGGAAACAGAAAAAAACATTTTACAGGATCTTTTCTGTTTCATATTGTCACAATTTAAAGAATATCACCCTTCTGAAAACCTTAAAGTTAATAATATAGACATTTTTCACAGCTTAAAACTGCGTATTTTAATGGAAATAACCCTCCCATTTTCTCTTAAGCAAAATTTCACTCCAAATACTTTGGGCTCTTATAAATTAATTAAGTTTTTCTTAAAAAGATCTCGGATTTAGAAAGATGCGGATGTTCCATTTTAAGCCGATCCGTCAATTCAAAGATGCAACAATTATTACTTATCGCTCCTTATGCTTAGAAAACCTGCGGGATAATTTCACTTTCTCTCTAGTTCATTGATTTTCAAATTTTAAAAAATAAATTATTAAATAAACAATAATGACCAAAAAAATATTTTTTAAAAATTTATATATAGCAATATTAAAAAAAAACAAATAAAAAAACTGCATCTATTTCTATCATGCACTATGAGATGTTATGAGAGAAAAAGAGAGAGAACTGACCTGCGAGAATGCCCGGCTGGGCGAAAAAGGATGCCGCTCGGTCCTCGTGCTTGTTCATGATTTTTACGTCGTTGTTCGCGAGGTTATTATCCTGCCCATTGATATCTATATTCGAGTTGAGGTCTTCGTCTGCAGTCTCTGGGGGAGGGGGCTGTCCGCCGGAGCCAGGCGCCGGCTGGGACCCGCCCAAAGGAACGTTGTCTTCTCCTCTCGATACGAATATGTCGTTTCCTGAGCTGTGAGGCACTGTTTCCGAAGTGGGCTGCAACACGAAAAATCGATTAACCACTCTGAATATCACTATATTTAGAGCGATTTACCACTATAAATAATAATAGTATTAGTCGACACACAAAGAATTTAATAAGGATATGTTTCTTATAAAAATGTTTGAATTTGCTTTAAAAAAAATAAAAAATATATACATATATACAAAATAATTATCTTAATCTGAAGTTAAAAAAAATCTAAATCTAAAATATAAAAAAAAATAAAAAAAATTGTTAAAAAAATAGTTAAAGAAAAAAAAACTAAAGTGCAAATTAAATTATATGTAATATAAGCCAAAAAAAAAATATGATGAGGTAAAATTTGTGAAGATGCTCAAATCAATGTGGTAAATGCAATTAATTTTATCTTGCATTGAAATATAATTTTTCAATTGAGACAGCAAAACTGATGTCATGACAAACAAGTTTCATACAGATTTGTCGTTGAAAAAAAAAATGGCAAGATATCATGACAGTTTACTACCGTATGGAGGATGGAAAGTGTTTAATAACATGGACAAGATAAACTCATGCAACTAAAATATCTTTAGTATCTAGGTGAATTTCAAAGTAATTTTTTTATAAGAGCCACCAAGAATATTGTCTACAGCATGGTTAAGAGAACACCGTAGAGTTTGCCCCAAAAATATTCAGCAATGAATAAATCATGACATAAATTTGAGCAGAGAGCAAGATAACCTATGAGATGTTGATTGTAAAGCTGAAATAAATCATATTAAAAATTGAAGAAAGAGGTTTGAAGACACAAAGATGCTCAAAATTGGTTCTTACCGGAAGTTCTTCTCCTGGTGCTTTGATTATAGTGTCCTCTTTCACTGCTGGCACGTCAGGAGTAGGCTTTATCTCTGCAACAATGAAAACAATATAATTAGTATCATAACCCTTATCCTGAGTGCTGTTGCAGCACCTTCACAATACTTACTTGGAGCGAAGTCTTCATCATCATCATATGGTCCCCCTCCTGAACCGCTGCCCTCCAAATCATCTCTGATTCCTCCATGCCCTGAACCTTCAGGAAATGATTGGTCGTCTTGGGATTTCCATTGTGATTTCTGTAGACAAACACAATACAAGAGTTAGTCAAAGACAATGTCATACTGAGTAAAATAGGGTGAAAATACTCAATGGGGCAACAAAATTACAGGGCCCAACATCACTGTGCCAATGACCTACAACAGGGGTGTCCTCAAATAATGACCTACACCGATCTAAATCATGTTGAATATCTCTGAATGAAATGTTACGGTCACTGTGAGCAGCCCTGCAAAGAGAGCAGAGAAGCAGGACTAAAAGTAGAGTTGTGGTGGGGCAGGTCATAACAAGGACATTCACTAGAAGGATTTGTCCCAGTCAGTGATGAACAATGGATGGCACGGGATGACAGCGCAGATACGGGCTGTCATACTTGTAACAGCTCGCAAGAGTCATAGGAGGCGTGAGTAACTCGAAAGCAGGTTCAAAAGCGTTTATTCTGCGAATGTTTGGAAGCTGTGCAGTCTACGAAACGAATGATGTGTGCCAGCTAGCTGCCATGCATCTGCCTGACCTACACTACACACATTGCTTACAAAAGAGACGGATGTGTTGTAGCGCAATTGGCTCGGATCGGATCGGTTCCGTTCGAATCAGATCGAGGCAAGTGCTTTTGCTTTCGGTTCGAACCCTTTCGGTTCGCTTCGGTTCGGTGCGATTCGGATCAATAGGCGAGAGCGACTGCTGCCTAGAAGGTGCTGAAGAGGAGCGATCAGTACTAGGCGGAGCACAACGCTAGTCTGAATCTGCTCCAGGTCCGGGTCTACAGGTCCAGGGGCTTCGCGGGGCTCAGGGGGGCCTCTAGGGGGCGCGACGGGGGGCGCTCCGGGATGGGGAACTGCGCCGCTGCGCCGGCGCCCGGCCGACGCACCGCCGATCGATAAGGGCGGCTCCGGGCCTGGTTCTAGAAGGTACGCCCGCTGCGGTCCAGCCCGCGTGACGGTGCGGGAGGGCGGCGGTGCGGGCAACAGGGAGGTGCGCGTCGAGCCCCTCTCCTCCCCGTTCACATCGACGCGTCTCTCTCCCGCGCAGCGCCGCGATTTGGCGTGGCGCCACCGGGTGCTGCCTCGCCTACCTTCTGCCTCGGCTTTGGAGTCTGCGAATAACCGCGCGGTGCGAATTGCGCGAAGCATCCTGCCCCCACGACGACGCGACGGCGGGGCGCACGAAATTCGGAGCGCCGCCGCAGGATGGCACCACCGACCGGGCCGGGGCCCACGTGCGCCCGTGAACCCAGTGAGCAGATACGTCCGGCCGCCGCTGCGCCCCTCCCTCCCACCCACCGGCCCCAGGAAGCACCGCCGTGCCCTCCGCTGGCGCCGAGCCGCCGAGCCGCGCCGACAGCTAGACACCCAGTCTCCCGTCCGCCTCTATCGTGGGTGGTTCACGGAAACGCCCACCCCGGCGAACTTCGTCCGATTCTCCGAATCAGACAAATGGCAAGACCGAGATAAAACGGAGAGCTCAACGTCGAATTGTTGTAAATCACCATGAAAACGCGACAGCTGTGGACCGCTGTTCCTATATATGACAGATAACAAAACGACGTGTTTTCTCTCCCGAAAATCGTCACATCTTTCTCCATGCCTCCTCCCCCCCCAAAAAAAACAATAAAATAAAATGAATAAACATTTGAGATTTAGAGGGGGCGCACCGCTACGTGGACGTAAAGCCCTTTCAAAAAAAAAAATAAGGAGAGCTAGCTTTCAACCTTTGGTTATCAGTCCATAAGAGATTACCTCCCGTCAAAAGAGAAAGTTAGTGTTTCCCATCGGAATCAACTTGATTTAAACGGGGGGAGCATACTCTCACTAAAACTGATCACCCCTAAATTAAGTCACCGCGTAAAGGGAGGCCGTATTATTACTCCACTCCTAAATATAAATACACGCGGAACCTTAGGACTAGATGCCAGGATGGAGATATAAGTCTAAACAAATTAATTAATGCGATGAGACCAAGTGCTCTGAATTGAAAGTTGCTCATGTATTTCCATCGGTAGTACAATGACTTCAATACCACGTTCCAAATGCTCTCACTCGGCTTGTCAAAAAAAAGAAAAAAAAAGCCTTGCATGAAAAAGTTCTTTGACCACCAACTCGCCCATTTTCCGTACGATTAATCAACCATTTCTGCGCGTTCAGTATCGAGAGCTGCAGTCGTAAATCACCGAGACGGCGCAAAGAGTAGCGGCTTAACGTGCTAAATCATAAATTCCACACTCCACTTCAGCGCTGGCCTCCACGAATATTCGCGTTAAGAAGGCGCACTTTTGCAGTGAGCAAGCAATATTCCTCCGTGGAATGCGTTCCTCAAAGGAGGATATGTTTTTCATCAGATGAATGGCAGAGTAACAAGCTATGAAATAGCTGGTCCTCAGCGCTCCCATTCAGGCGGATACACACTCCAATATACTACATGATACGTCAACAGCAGTCCGCTACACAAGCACTCCGGCATTGGAGGACTTTTAAGGGCGGGTATAATAGGGGTGCTGGCGCGTCGCCCAGGCCGGCCCTATACCTCCGCGCCGATTCGATGACATTTTTGGCTTTAAGGGTCTCTTGACGTTTCGCAACTAGTCCAACTGTAATAAAGCCGATTGGAATCGATTTAATAAGCAGTTTTCCGGCGAAAGCCGATAGCAAATTTTCCTCCATTGCTAGCCTATACCTGACAGGAAAGGGCATTTATCTACTCTTTTAACTTCCGTCGTGGCTCGAATCGCCCCTTCTGCGCCATGTTTACGGAAACGAGTTAATTTTTTTGTTGCACTGTACAGTAAGAAGCCAGGACATAAAAATAATAAAAAAAGCTTGTAGAAGCAATGTGCTTTTTCCAATGGTGACGTCTGGCTACGCCTACAATAGTTATTAAATGGGTAATTTTCTATGGAAAACGTAACTAAACAGAATTCCTACAAAATCTGTCTCATATCAAGCAACTTCCAAATCAGCAAATAGCTAAAAAAATAAACAAATAAATAAAAATAATTAAAAATAGCACATCCCGTGAATTCAAAAAAAAAATAAACAAATAAATAAAAATAATTAAAAATAGCACATCCCGTGAATTCAAAAAAGTTCAATTAGCGAAATTTTCAGCATCCATTTCAACAACAAAAAAGTTTCCCACTACTTAAACATGGCTGTCAATGCAGAATTGATTTGTTTTCCGTCACCTTTTAAACCCCTCAAAACAGTCAAACTTCGTTTCCCTTCAAAAACAACTGTTTATCATATCCTTTTCTTAAAAGTTGTGCAAAGCTCGTCAAAGAAATGAGCAAATGTATTTCCGAATCGACTTGCTGAGCAGTTTCTCCAAATGCAGTCCTTGCAACCAGTTAACTTGAAGCTTCTCGGCAGGCATTGGCGATCTCACCTTGGTCACTCCATTCATCTCCCCCCCTTTATTCCCCCCCCCCACTTTATTTTGAGTCCTAAGTCTTGGCAGAGGCACAACATTCGAGGGCGCTTCACCGAACCTCTCATCCGAGTCTCTTTGATTCGTCCATTGTTCGGGTCCGCTCGGAATTGTCCGGCAGCGCGGGTTGCCTAGTTCCAGGAATCGACATTTAAAAAATAAGAACTGGTGCTCGGTAGGTTTTAAAAACTGCTTTTTCCACCTCCCCTGTTCAACCCTGTTCTTTCATTATATTATACGGATTAAGGACTGATATTCACCCGATAGGTTAGGTTCAGTTACGTTAGCCTAGGCAAATATAGGATAGGTTAACAGATAGTAACATAGGCATGGTTACTTAAGGCTTCGTTGAGTCTAGGTTCGGTAAGGCTAGGTTAAGTCTGCGCCTTAAGTTAAACTATACGTTTGCATAAAGCTATGTTAGGTGTTTAGTGCCTCGCTTCGTTATCTCTCCACTCGGTTTAAGCCTGGTGCCGCTTAGAGAAGTAAGCGACATAAAGCTTAAAAGCTACATTTGCCCTGCGTTCTCGCAAGAACAGCCTTCTTGATGCCTCGTTCCACTCAATCAGCTCCGGCGACGAAATGTAGAACAAGAGGTAGGAAATGCAACCTGTGAAAACTTGGGGTGTGATCCGGCTTGAAGCCCCCCTGAACGTGTTTCCTTTGACATTCGAGGCGGCAGGAAGGCGGTGCTAATGAGGTTTGCCATTGGTCAAATACGGCCACACAACGAGTCTCGCCGAACTATATCCGCGATTCCTCAATTTTAATGAGGACCCTAATTTAGCGGACTGGCGAATATTTCAGCGGTTGCTTCAATTATGGATCATTTGCAGGGTGGCGGGCACGAGGGCTAGCTGCAGCCAAAAGTGTTTGCTTAGGTTCACCTTTAAAGTCTGACACAAAGGCGGGAACTCTGACGGTGCACCAATGCGTCCAAATAAAACGATTTGGATGAATGAAAAGCGACTCGTTACACTTTTTTTTAACCTTTCGGGCCGCAAAACCGCAGAATTTTTCCCCCGGTTCAGGACTGATTCTAATGCAGACAACACGCCTAGCAGATGTGTATACTGGTTGCCTATCTACGAGTGTTTCATCCATCCCACCGAAAACACTCCCCCGGAACGTCATTGTTATCAAAACAATCCATATCAAATGGCAAGAGCTCGGCGAGAGCTTTCCATTGATATGGCTATTAAAGAGTACGCATCGAGAACTAACCTATATAGATACGTTCCATACCATACCTATGTTTTTTTCCCCCTGCCTTTATAATTTTTTTTTTATTTCTATTTTTTTTGCGGGTAATGTCATCAAGAGAATGTTCCCTTCTTCTTCACTTTAACCCTCTACCGCCCAGCAATGCCGTTTGGAAACAGAAAAATTAAATTTAGAGGATCTTTTCAGTTCAGTATTGTCACAGTTTAAAGAATATCATCCCTCTGGAAACCTGAAATTTAATAATTTAGGCATTTCTCAAAGCTTAAAATTTCGTATTTCAATGGAAGAAAATCCTTCCAATTTCTCTAAAGCTAAACTTCACCCCAAATACTTTGCGCTGTTATGGGTTAAAAACTAGTCCGGAAGAGTCACGACATTCGCGAATAGGCAAACCGCCAAACAGCGATGCAAAGCGGGCTGCCTACCAAGTCCTCTGCCGAAGTTGGCACAGAGATGTTCGCCAAGTCCTTCGGATAATAACCTCCGCCGCTCTCAAAGTCACGTTTGTCAATCGGGATAGCGTCACCAATGCAAGTGTGCGACTGCAAGGCGGTGCACTCGGTTTCGAGCTAATCGTTTTCCCGTCGAGAGATCGACTTGGCGGCGGCACCGCGGCACCGTCATTCGGAAGGAAACGAATTTGTGGCGAGGAGGAGGCTGTCGGATCGTGTCGACTTTCTTCGAGTAATAATGATTGGGTTAGTTATTGTTCTCCCAGCCGCCGCCGTCGCCGCTGCCGCCGCAGCGCCACGCAGGTCGTGTCTCCACTCCGGGAATTATTTCGAAACGGCTGGCTAAGTGTTTCCGAGTAGAATGAGTTTGTCATCGCCATGAAATTGGACCCCGAAAAACTGTTGCGCCCGAAATTGGACGCGCTGGATTGGTTGGGACCCCATCCTATGGTCCGACATGAAAAACACGATTGGTCGAAAGAAAACTGCGGTACGCCTTCAAGCTCTTTAAAAAAGAAATTAATTTAAAAAAATGACTTTTTGACATGCGTGGTATACTACAAAAAAAAAGACTAACACCAAATTAGATCAAAAAACTGATGTTCCCAGTAAAAACTAACCCCTGTTTTAGGTACGAAGATAAAACAGGGAATAGTGTAATTTGGTTATTTTTAACCCTTTACCGTCCAGCAATGCTGTTCGGAAACAGAAAAAAAATATTTTAGAGGATCTTTTCAGTTGAGTATTTTTACAATTTTAAAATATCCCCCTCCTGGAAACCTAAAATTTAATTATTTAAGCATTTCCCAAAGCGTAAAACTGCGTATTTTAATGAAAATAAAATTTAAAAAAAACAACAACTTTCAAGCTAAATTTCACTCCAAATACTTTGGGCTGTTATAGGTTAAAGAAACCCCAATTAATGATCATATTTCAATGGAGAGCTCTCGACGAGGCCTTTTCATTGATATGGTTGTTGATAGGTATATCTACAAAATATCTAAATTATGCTCTCCCCCTATTTCACCTTCATACCTGCCAAAACAGATGTGCGACTACCTAAAACAGGGGTTACTTTTTACTGTGTTCCATAAAAATGGACAACAAAACGTTCTTGTGCGTTTACACACTCACTAGCTCTTCCCGGAAATGTATGACTTATTTCCGTATAACTCTTTTTCCGGTTCTTAAAGAGCCCCGTTGTCCGAGATTTCCGTTGCCAATCAGTCTTGCGAGCCCGCTCCGTTCCACCACTCCCCCACAAGAGGTAAAATATACGTTCACTCTGTCTCACTCAATGAAAGTCTCAGGAGGTATATAGTTCACTCTGTCGAACACATTGAAACCCTGAACCGCTTCGTCTCAAGGTTAAAGTTTAAGAACCCTAAAACTTAAGTCCCAACACAAATCCTAAGCCGAGACTAGTTATGGCTTTGAATCAAAAGCCGCTGGCAAAAAGGGGAGCATATTTTATACTTGAGGACCGTTTTCAGACACTTTTAGACGCAACTGATTTGAACCAGCTTCAATTTTGCTGTTGGACAGAATAGCAGACTAGAAACAACCTTGAAGTTCTCTCGGAGGCGGAATCTTTACGAGGGTAACTTTTTACAGTTCTCGCGATCTTTCGCGGTGCATAAACATCCCCGCGGCCTATGCGCGGTTACAACTCGCCCAGGGATCTTTAGATCCGCGAAGACTTGCTTTGAAGATCTCTGCTAAAAGACATGGCATCGAGCAAACTCAATCTAGTCTTCGAAGGGCAGAGCATGAAGATCTCGATTAAAGGCGGTAGATCTTTAAGGGATGGAGCCCTGAACGGATCTGAGAATCTTTAGTAAACTCCAATTATCCCACTGGTTATGTCCTCAGTCTTGTCTACTGAAGGAAGGATCTCTCCTGAAGGAAGGATTTACTGAAGGAATGATCTCTCCTGAAGGTAGGATCTACTGAAGGAGGGATCTCTAATGACGGAAGGATCTCTACTTAAGGAAGGATCTCTCCTGAAGGAAGGATCTCTACTGACGGAACGATCTCTACTTAAGGAAGGATCTCTCCTGAAGGAAGGATTTACTGAAGGAATGATCTCTCCTGAAGGTAGGATCTACTGAAGGAGGGATCTCTACTGACGGAAGGATCTCTACTTAAGGAAGGATCTCTCCTGAAGGATCTCTACTGACGGAACGATCTCTACTTAAGGAAGGATCTCTCCTGAAGGAAGGATCTCTCCTGAAGGTAGGATCTACTGAAGGAGGGATCTCTACTGACGGAAGGATCTCTACTGAAGGAGGGATCTCTACTGAAGGAAGGACCTCTCCTGAAGGAAGGATCTCTACTGAAGAAAGGATCTCTACTGAAGAAAGGATCTCTCCTGAAGGAAGGATCTCTACTGAAGAAAGGATCTCTACTGAAGAAAGGATCTCTACTGAAGAAAGGATTTCTACTGAAGAATGGAGCTCCACTGAAGAAAGGATCCCTACTTCATTACGCGCCCTTCAAGTACATATGGTAGACTCTGCCTAAATTAAGCAGTTAGTTACGGGTAAACAGAACTTAAACAGCAATTATTCTGGTCAGAAATCAAACAAAGACACTTGGAAAGTTCCTGGAATCGATCATAGTACGGTCTCCGGGAGAAGGTCCCCGAGAGCTAAATTTTGGAGGCGCAACGGCAGTAACCGCACGCGTTGCGAGACGAGTACAATCTTTTACGAGCATGCGGTGTCGCACCGCAGAGGTGTGGAGCGTCACTAACCCGTCACAAAAGCACGACGAGGGGGGGGGGGCACGTCCGGCGACGCCGCGCCGTCGTCGCGGACCTGTCATTGCGCGGCCGGTCCTATTTCAAGCGACTGCGTCGCGACAGCCGTGTCGGCGACAGCGGGGTGCGACAGCGCGGGGCGACCTGCTCGGCTACCGAGTACCAAACCCGCCAAATTTTCATCGCAATTTAAATACTGGCAGCAGAGCAACCACGAGCACCTCATTCATTATGCATTCCGAGCGAAACAAGGCCCTTTCATCACTATACAGCTCTCCCACCCGAAAAAACAAAATACGACAGCTTGACCGCCGGAATAAAACGAAGTACATAACAGTAAACGATTAGTTCAGGGCCTGTTTCGACAAATAAGTAATTTGTTTCTCCAGAGGTTTACACTGGAAATTTCAGAAAATGGGCTTAACCCCTGTTTTGTACCATTGTCACAGAGGAAAGCGAAGACTCACGACACGTAATGTAACCAACGCTAACCTTACTTAAGTTAACCTATTTTAGTTACGTTAACCTAGGTTAACCTGACTTAGGTTAACCAAAATTATGTTAACCTAACTTAGGTTAGCTCAACCCACTACAGCCCAGCGATGCCGTTCGGCAAGAGAAAAATTTATTTTAGAGGATCTTTCCAGTTCAGTATTGTCACACTTGAAAAAGTATCACCCCTCTGGAAACCCTAAATTTAATAATTTAGGCATTTTCCAAAGCTTTAAATTTCGTATTTTGAAGGAAAAATCCTTCCAATTTCTCTTAAGCTAAATTTCACTCCCATAATACTTTGGGCTGTTATGGGTTAACCTAGGTGACTGACCTCGGTTAGGGGAACTCAAATCGCGTTTAGACGCAATCACATCAGTTATTCTTCGAAAAAAAAAGTTTCAATGGAGAGATCCTATTCCTGTGCATTCACACTTTGTTAGCCTCGTCTTAAGAAGCAAACAAACAGAAAAGTTCGCTCCGTGAAAGAAGTTGACTGACCTACTGAAGATGTTCATTAATCTAAAAATAAAGAGCGCCAAAAGCAGACGTCAATAAAAGCGCACTAACGCAACATGGGCGACTTTACTGGGCTCAGAAATTGGGCCACACCCACATGCGCCACCTAAACGCTCACCTAAACGCTCTTTCCAATTGAACTGAAATTCAGATCGGAAGAAGACCCATTTTTAGGGCCAATGTACTCCGCCCTCGAGTCTAGCTTGCCCTCCAATACAGGTCTCATGTGTCCCCAAACGTTTGATTTTGCGGTTTCGTGGAGAGATTGCGGTTTGAGGTAACGTCCCTTGTCAGAGCTGCACCACTAAAACCAATTTTTTTCAATAAAAGAAATTTAAAATTTGGGTATATTCGTATAAATGACAGAAATTTTTAGTTTACTGGGGCCGATCTAACGTAAGAATATACTCCAAAATGTAAAAAAAAATTAAAAATGCCCAAAACGTATTTCCTTACAGCAGAACTGCTTCCAGATTCAGTTATACTATCCTTATCACAAATTCAAAGTCATACATAAGTGACTAGTAACTGACATTTATATTGATGTAAGACATTAAAATTAATAGGTATGGTATCTTAAGGTAAGACACCAGCCTTTCTTCAATTACATTGCGACACTTAACACCGTAATGTAGAAATTTCTAAGAGAGTTATTTCATGAATTTAACCTCTACTTACTGAATTTTAGAAAATATTGCTAAAACAATTCAAGAGCAAAAAACAAGTGACAGTGCAAGGTGACAGTTTGAGGTTATATTTGAGGCGCGGCTGCAGCGTTAAAGTAGCGCACCGTCAGCTATATACTTAGCAGCCCACAACATCCGCTGGCCGAGAGGGGGGTGGGCTAAGGAGTACGGTTTACCGGCTGCAAGGGGCCTGGAGGCCGGAGGGGCCTGGAGGCCGGAGGGGCCTGAAAGGTGTATTGTTCATCGAGGACCGGCTTAATTTACTTTCAGACCAATCCGAGAGGGTCTGTAGCAAAGCACAAAGGCGCACCGCACATTTCAGGAGAGCCCAAACACAGTCCGGTCACATCGAAAGAAGGAAGAAAAGACAGATTGAATTGTTCGGTCGTAAAATATTGTGATATATCGACAATCAGAAACGATTAGAAAACATTTAATCTGATTGGATTGGATTTAAGAGGAACGATCGAGTTCCAAGACGGGAACTTATCCAGGAGCGGACTGCGGAAAAGATTCCCGTGCTAGCAATCTGCCCAGTTTCAGTCTGGCCATACATACTTTGGTCCAGGCATTGTTATCAGCACGACACTAGCTTTGCGACGGTTAGATTAACTTAATGTACACTCCCCAAGCTAACTTGGGTTACGCTAGCTTACTGTTATGAGACAACACGGTAGGCAAAAAATGGCATAGGCATGAAAGCAAGGGTCAGGACTTTTGTGACCCACTGTACAGTGAATAGTGGCTGACACTTGAAGCGCTCTTTTCGCGTCGGGAAGGCATCTTTCAGGAGCGAGTCTGCGAAGATTTGAGCAAAGTACCAACGGGATGGTTTCGTGGAACGGTCTCATTTGTTAACATCGCAGTTCTTTAAGTGCGAAACAGCGCACACTCTTCCCAAAGACCCGTCTTATCATCGTCCATTTAACATCTGCGCTTTCTGTAAGTTGCCACATTTCAGCAACTGTGCTCGCAGAAACAAACGGCACTTCTGCCAGATTGCGCCAAACGAAACTCACTTGTAGATGATGGAAACAAAAACAATAGCCAAAGAGGAAAATGAAAACGCTATTTCGAAAAAAAAGAAAAAAAAGGAAGGACATCCTAAAAAATAAATAAATAAATACATAAAAAAATGAAAATTAAAAAAATTAAAAAAAAAACAAAAAAAAAAACAGCAAAT
>Ga0058701_10001073_pt1 | contig 18904 bp, 11 predicted proteins | sample AgamicOrMae_FD_97039 | JGI IMG/M metagenome (GOLD analysis project Ga0058701, IMG submission 97039) | Agave microbial communities from Guanajuato, Mexico - Or.Ma.e | ecosystem: Host-associated > Plants > Phyllosphere > Phylloplane/Leaf | place: Guanajuato, Mexico | collected 2012-06-04
ATATAAGGTGTGTAAAGACGTACGGGCTCAGCGGTCCTGTGCGTTTGTCGCATGTATAGCAAGAATCAATCAAACCGGGTCCATTTCATTCTTTTCGTCTGATAGCGTACATACGCAAGGTACTGTACACGCAAGGTTAATTTTTGTTGACCGTCATGTCTCGTCGTCGTCTCCATTGGTTGACGGGCCTGACCAGACCAGCCAATCCCATTCCGCCCCGCCTCGGCGAGCCTCGCTGTCAGCATCGCTGTGCCCCCTGCCTATGCTCTTATCTGCTGTGTGCAGCTACTGGACTTTTGAGTGTGGGCCATATCGAACAAGGTGGCCGGGGATGGAACCGGGCCGTGGATGGCCGAAAGAAAGAAAAGGAGAAAGGAAGGAAGGGTGGATGAATCCGATTGGACGACCTAGTAATGAAGGACTGTTTGACCATTACTGGCTTCCATTACAGTATTGTACGTATCATATCGTACATGCCTGATGTACAGTGATACAGAGTGGCAGCGTGCGAATATATTTTGTGTTTCCTTACTTTTAAACTCAGGAATCACCCTCAGGGTTTTCTATTATTACGTACAGTACGTACGCAGCGAGGTACGCAGTTGTTTTATTTAGTTGAAGGTTTGAAAGTGAAGTACATTTGCTGTCAAGTCCAGCAGGGTGAAATTGTTACTCGTTCTGTCCCGTTTCTGCGTGTTATTTCTTAGCTGTTACGGTGTAAAGGAAGCTTACCTATATGTTTACATAGAAGTAAAAATGTACTACACAATAATATTACTGAAGCTACTGTACTGTACTGTACTACACACACCAGTCAAATACCTCCTCGGAGCGAAGCGGAGTGGAGGTCTACCTCCTTGGGAGTACAAGAACTGAACAACATGTTGCCTTTTTTCTTACGGAAGATATTCATCCTGCAGATATGTACCATATTTTTAATGTACTTTATGAAATGAAAGCAGATACCTCATAATGTTATACAATAGAACCACCACAAATGCCTCATAATCGAAATAGCCCTGGTGCCCTATTCTTGTTGCAATTTATAAGGCTGACGACTATGTTTAATCTTATGTTAAACGACTTCATCCGGAGTTGTGTTCCATATCCTAGCCATTGCCTAGCATACATTACATGTTGTAAACTGATGTTAATTTTTTCACTTCAACAATTGTTACAGTTCTTGTTCGTTCATATACATACAGCCACAAACAGATATACCGGATACACATGAAGCATATCAGGTGTTAGAACATATTGAATAATAGAAATAATGATAAGGAAATGTTGTTCTGGGTGTGTAATAAAGGATTATTTAAATTCCTCTAACATCGACTCCGTTACTCATCTACCCAACCTACCTCAGCAGGTAGCAGACATGCTCTGTCCAGGGCAGTTGAAAGTGCCACATGTCGCTAAGAAAACACAATTTTTCTTCTTTATCTCATAATTCATGAAAGTGCGGGAGCAACTTTAAGAGCATAAATCATTGACGTAAATGTATAGAAATTTTTCACTCACACTAGTATTTATTTTAAATGCATACTGGCGTTTTGGAACTCTCCAGTTCAGTTAGTTCTCGCATACTTGTTAATTTGGCCTGTGTAACGGGTTGAAAAGGGACTACTTGTAAACTTAAACCTTTATGGGATATGAATTAAGTACAAATTTAACACGAGAGATTGTTTCGAATATTATTCAAAAAAAATATTTTCCTCAGGATGTTCTGCTAAATGTTGCCTCACCGCATTAAGCACCCGTTTGACTTTTTATGACACATTTTTCTGTTACCCATTGCGCGGTTCAAGAACTAGAAATTAAGTTCTGCTTCTAACAATAAGGTTAATCTGGATGATGAAGTAAGCCGGCTAATTTAGAGCGAACTACCTTGGCCTAGGGCCACTACGTCCCAAATAAGTCGTAACTTGCAGAGACTGCTAGCTTTCTGGCGCCGAAAACACACGAAGGTCATCAGGGTATCTTCACAAATTCTTAAGGAAGATCCAGATTCAATTCTAGAAACTCACAGAGTACTTGATAAAAATTGGAAAAGTTGGCTCCCTCGGTGACGACTTCAAATGGTACCGCCAACGTGGATAGTTCGATTTTAGCGCATACTAGTGGCAGCATGTGGTACTTCAGGGGAGTTTGTTTTGGATGTGATCCTGATGTGATCCAGTTTTCTTCGTGCTTATGTTTTTAAATGTCACAGAAGTTTGATAATTTCGCACTTTCCACATGAAAAACCCTGACATCATTAATATCGAAAGATATTGCTGTTATTTCCTAGTGTGTTCACCTGGTGTCGAACCGAGTGCGTCCACGGACATGTCAACATCAAAACGTGAGATGACTTCCTGCTATCTTTTCATTTCTCTTTCATTTAATTTTACTGTTACAGTTGGCTCTCGTGAATATTAAGGAATGTTCCACTGGTCCTGATGTGGTATTCGAAGTCACTGTGTATCTTTTTAGTTGATTCTTCATTACTAGATCATTGACAAGGTTGTTTTCCTAACCTATTGTGAACATATCTTTTTTTGTGGTTTGGCATTCAACAGATGCATCAAGGCTAAAGGCTAACTCGTGAGTAATAAAATTTCATTGGCCGTCTGCGCTTTTTGAAGGGCTAGTCTACTTTGAAAAGGAATGTCCATGATTGTTTACGATACCAAACGGTCTCTTAACCTCACTTAGGGTTACGGATTGTCCTGATCAACTGGTCATATAAAAAGTTTCGCACGCAGCTCCAGCGTCACAGCGTGCATATAAGGTGATATCCATAAAATATGTATCGTAGAGCAATGTTTTGGCTTCGCAACCCCCCCCCCCCTGTTCAAATAGCGTCGACCTTCGCCCCTCATTGGCCCTCATCGCAGACCTTGTTTTGCTCAAAATTTGTTTAGTTTTGTCAACCAAAATATTTTTCATGCGCCGCGATTATCTTAGAAAATTGGATGATTGACGGAAAGAAAGCTCGATAAAATGTACGAGTATTTTGTAAAACAAATGAGTGACACGTCAAGCACCATGATTGTTAAAATTAAGATTATCGGCGCGAACCATGGAGGAATATTTTCCTCCATGCGCGAACTCAAGGAACGAAACAAGTTCAGCTATTTTCTTAGTTTTTCACATAACCGAATATTATTTAGTCTGCTTTGCTTTTTTTTTTCACCTGATCATAAAAATTATAGTCTAAAAAAATGCCTTAGTCGGCCGCCTCCCCCATGTGACTTAAGTCGACCAGCGACGGGTTCACCTACCCGAAAATTGCCCACGTCGTTTACGGGTGACCCCTTAGACCTGGAAGAAAAATCTTCCATGTTTCCATTCCATGTTTCAAGAACAACTTCAGGGGCGTACGGAGACTTAATTGAAGCCGCATTTCAGATTATCACGGATGGTTGTCGTGGGATTGAACTAGGGTAAAAAAGGGGGGGGGACGAAAGTGAGGAAAAAAGGTTCCAAGGCATTTAACCTAACCTTTTAACATAACCTTGGCATACCTTGATTGTATTGACCCGACCCAACCGAGTTTTATTTCGGAAAGCCAGTTAATGATGTGGTGGAAGATTAAGCCAGATCAAGTGGAAAACAAGAAAAAGCCGCCATTTACATTTACTATGAGTGGTAACTGTTCTTCCGCCCGCAAATAATAAGGGATCAAGCGTATTTTTATTCGGCGTTAATTATTTGCAAAGTAACAATGCGGATCAGTGATATTTCCAGTGCAGCAATACTTTTCAATATTTTATAATCGCGGTTATATTTCGACCTAATCGCACTGGTTAAACATTTATCATCCGTCCGCGAAAGTACCTTAACAGTACCGCCAGGAGGTGATAGGTAGATGGGTGGGGCTTTTAATTTAGGCGTGGATAAGATTTTCTTCCTCCTTTTGCACTGTTCTAGTTCTCTATTCGCAGGTTTTCTTCTTCATGTACTCGAGAGCATTCGTCATGAAAGTTTGATTCTAGCGGTCAAACCAGTTAGGATAGCCATTGTGGCCTGTGTCTCTCACTCATAAATCTACCTTTAAAAAATACAGCGTATGTCAAAAATAACAGTCGCTATCGATACAGGACGACTGAACTTATAAACACACAAAAATTCATTGTAATTTTACGTTACCTTGAAAATATAGCATTATGTCAGATATTCTATATTTCTTTCATATATTAGGTACTCATTCCTCATATTTGTGGAATATGTGGAATATTCGATATATTTTATGCCACATTTATTCCAAATTTATTGTACACAAATTCCACGTGTGCGGAACACCGTTGGACCCGGCTTATTGACAGCTCCCTGGGGGTTATAAAACCCAGAGCTTTGTCAATTAGGATTGCTGCATCAGCATGACAACGGTGTCCGCTATTTCCTTTAAACTCGTGAAGGTTAACCTAAATTATTCTTGTCGAGGACCCTTTCCCAATTTGACCTAGCAGCTTCACTATATCAAGTCCCTCTTAACCGACAAGTGCTCAACAAGCACTTAACGCACTACCTCCTTTCATTTTAGTTTGCGTTATTTTTTCGCCAAGGTAAGGAGATGATGCAACGACGTCTCTCGGTCCTTATCACACAATACACATTTTAATTTTATTTTCAGTACATTAAATTTATGCATAGACTTTGGATAACGCTGCTTTTCTAGCCTACAAATCACTTTTTAAAATGCAAAATTGAATTATTAGAGTTGAAACCTGTAGTACTCCAAGTGCCCCAAAATTTGACGCAGTCGTCGTTGAGTTCGGACGAATTTAATGCTCTTGCCGTTTGATTCGCCGCCCATTCCACCACGCACAATTTTTCACCGCAAAAGTAGACTAGCTTCTCTGTCACAGTTTGTGAACCAGTCGCGGGCGGATTGGTGGGCTGACATTTCGAAAGGATGACCTAACAACGTTCACTGCAGACTGTCATACTTACGAAGCGACCACATGCATGTGGCGGCTTGACTGTCGAACCCAAAATCTGAACTGAATATCCGACCCATACCGTATAATCGGAAATATCCGACATATACAGTATATGAGCTTTATTTTTGCCATCATTTTCCGTAAAATATCGTAAAGCGGGGTGAAGTGAACCACCATGGGGTGAAGTGGACCACCATGGGGTGAAGTGGATCACCATGGGTTAAAGTGGACCACCATGGGTTAGTGGACCACCATGGGGTGAAGTGGACCTTTATGGGGTGAAGTGGACCACCATAGGTAAAAGTGGACAACCATGGGTTAAAGTGGACCACCATGGGGTGAAGTGGACCACCATGGGGTGAAGTAGACCATCATGGGGTGAAGTGGACCACTGTTAAACGTCTCTATTTGTCGGTTTCTCTTCGTTTTGCAGTACGAAACATCGGATTGTTGCACTACTTACATTAGTTGATCTGTCGATGTTGAATACAGCAAAGTGAAGAGATACGTGACGATTATGAATGCGTAGAGTGGTCCACTTCACCCCATGATGGTCCACTTCACCCTGTTCTACAGTGCTAATCAAACGCAAAAAAAGTTTTATTGGCCACTTGTGGCGTGACAATGGCTGACACTAAGAAAAGGTCCAACATGTAAGCTTTTCGATTTGAAATCTAACGATTGCATTTACCACTCCGCCAGTTTTTTCATTGTGTGGTGGCTGCACTGCCGGACACGAAATGAGATTGCCCGACTTGGATATTGCATTGTCCGACTGCGAATTAGTGCCCGACAAAAACGGTCTTCGACTTGAAAGCCAGCGATCGGAAGCTCGAGAGAATGCGCTCAAAACAACGTATTAGTCACTGGTTATAGGCGCCGGTCAATGACAGAGAGAGTGGGGTAACCTGGCCAGCGGTAATATAATATGAGTTGGACTTTAGCTGCCGGGTACCGCTACCACCGCTACCGCCGCGTGGACTGAAATCATCCGGTAGAAATGCCCTATCGATTTCGATGGACAAGAAACACTGCCAAAGCTATCTAATACTATCAGTCTCAAAAGTATTGATCGCTTCAATTTTTCAAACCACCGTAACTTTGAAACGCAGAGAGATACGTCAGATATGCCCAGAATAAAATCGCTAGATCTTAAAGAGATCTATAAATTTGATCTCAACGTTTTAGGCGTAACTCTTTCCGTTCCAAAGTCACGGAGGTTTGAAATAATAAATAATTGGAGCGATCAATACTTTTGAGACTGCTAGTACTGAGTATCAACGCCTATACTGTGAGTCTGGAGGCTGCAATTTTTGCGTATTCGTGGAAACATGAAGAAAAAAATAAAAATAACTACCCATAGTTTACATGTGATTCTACTTTTATGTAACTAATTGTAAGTCCTTCTTAACGTCTCGTTTAGATTCTTAGTTTGTTGTTTCTTCTAGATTAGAACAATCACCTAGCCAGACCTGGCTTGAGGGTGGGGTAGAAGAGGACGTGGGAAATATAACTCTAAAGAACCTGACCATATCTGTGCTAGTTATCACAATTTATAAAATTTTAGCCTTAAAATTTACCGATTAGGATTTTTTATTCCAAGAAATCCCCTGTGTGCCCGTAGGTTTCTGAACCTCCCTGGTCGAACTGTCCGTGCGCAGATATCCGCTTGGATGTCCGTAAAATTACAGATGTCTTTGTCAAGTTATCCGAACAACCACGGATATCCACAGAAAACCGCGCTCATATATCCGTAGCACCGATATCCGCACGGATATCCGCTCGGATATCGGTGCCACGAATATCCGAGCGAGAGGTTTGCTGCAGATGTTCGTGGCTGTGCGGATGATTCGACAGGGACATCCGTAATTTTACATATATCCAAGCGGATATCTAAGTGGATACTCAATCGAATATCCACATGGACGGTTCATCCAGGGCTTCGCGCACCGGAGCGAGAAAACCAAAAGCGCAGCAAAATACTCGTTTTAGTCGATGATCAAACCAGTGGGGAATACACATTGCTTTCGTCAAAGAGGAAGACACGAGAATGAGTAAATATTGTTGAGATTATCTAATTTTTATTTATTGCACTCTATAACGAATTCGGCAGCGACTTCTGCTTCCTGGATAAATGGAGAGAAACCTCTGTAGCGACTAGCGACCCGGTTCAAAATAACGCACAAGAGTTACAGGTCTCCATGCGTAAATGCCGAGTCGCAGAATTGCACAGGGTACTGTAAAGAGGAAGTGTCTAATTAATTTTACCTTCTGTCAGAGTTTTATAGGAACTCTCCCCGTTTGACATGTTATCCCGTCTGTGGGAAGTACAGTACTTCTCCACGTTTTTTTTCTTCTCTTTTCCCGGTTCAACCTCTCATTAAACATGAGTACAACAGGAGCCCTCTGCTTCTTTGCGCTGCCATTCGACTTGGCTATCTGCAAGCCTGATGACAAGAGTCTTGGCGATAAGGTCAAACTAATTTCCCTCGTACCTCGCTTAACCCAAAACAGCCCAAAGTCTTTGGAGTGAAATTTAGCTTAAGAGAAATTCAAAGGATTTTCCTATTAAATTACGCAATTTCCAGCTTAGGAAAATGTCTAAATTATTAAATTTCAGGTTACCAGAGGGGTGATATTTTTTAAATTGTGTGAATACCGAACTAAAAAGATCCTCTAAAATCATTTTTACCGTTTCCGAACAGCGTTGCTGGGCGGTAGTGGGTTAATTCGCGTTTGCTGACGAAAGTTAAGACTTAAAGGCAGAAAGCACGTATTTTTACAGCATGTTTTACCTGAATACCAAATAAAACAAAAATAGATAAATGCAGGAATGCTTAGTAAGGAGGATAGTTTTTTATTAGCTCTCTAAATAAGGCCCAAAAATGGTCGCTTAAGGTTTAACCATTACCGTTTTCTTGTTCCTTGGGTTATTGGTAAAGATGAACCTATCAATAACCATCTCAATTGTGAGCTCTCGTCGAGCCCTTTTCATTGGTACCGTATGGTTGTTTAAAAGATGGGAGTGTCTATTGATCCGACTGCGCAATTTAAAATGAATTAGGTTGGGTTCCGTGCGTTCAAGTCACCTCCCATTTAAAATGCATAAGGTTGGTTGAGTGCGTTCAAGTCTCCCTATTAATGCATGTCGGGATGCAATAGCAACACCCTTAAAAGTTTATCTTTAAAGGGTTACTTAATTACGCTTCTGTCCCGTTACCTTCTTACTCAAAACAAGAGTAGGACTATCCAATAGAGGAATCATTTTTTACTGTGTGTTTCAATTTTTATTAATATTCTTAAAATATGTGTGAATCACAGGCAGGACATCAGGGTTTCTACAGTATGTGTTTGATACGTGTTTAACCACGTAAGACGAGGCAATCGTAAGACGGATCTGTGATTTTGTGGTGGTACCCGGACCGCGTACAGAACATTCACAGGACACGTAGACTTACCGGTGTTGCGAAGGAAAGGGGAAGTCCTCTATTTCATCCGTGGATTCCCAGAGAGAGGAACCATTTCACAGCCGGCTGCCGGGTGGACCGCAACAAATGCTGGCTCAAGCGGACTAACGCCCTATAAACACGCCCTTATGCGGACCGGGCCTCTGCTGTGCCCCGTCCATTGCGACAGCAATATATACTGTGTCCTTCTCCTTCTTACTGCCAGACTATTACGCTGTCCCTGTTTAAGGATATTACCCTGCGGTGACAAAATGAAGATGAAAAGCTGAAATCGATATACTGTAGTTTGTAGCTATCATACATCCTCGCATAGTTGTAAAATTAAAACAAGTTTCATCATCCAGTTTCCGAGTTTAAGCTTGTCAAAAGTGACGAAAAATACACGGTGATATGGAGACCTCATTAAAGAAAGTGCATAATCGAGAAATTTGGTTATACCTAGAAGACAAGATAGTAAAAAAATATTTCTTTCCGTTTACAACGCACAGTACAAAACTTTTGAGTCCCAAAAATTGAAACCTCACCGTTTGTAAGAGAAATCCGAGAAAAACCTCACAGTAAAAAAAAAAATCTGTTTTCGATAGTTCTATTTCTGTTTTGGGCATGGAGGTGAAACGGGACAAACGCGTAATGAGGCTATTTATGAGGATAAACTTTTAAACCAACACATTAATGAAAAGGTCTCGTTGAGAGCTCTCAATTGATGTGGTTATTCAGAAGTAACCAAATTACGCTTTTTACCTGTTTTACCTGCATACCCAAAACAGGTATCAGACTACCTAAAACAGGAATCATTTTTTACTGTGCTCAAAAGAATACGCCTTTTTCGTGAGAAATTAGTCAAATCAGTAACTGTAGATTTTTAAAAAATTCGAAATCAGCTGATGTAATGGTAGATAGATATTGGATCCGTATGTTAGTCTGTCTTAAAGAGATTCTAAGCTCTAGATTATTTTCAAACATGCATTGAACAGTTCCATGTGAACTTGACTAGTTCGCCCGCGGGGGTATGTCCTTAAGGATGCCTTTTCTACCTCTTGTAATTTCTTTTTTTTCGCTGTGGGCAGAACGTCTGAGGCGCGATTCACAAGGCAACTTATGAGTGATACCACTCACTTCTCCGTCGATGACGTCGAAATGCAAACGGCTTTGCTATTAGCTGAGCGGATAGCCAGCGAATCGAGGTACAAAGACACGTGACATTGAGTTAATGTTTTAATCTATGTGGTAGTTTGTCGTTCATTCTTCAAGTGTAATAAATAGGAGATGGAACGAGGTGCAGTAAGGGTTGATAATCGTCAAGCACAGAATCAAGATTAAGATAGTTTCTCGAAACGTTAAAACTGGAGGGCGTAAACAAGATAATGCGCATTTGCGCTGGTTTATTCGTAACGCGTCTGTTACGGAAAACGCAGTGCAAGTGCAGCCCTGTTCGACTTCCTGGTATTGCATTTTGCGGCTTCTGGGCGGATCCTATATTAAATAAGGCCAGCGAGACTATCTATTGGCGTAGATATGTTTAGGCCAAAATGGGTGAGTGGTGCATATAGTGGAGTGTGCCCTATTTGCACTCGTCGTGCCGGCATGTCGCCAACGTCTCGGTGACTGAGCTTCGTAAGTAGAAGTCAGGACAATGTAGGCTATCTTAAAACACTTCGCTTCCCAAGATTATTTTTTTCCGTGACAAGAGAAGTATCGTTAGATAACTCGACAATTTTTAATTGCTGTGTAGCCCTAACAAAAGCGAATTGTTTAGCAGGAAGTGTTTCCTGAGCGTTAAGGTGGAGAGCACCGTATCAAAAATTTAGGGACAGTGCAGGCTCAGAATTTTTGTCAGGAGTCCTCACCTCAGTGATCAAATCGTTTTACTGGAACCCCCTCTACTCTCGAAATATCATTCGAAAAATATCGTTTAATCAGTACCAAAGTAGGCCCCTACAAGGAGATCTGGCATCAAGGAAATGCAAAATCAAAGTGACCGCAAGTTTCCCTGCTTCTTTGCAAGGGAAAGATTAGAGAGGAAATATCGTCTCTGATTCTTAAGTTTATATTTTCTTGCTGCGAAAACAGTACTTCATAATTATTTGGTCGCTGACTAGTTTTTGAACTGTGTTTTAAAATCGAGAATTTTTAAAAAAGAAGAAAAAAGTGCGTAAATCGAGAGTAGTCACGAAATGTAAATTAGAAACGTCCATTTTCGGTGCGGTATTGTACCGTAATACCGCTCGGCCTTGCTTTAGTTTGGAAACAGGATATCCCTTTATTCTTAAACTCGCACTATGCGATGACCTACACGATACGCAACCGCAACTTACTGTTAGAGGGAGTCTTCCAAATACTTTCAGTACCCCATCCTGACTCAACTCAATTTTTGCCAGTAAATTTTGCATTAACGAAAAGAATGAAGGAGGGTAATTTTATACCACAGACCGTACCTGTAATTTCCATCATGTATAGGTACGTTTTTACAGCAGCTATGGCTTTGCTGAAGCACTCACTCTTTTGAGAGAGTGGATTTTAACTCAATATCGCGCGTTCATCGCCACAACAAACTCTTGAATTCAGGAGCAGTCTCTGAATTCGTGAGTGCTCCGCCTTAAAAGCGATGTACTTTGTGCGTGTAATTCGATTCAAGATACCGAATCCGTGCACAGCTTCTAAATACTGAAAAGTTTTACCTTTCAGTGTAGGAAGCCCCCACTTCCACCACAAAACTGTCCCTCATTACTTCAGCATCGTAAAAGCCAAATTCTCTAGCGGTTTCCAAATATTTCCGCTAAAAGCTATTGCAACCACGCGCGACGATGATGAATCCCCAAATATTTCCGCTCAAAAGCTGTTCCTCTTCGACTCAACGCAAACAACGTGTTTGAGATTATCGGCTCCCAAAATCATAGCGGAAAACTTGATGTTTAACTTTTACAAGCAATCTGTGACATATAATTTATAGGCATACTGTACATACGAAGTTACAATATCCGCGGATGTATGTGGTCAGTTCCCACGATGTATTTAAAATTTTAGAAAGGGAAGAGGTGGACTGGTGGGGGGGCAAGGGCGACAGCGGGAAGTTGCTGGAAAGGGCCAAAGGGCCCGCTCATTCCGCAGGAAGGGCGCCTCTTCCGAATAATATGTAGTGTTTCCCTTACTCTTCCTCTCTATCTCCAAGGTGTTCAGCGATCTGAGAAAATCAGGAAAGGAGGGAAAAGTCAAGGAATCATACTTTATGGAAAATGTCATGGGAAAATCAGGAAATTTGGCCAAAAATTAAGGTATTTTGCAGAGAAAGTAAATAAATTAATTGATCAAAACAAGCCATACAAAACTGTATTTGTAAAAATATCATGTGCATTGTTTTTCTGTTCCATCAAAAATTGTAAATCAGGAAAAAAAAAGATGTTAAGCAGACCTGGAAAATTAGGGATTTCTGTTCAGGGAATTTCCTGGACACCCTTGTTTCTCTTTTCCCTACTCTTGCCCTTTAATTCTCTTTCCCTATTTCTTTCCTTTATCCTTCTTACCTTTTTGGGGGGGCTCTAGCAACCAGCTGGGCCCCGGTGGGGATTACCCCTTTTCCACCCTCCCAGATCCAAAAATTCGCCAAGCCCATCTCAGAGGCTACGAACACCTACGTACCGGATCCGCTAGAAACCTCACCTGATCCGCTAAAAACCTCACCTGATCTGCTTAAACTCTTACCGGATTCTAAGCGGATCCAGTGCGTGGATTTCAGTTTCGTAGCCGCTGAGATGGGCTTAGTGCAAAAAAAAACGGCCTTTTAAACTAGAGCACCCTCATCACTGACGTGTTTTTTGTCTCCCTTTGTTTACCAGTTGTGGCCAGTGGTCTCGGCGAGGTGTGGTTAACTAGAGAGGTCAGGGCGGACAGGTTGCCTACCTACCCGTGTGATGCAATAAACGGCAGTGTCTGTGGGCCACGGCGCAGCCACGGCGCCGCCGCGGCGCACCAGACCGCAGTCGGTCCGTCCGCCCCTCCCCTCCCCGTCCAGCATTCGCGCCTCTCTCTGGACCAGGTGCCGCAGTTCGTCTTGAGCCGCTGGACACCGCATCGGCTCGCCGCTACAATCCCGTCGATCTCATCACGTGTTGCGTTTGCATCTGGAGGCCCACGGTAAGCACACGGCTTACGAGCGGATTCCAATCCAGCGCCCGGATCTTACTAAAAAGTGCCCGCGTCCTAAGTGCTTCTCTGCGTTGGATCTTTCTTTCCCTCTGCCCTTTTTTTGCCGTTGTGAGTGACTTTGTGCGGATTTAAACGCTGGTCAAGAAGGCCCGAAAGCGGGGGTTATTGAGGGACACTGTGGTTTCAGTGAGTGTGAAAGAGGGCGGATTTTTTTTCTTTTCTTTTTGTGGTGAACGTTTTGTGAAGTGTGTCAGGCGGATAAAACAGATATCACGTTATTTACCCTAAAAAATGTAATTTTAAGATCGATTTTTTCGCCATTTCAAATGTTTCCTCTTCAGTTATAGTAAATTTCAAAGTTATGGAATTTTCTTCTTCATGTGCTTTACCGTGTTTTTTTCTTTTCTTTCTTTTTAATTTTAATATTTTATTGGGTGTTACTATTGACCCAACATGCGTCAACCCATAACAGCCCATTTGGACTGAAATTTAGCTTAAGAGAAATTGAAAGGGTTTTTTCCATTGCAATGCGCAATTTTAAGCTTTTGAAAATGCCCAAATAATTAAATTTTAGGTTTCCAAAAGGGTGATATTTTTTGAATTGTGACAATACTGAACTGAAAAGATCCTCTAAAATATTTTTTACGGTTTCCGAACGGGATCGCTGGGCGGTAGTGGGTTAAGACAGGGAGACTTGAACGCAGGTAAGCAACCTATTGGAGTTTAAATGAACGGTGACTTGAACGCACGGAACCCAACCTAATACATTTCAAAAGGGGCAGTCGGGTCAATAGACACTCCTCATATTATTAATGATTTATTTTACCACCGTAACGACACACAAATGCAAAAGGTTAACAAAGTTAGGTTAGATGCTTCTTGACTCAACTTGCCGCCGCTCCGCTCGACTGTCGCTATAAGCCTGATGTCACTTATTTTTCGGTGGCAGTTACTAACTAGAGTAGTTAGTGGTATCAGGCTTGCCGATCGGCGTTCTAGGTTGAGTTAGGTTAGGTTATGTGCCTTGTGCTACGCTCTGCTCGGGCTGGCGACAAAATGTGGAACACATGAAGTCGGAAATTCCACCTCCCAAATGAGCTGTATAAGATCAAGAATAACTCTTTTCAATCGAAGGCATTCCCTAATTTCAAGACGCGAAAACTTGGGTATCTTCGTTAGATCAGCTTTTCCGAAGATTTTTTCAAATGATATTTCTGCAGGGTGTTTCTAGTCTCGTGAAATATTCAGTCCCATCGAGTGCCCGACGTCGAGACAAAGATAAAATCGCAAAAAAAAAAACATGTCCGCAAATTAATCGTTTAGGTCTGGCGTCATGATCCATTTAAACGACTTCTGGGTACCTCGTTTGTTACCTGTTTTCTCCCAAACCACTCTTTACTCGAAAAAATAATTTGTAAATCATGTCCTTTAAACGATTGTAAGTAACCTCCTGCTTTTTTTTTACCTGTCTTTTAACTTAAACGTTCTGTTGAGTGCATCAAGCCGTAGATTAAATGAAAACATTGCCTTTACTGATGCAATTTCGTGCAATTTCCATTTTTGTATGTAGCGCTTCGTTTGTTCGCGTTTAGCATGCAAAATGCTTAACTTACGAGATTTGAGTACGTTTGCCAGGAAGTCGGAAAGTATCGTGGCGGATTCAGCCTAGTAAAAAAAAAATACCATACAAAGTCGGATAATCATTCTATGAAACGTTAATCTACCATGTCCATGAAGTGTTAGATTAATAACTCAAGCCAAACTACTTGCTTCAACGTTTTCTCGAAATATTTCTCCTCGCCGAAAAATACCCGGAGCATCGCGTGACTCCTGAATTTAAATTATTACTTAAGGCTCATAACCGAGTAAGCTTATCATTGCGTTAACCTTTTGATTTAAAATGTAAGTTATAGCATGCTGAGATTTGTGTTGATTTGGCAGAGAACGTGTAAACGTATCCCGTTGGCGTAACACGCGAGTATAAACATTTTCAGTTCTTACCAAAATTTACGCCCTGCTTTAATTTTTTTTCTTCGAATTAAAGCGGTCCGATTTACTTGAAAACACCTTTCAACGCATCTAGTTTGGACCTAGAAAAATTATCCTCCCCTCTACTATTTAGACGACCGTGTTCGTCTTGCCGCTTCGGGGCAACAAGTAACGCATATCCAACTTTCTGAATATACGAAGAAAAATCTGTACTATTCATATACGAAACGCAGAGTAGGAATCATCCCTTCAATTTGATGTTCTAGTGTTTTTCGTGCCGTAATATCCCTCAGGTATGAATTTGGTAAGAGCACATTTCCCCCCCCCCCAAGATACTGATCTGTAGAAGACCGACAGCTAAAGTAACTTTTCTCAATCCAAAGTCAACCTTAAAATTGTTTTTTTTTTTTTAAGTGTTCGTATTTAGAGTAAAAGGGGAAAAATCTGCTCGAATAATGCAAGTCTCAACCACATTATAGCAAAAACTATTCCACTCGCACATTTTCTAATCGCATCCATCTCAAAGTTTGGATTAAATCCATCAGTAATCCTAATTAACTATAACAATTGTACTATCTCTGCAAAAACACAAATCATTACTGACGGCTTATCTCAAGAATTTCTAGAGTCTTCCTACCTGATCGATTTTCCGTTAACGTAATTTCGCTTTCCGAATAATAAACTGGATCGCGCGTTTTATTTGACCTCATTAACCATAAGGCGCGGACATTCGTATAGTCGCTGTACTCCACTCAATAAATTTGGTTCTTGCCTTTGAAAGGAGCCGGACTTGATTTAATCATTTTTTCTTCAGTTTCTGACTGTTATGAAATTTATTTTATTAACTCGTTCTACAAAGGAAGGAAATAGATTGGGATCATTTTTTCCCAGAGATTGGCTGCAATGTAGTTTACTGAATTTATGCACGTAGGAAAGAACGAATCGGACGGATTTTTGTGGAATTTTTTTCGAGTGAGCAAGCGTGGATAGGTACCTACACTCTGTTACGTCACAACCGCAGACATCCAGTTAGCTTAGAAGTAAGGGCTGGTCAAGATTTTCACGTGGCCTTTGGCGTTACCACCCGGCAACCATTCACCTCTCGTGTTGAAACCCGTTGGAGCCCCTACTTGACTTTTACTCTGTTGCAAGTATTTTAGTGGGTATGGCCATTGAAATTGGGCACTAGAGACATTGCCCAACGGGAACACTTAGCGCAGACCTGAAGATAAGAATCAGAATCCACGATTAATACATCGCTTTTGATTGTTTTGTTGGTAGTACCGACTTGGTACCGTAAGTAAAATTTGGAGTTAATTTCGTCGATTGGCTGGACGGGTATCGATTGATCGGGTATCGATTGTTTTTCACTCTTATAGAGAAAACTATCCTGCACCCACCCTCCTTGTGTTTATTTTAAATTTATTTACAATGTCCATTTTTTTGTTGTTGTTCTTCGGGGCGAATACCTTGAATTATGTTGCCTGCATGAAGTAACTGGGCGTACAACTTCACTATTGACCGACATTTTATGATTAGAGTTTTTTTTTATTAACGAGCAAGGTTATTAAAAACGGCGTGGGAAAAAGGGGCAGATTTTGTTGATGTTTAGATTGAAATAGGCTGACTGATATGAGCGCTAAATCAGCAAAAATCTCCCCTAGGAATATTCTTCCCAGAGGGTAGGTTAGATTTATTTTCGGCAGCAGAAAATTCCTAAGATTGCAATAGATATTGACGTGAAGAAGATTTGGTTACAAGGCCCAGTTTTGCACGCATTCCGTCGATTACGTGCGTATAGCGCCAACCAAAGACATAATAATTTTATTCTCTTAAACCTTTCACTGCGCGCCTCTCGCTAAAAACTGAAATAATTATGCAACTTAACATATAGTGCTTTAACGTTATTTTTGGTGGCAATTTTTCCCATTTGATTGATTTTAGATAAGAAAAAAGTGAGCGGTTCCCTCTAAAAATAATCGAATTTACGTATAGATAAAAAATAATAATCAAATTTACGCATCCCTGTCTGCAAATAACTCCATCGGTGAAAAAAAATCTAATTGTCTTTTTGTCTCACGCTGGACTTGGAAAATCATATTTAATCTTGCCTAATCTAACAATATCTAGCCTGACCCAACCTCATATCACCTAAAGCTGTCGGGAAAAGGTACTGGTACTTTACTAGCAGTCAAAAAAGTATTGACCGCTCCATTTTTTTAAAAACCTCCGTAACTTTGAAAGGGAGAGAGATATGTCAGAAAAACACAATATAAAATCGCAAGATCTACGAATTTGACCTTTTTTTCGCTTCTCGTTTTGTTCCAAAGTTACGGAGGTTTGAAAAGATTGGAGCGGTCAACACTTTTTTTACCGCTAGTAGTTCAATAGCTAATGCTGAAAGAAACCATCTGTGCCTGACCTAACCTATTGTAATCCCAACAAAGAAGCATAAGTTACTTTGTCAAAAATTTTCTTTAAAAAAAAACGGGATTTATTAGGGATATTAAACAGTAAGGGTCAATCAACCGAACCATCCATGCGTTTTGCCAAAAAATAAAGGCTTGAAAGTATACAGTCTGTGAGGGTTATCTGGGTTAAACGCCTTGTAATGATGCGGAAATTCATTTGTATAATCGATTAAAAGCAAAGAAGGCGTCGCTTTTCGCTTGCCGCGTGCCACTGCCGCTTTTACTACAGGAAACAAGTGAGCAGCTTCAGTGGACCGCCCCGCTTAGCGCTTAGCGCTTACCGTTGAGTGGCTGACCTTGCCCTGGGCACTCAATTTGCTTTCCACATCCCGTTGCAGCATTTTGTAACCGATATATGAGGTCTGCCGCGCTTTAAGCTAATCTGTAGCAGTTTTGGATTCACGACTTGTTTTTGACTCATTCCATAACCTTATTTTAGCATCTCTAAGGACTCCAGCAAGCTCTTGTGTAAACCACTCTTATTGCTGTACATCGCACAGCTGCTGTAAAGTAACCGTTTTTTTTCTGAAGAAAACCTAAAAAACACTGCTTGAAGGCAGTGTTTTTTATTTTAGGTTTTTAACATTTTGCATATTGACGTATATGGGATTTTTAAAATTTATCACCAAAATTTATATAAGTGAGTATAACAGTCCTGGTAACTATACTGTCCCTCGGATGTAATAACTGGTAAATGAGAGTGTAGGCCTGAGATGTAAATTTCGATACTTTCGGGAAAGAGAGAAAATTCTATTGATGTCTCTCAATGATTTCGCAAAGTTCAAAGCTAGAATTAAGGTAGACTCGCGTCCGGCCCGATCCGCGGGACAGGTAAAATAAATTGCTTCAAAACCCTTGAAAATTTTTGTGTGTGTTATGAAGGGTCTATATTATCATTTAAGGTCATAAAAAATCACCCTGTCATGCTTGCGGACGAGTTCTCGAGTCTCAAAAACACGCATAACGCAAATTTTACGAAAATATGGCTAAAACAAGCTTTTTAAAGCCTATTATTGTCGTTATTTTTGATCGGTGACACACACATTTTATTTTTTCGATTTGTTTTCCTCCTTGAAAAGAGCTTAGGTTTTGTTTTTAAGGAAATTCGGATCACTCATAAACATAGCGTAAACCTCAAAAATCACATAAACAAAAGCAAAAATGTGAGTTTTCCCATAAAAACAATGTATAATTCAATCCTATTTATTTCAAAATTGAGTTCGGTGACAGAAAGTTTTCTTGTGAAAAATGGATTCGGCGTGTCCTGTAAAGGCTGCCACAGAAATTTTAAGCGCTTCTGATCACTCGACCAAGGTCGCTCCTACTACCTTAAAGAAAACAATAATTTAGTTTGTTGAACTAATTTTCCTTAAAAAAAAATTATTACCATATTTCTTTTTGTTTCCTGATCAAGACCATAACGCCTTTGTCGATGAATTTTGAAGACATATCTTTACTTTTAATATTTACAGTATATTTATTTGTATGCAGTTCGACTTTAAGATTTTCGTTTAGGTGGCTATCCGCACGCCTGTCCTATATAAAATGTATTCGGTCGGGTTCCGTGCGTTCGTCACCTCCCATATTTAAAATGCATTAGGTTGGTTTACGTGCGTTTAAGTCTCCCTACATTTGCTTGTGAATAGCCACGACATTTTTTCTGCACTCTAAATTTGAAATAGTCATTTTTTGACTAATCGATTTATGGTCATTTTTTTTACTATTAAATTTACTCTTTTTTTAATTCAGTGTGAAATTGTCAATATTGACTCAGATTTAGCGGTTTAAACGTTTCTATTATTTTTAGTATTAATGTTTTCTAGTGCCAATAGTTTAGTCTCTGAGTCTAGAATAAGTCATTTTTTACTCGTTCTTTACCTCTCCCTACCTACCTCCCCTTTTAGAG
>Ga0058701_10001075_pt1 | contig 18899 bp, 9 predicted proteins | sample AgamicOrMae_FD_97039 | JGI IMG/M metagenome (GOLD analysis project Ga0058701, IMG submission 97039) | Agave microbial communities from Guanajuato, Mexico - Or.Ma.e | ecosystem: Host-associated > Plants > Phyllosphere > Phylloplane/Leaf | place: Guanajuato, Mexico | collected 2012-06-04
GACACTACTGTTTTATAGAAGTTTATTTAATCAAGGTGAAAGTAAAACAAAAAGGCATTCACGTGCATTGATATGAACAAATTCAACTTCAACGTCTATTTCTTTTTGCAGGTTCTGAGTAAATAAGATTAATTTCTTTGAGAAATTTCTCTACTTTATATTAATTTCACATCCATTTATTCTGAAAATAAAATGTCCTCTTGCTACGCAGGATCGTCTGATATGAGATATCTGGTATGAGACGCACTTGACTAGGCAATATTACGTACCGTTCGGTTGTGAACAACGAGATATATAACAGATATCATGACTGATCACATGTGTACAAAATGAATTCTCTGATATCGTAGTCTTTTCATACATGACTTTGTTAGACTGAAAACCAGATTCGATAAATTACAAAATGATGGTTCTAGATTCAAACACCAATTTTGATGGGTTAATGCGTTCAAAGGTGATATTGTCGCTCGGCAATAATCTGGAGGGGCGGCGTAGACGCGGAGGGATAATAAACAAGTTTTGTAGTACAAACTACAATAATCAGCGTGCGGTTTAGTCCGGCGAGTTTCCCATCAAGACAACACTGTAATCCAACCATCGTTTCAGTTGCTATGGCAACCATACATGATCCCCATCAATGCATACTGAATCGGATGAGCTCAACCCATACGCAAATCCTCCTATTCGCCAACCTCCCAAAAAGTAATCGACAACCCTTCAGAGATTAACTAGTCTTTTTAGGAAGCTGTTTTGTGGAGACCGTGGAAAATGTTCCATGTGTAGTAATGTCACCTAGTATGCATCAAACTTCACCGCCATATATGTAACATACATCAGTCGTCACTTATGAACCATAAACAGAACAGTGGCATCCAAAATGTACTACCTTGAAAAAATCCATCAAAAGCACTGACGCGTTCCATGTTATTATAAAGAGTTTCCATAACCACCACACATTCCGGGTGATGCTATGCATCCAAATAAGAACATGCATTAAATGCAAACGCGACGAGCTATGAATAGAAGATATACAAGAAAAATAACTTTTTTCCCATGAATAAGGGAAGTCTATCTTTCAAGGCAGCCCTGAAAACATATTTCAATAGAGCACCTTCAAACTGCGTTAAGATGCTACTTGCGTGCGTTTACCACACCCGACCTGAGATGAAACTTTTTTATAACTTATAACAAGTTCCCTAACAATGTCAACCTAACATTTTTAGCCTTCACACACAGGATGTCTCAAGTTTAATGCTAGAGCCGGAAGCCAAAAACAGCTGAGGCAATGCTGGACAAAAATGTGAAAGTAGTATGCGGCAAGTTTTCGCCACTAATATCAATAATAAATTACAAGTGCACTTTTAATATCTTTGATGAACAACAAAAATGATGTAAATGATATTTTTTTACGGATTTCTTAAAGTTCCGACCTTCCTTGTTGAAGGAAGACAAAAGCGGCTATTATGGCGACTAATGTGGGTGGGGAGGATGGGATATCTTTGGCGTTTTACCCCCCCCCCCGGGGGGAAGGGGTTGGGGGTTACCTAGTGGGGTTAGCCACCAGGAAAGGTTCTCAAAATTAAAATGACCCTCCGCGGGATGGAAAGGAATTCTTGGAAAATGGGATGTGCACGGACTCCAGCTGAATAGGTTCCACTCACAGACTGTGAAGATCAAACAATCAACGTCTTGGAGGAACCTCAAAGACGCCATCTTGAAAGTCAGTTTTTGGCGCATTACTCACTCCGAGGCAAGGATATCAAGAATCAGCCACATTTGTAAACATGATCATTAGCCGTTTATCAAAAAAGTAGCTATAACTATTACCTCTCGCACAGGAAATTCAAAACGCATTAAGATAAAAAAAATAGGCGCTTTAAATTTCCTAGGCGTTACGTGACAGTTATGTAGGTTATTTTTATATACAGATTGCTAATGATTATGTTAAAAAATGTACATCGGACCATTCTTGATATCGCAGCCTTAAAGTGAGTAATAAGCTAAAAATCGACTTTCAAAATGACGTCTGTGAGGTTCTCTCTCAAAGCGTAAATGTTTGGAAATCAGCAACTCAGATATATAGTCTGTCCTTAGCATAGAGAATGATAGAAGTTGGTGCTGAAAAATGAAACCAAATTAAATCTACACTATTTTTACTTAAACTCACCGTATGCTATGAGATACCAAAGAAAGGCTAATTTAATGTAGCAAAGGACAAAGTTAACTCACGTTAGCCTTAATTAAGCGAAGATGTTATCTTCAGTCGTCCTGTCATAAGTTCGTCATTCCTCAGTTATATGTTCCCCGCTTCTTTTAGTTTTTCAAGCGATACGAGCATAAATCCCAGCGCAAGGATACTTATCGGCAAGCAAGTAGCTCAACTATAAAAACGGAACCTGGACAGGTAAAGTATACTAGACGACCGACTACCAGATAAAGTTTTCAATGACTACACTCTAAGAAACCCTTAAAAGGACAAAAAAATTCAGTCTAAAAATCCCGGAAAGAGGAAAGTGAAGTGTTAACACTTTCAAAATCCGCCGAGCGGAACGAAACAAGCACAGATATAATTCAGGTCGGGATAGACACATAAATCGATTGTTTGTTCTCTCTTTTAACAGGAATTCGTCCCTTGTCATTCACTCATGCTAATCCGTCTTTTCCACCGTACAAACAGCTGACACGCGACGCAAATGCGATTTGCTTTCCGACAAACGACCTGATTTTAAGATATCTCCTCAAGCAGTCGCACAGGCAATGTGTTTGTTCAGAGCCCACCACTAAAATTGACCCTGGAAACTACTCCAATGAGGCCACGATAAACTTCAACCAGTTGAAAGGAACCTTTTCAAATCGAGGTCCCTCAAACAGGACGAATAGGCTCAAACAGACGTACAGAAAGTTTTCTGACAAAAGTGTACAATTTCGATCATTCTAACAAAACGATATCATAGCCAATTATAATTCAAACATTATTAGACGTTACATACCAATTCTACGCATAAGATCAACTTTGTAATGGATAAAGCTCATCGCGAAGAGAATTTTCACGACTATGGAAGTGAATTCTATCTTCAAAAAAAGTGATAAAATAGGATTGGGAGGGGAATGCAGAGATGGTTCTTGTTGATATTGGGAACCAAAATGGTTTCCAAACACGGGCGGCTGTGCAGTACGTGATAGTCGTCGAAGGCGTATGCTTGGTTGAAGATGGTTGTGATCCAACCATCTCGTCTGCCGATTAGATATGCTTCGAGCCGCGAGCGTATTGTGTGGTTATCAGGACAAACCAAACCGAGTACTTGTCACCAGATACTCATTGTGCCAAACCGCTCTCTGGAATGCGCAAGGAAACAGAAGTTGATGGCACGAGAACGCATCATTTTTCTGTCGGTACAGGAAACTATCAACGAGATGAGGTTTCATTAACATTATTGCGTCGGGTGGTAATAAGGTCTGGCTCAACCAGCTGATTGCCCGTGACGTCGGAAGGTGACGTCATCTCAACAGCTGCTCTGAGCGGGAGAGGGATAAACCTCCAGGAACTCAGTATTTTTAGTTTCCTGGATTCTTAAAAGTTCTCAGATGGAAAAGTTTCCTATGAAAGAAGTTCTCCGGTAAGGACTTTCTTTTCTGAGTTTGTCCATAATGAAAGTTCTACGCTACGGAAATTCTTCGATAAAGTAAAAACAATTTCGATAAGAGTATTTTTACAACGATTTACCGAAATCAAGAGAATTTCTGACAAGAACAGGCTAACAGAGATGAAGTTTCTAAATATAGGCTCAGATGCTCAAGATTTGAAGTTGTCGGATAAATTAATTTTCTTATAAGTTCTTCGATGGAGGAGTTTTGCCTTATGGGATAGTTCTGCGATAGAACATTTCTTCCATACGGAGGCTCTTTGATACAAAAGTCTCACATAAGCTAAATGTTTTCAATTTCTGCCAAAACACGGACGTTTGACAATGCAACGGTCCACTCTCACCAACTTCCGCAAAACCTCAGTTTTGATCTTCTCAACACAGAAAGTCTATGAGAGAGGACGGCTGAATATACACGTCAACTGACTAAAACATAACCTCACCTTCTCAAAAAATTACCTCAGTAAAAGAAATAATATCCGATGAAACATTTTAACGGATATCGCAATATTCGGCCTTGTGTGCGAAAACTTGTCTTCAATTGTGGCCAACAATTGAACTTCGAACAGTATGAAAGCAATTCATCCTAATGTGACACGTGTTGGCAAACGAATCGTGCGTTTCTGTCCATACGCACGACACAATACACACACGCGTTAGATTTTTTTTGCAGGCTCTGTTTTGCGGCCATTGGGGCGTGGAAAGTTGCTCAAAAAGTTTTCTTAATTTATCATCAATCAACATCGTAAAACAGAACAAAAAGGAGAGAGAAAAATCCACCCAAACCTTCAACCATTTGTTCATCTGCCCCCTAGAAGGTGCCTATCCAGCATGTGAATGAACCTACCATTTGCAGAAGACGTTTCAGATTATCAGATATCAGGCGAGGCTTCTTGGTCCTTAGAACCATTTTCCTTTTCAAAGTTATTGAGTGAACTTCTGATAAACTGTCAAAAAATGAGTATTTTAAATATATTCCACGAATTTCACTATCTCACGCTATCTACTTAAATTGCTTTTGTTCAGTTGATTTACTGCACTTTGAAAATACCATTTGTAGAAAAAAGTTTGGGATTGATATTACCCGAGAACTGCAATGTAATCATGCCGAAGACGCCAACATACCTGTAAAAAAAGATAAAGCCCATTTTAGATCTCCAGAGGCTCAAGGAAAGTTCAAAGCCGTAAAGCTTTCGGCTTTCAAAAAAAGAGGATGATACCATGAAAATATTCCGTTACAATGGAATATTCATTTCATGAAAATAATCAGTTCAGATACAATGACAATATTCAGTGACATTGCAATCCCTGAAGAAAATACGATCGAAGTTGGCAATCAATTTAAAGAAGTAATGAACGTTGTAGAAGGAAGCTGGAAAGTGAGAACAAGCAGTTTGCTTCCAAGATTGATTCTTGAAAACGTTACGAAGCCCTAGAATTCGGTGTGTCTAGAGTAAGAAAAGGACTCATTTAACACAAAAAATCTCTTTTTTTAATAAAATTAAAGACAACGGATGAATTTGTTGAGGTTTTACCGAACCAGCGCAAAACAAAGAGTTGTGTTGCCTGAGTTTCGAACTAATGCCACTGTCACGAACTTCGACGCTAATATCCAAATGTTCCGAAACAAAACTTTTACGTTCAGCAATACAAATATAAGCGTAAATCATCGGGAAACATGGAATACTAAAGAACAATAAGTTTGGATTAAAAACAAGAGAAAAATGCAAAGCCAGAGGCAGCCATAGACAAGAGTAAACTTAGGCTCCTGTAAAGGGGATCGAGGAATTTTTGGAGAGTAACAAGAATAGGAACTTTGCGTTATTGTTTTGAAGTTTGCACACTTCATTTGAAACCGTTTATTTTTTCAGGAGGCCATAAAGGCAGGTACTGCTGAAACACAAGCATTTTCTAAAATAGGATCATCAAAAATATTGTTTATTCAATTAATACTAATTTTTGTTACCAGGATGAAGATTGTCAACCTAACTTGATCAGCGTGAAAATCAAACGAATCTACTTTGTTTTTATGAAAAGTGCATTTCTCCTTTTGAGGGAATGATAAGGAACGCAGCAATCGAAACAAAATACGTTTTTGAGAAGAAATTTCCAGATTTGGTTTGGAAAAGCAGTCGGTTGAATCAGCGGAGCACATATTACAGAGGATGGAAGATTTTTAAAGATTTGCTTTGCAAATACTTCATTGAATATCGCATGGAAAACGAGCTACTACACGAGGCGAACTTTTTAGATCTATCAAGAGCTGCTTACACAAACGAGGGCGGAGCGAGAAGACTGAAAAATGGATTGTAATATGTAGCGCTACTTCACATTCTCGAGCAAAGTGTGACTATAAATCTATAGTGAATCTATCAAATCGAACGTTAGAAGAACTGACATTATGAAGATGTTGGTTTGTTGATCCACGCTAGAGTGTATTTTTTATGAAATATTAAAAAAAGCTCTCTTTAAAAAAAACACTTTAAATAAAATTCACCGATATAGACTAAGCAAAGGCTAGGTTCCAAATAAATTAATTTTTGTCGCTTACAGTTAGAGCGTCCTCAGACAGGTCGTAAAAAAGTCATAACAGGAAGACAGAAATTGGCGCGAAAACGTGTGATTATCTTCAAAGTCAAACATTGTCAACGCTTGACACTTGATGATTGGGTGAGTAAAGAGACGCTGGAAGCCTAAGAAAACGTCAACGGAGTAAAAAAGGGAAAATAAGTAGGTCAAGGGGGAAGGGCAACGTCAGTGGGTCAAGGTCAGACAAGGTCAGCCCCGCCCCTCTCTGTCCCTTCCATCTGCACCGTTTCTGCTCATCTCCACTTTGGCTGTTAAGCCGCCCAGAAAAAGGACGGTTGCTGTTATTATTCAACACTGTCTCTCGTCGGATGAAGCACCTGACGTTTGTCTTACAGCTTGCTAGCGATGCTGAATTATTTAGAGCGAATTTGAGATAGGAAGTAGCGATAGTATTTAAGGCTGAATGGGTTCAATTGTGATTGAGGAAAAAAATAGGTGAAGATAGATCGGTTTGGATGCTGGAAATGAGATTAGCAGCTATGTTAGCTAACGGTGAGGTTGCAGGAAAGTTGATAAGAGATAGGTTTGGAAAGTGTAGAGGTCAATTACATGAGATATTTCTTACCTGGGAAAAGTAAATATAAGTCCTAGAGCCTTTCAAGGAAAATTGGTTATATTTGATTACGAAGGAGGAAAAGTTAGGTTAAGTTAGGTTAGGTTGGGTAACGTTTCAAACCAAAAACTTGCTTCAACTCTGGGGTCGAAGTAACTTGCAACGTAGGAGCTTAGCTTGACAGTCACGGCTAACTAAGCCTAGTACAGCCTTGATCCCATTGTAAGTTTTGGAGGTTAATCTTGGTAGAACGCTGCAGTTTCTGAAGAGAGACGGAGGTTGGGGGGGGGTATCAGAAGAATGCGGCATTTGGAATGGGCGGTCCGCTCTACTGGCGCCAAGCCGGTCCGGTCTGGCGCCGGTCCGGTCCGGTCTGGCGCCGGTGCCTGTAAGGCGCCAACCCTCCTATCACTCTCCGTCACAAATCGCCAAGCCTTTCCTTTCTTTTATGCGATTCAAGCCACACATTACTTCTTCATTTTACTTGCACATGCAGACACAAACACACTTTGCCTCGTCTTTGCGCGTTACACTAGTTCGTTTTTCACGAATTCAATCATGAAAAATTCGAGTATTTTGACCGATTTGTGCGATTTCATTGTTGATATATTGCACGCGTGATTTTTAGTCAAAGTCAAACACCGCAGTAGAACGAGAAAAGATAAACTACTGAAAACTATGGATTGTTCCTTCGAGACCAATCTCGAACATACCATTCATGCTTAGTTAGAAACGGTAATTGAACCACGGTTAAATTTGACCAAATCGTCATGGTGATAATTCAAAATGCCAACTTTTTTTGCGTTACAAAAAGCATTAAAAAATAGTTTTATTAAATTTGTCGGTTCCCTACAATTTATGAGTAAAAAAAGGCATCAATGATAGGCTTTTCTTTGGATGGTCTTTTTTATTTGAACCAGAAGTGGTACCATGAATTTACGTGACAAAGTCGCGACTCATGAATACCTCCAATTATGTTGGCGTTGGCGTTCGTGTTAATATTTCACTAACGCAATTTCCGTCAAAGGTAGCGCTTCTAAAAATCCCCCAAAAGTGCCACCAGCAACACACGTTTATTGTACACTTGCTTTACCATTTATAACCCACCTGCCCACGCAACCGTTTGCTCGTCTAAAAATAGCTCTCTTAGAGAATTAGTACTAGTCTTCACACAAAGATACTGCTCATGCGCAGTCAAATAAAATTTTGACATGCTAGCTTAACGAACACGAAATAATTTTGGGCGCGTTCGTGGAAACTCTTCATCCATGATGCCATTTTGTGAGGAAACTTAATTCGCGGGTGAGATCCAAGAGCCCACGTGCCTGCACAGTTCCTGACTTTCATATAGACTGGAGAAAGCCCTCCCTTGAGCTTGTTGGAGCTTCTAATAGATTACATGTTGCATAACCCAAAGCTTTAGCTGCCCTATTCTTATCATCTTGCGTCATCGTTCCCTACCAAAGGGACCCTCCATAAATTACGTAATCACGCTTGCACTCACCTCAAGTGACCACTCAAGCTAGTATTTTTTTAAGAAACTACCATCTTCACGATACTATTTAAACTGTTCGCAAAATTGTGTTCGCTTATTTATCTTTTCAGAGAAAATTAAGAAATAATTACACGGTGGAACGGTGAATCTAATTGATAATTTTAGGACTGGGATACCGTCAGAATACAGTCAATGTGGGACTTTGTAAATATTGAATGATGTGCCCTTGGTAGCAAGGAGAGCTGTCAAAACCAGAGAAGAATAAAAATTCACTTTGCTTGGCCGCGAGTTTCAATAGGAAAATTGACGGATTTGCACACCGGCGGATCAACGTAACGAAAACCTCGACCTGAGACTAATTATTCTTTTAGAAATTTCGCCTAGCAAAACTTTCTGCAAAGGCGAAGGATATTAGAGCAGCTCAGAGCGAATCACGTGCACTGGGAAATACCTTTGCCGTTCATGTTTTTCATCCCTAAAACTTCTCAAGTTCGATTTCCATGATTCGGATTTGGTTATCACTTGCATATTGAAATACAAGAACACATTATAAAAATAGTTAAAGCTCATAATGAAATAAACAATCGAATTTTCATCGGGATATTAAAAAAAACTTAGGCTTCTTTTTATTGTGTAAAAAAAGACTAATGCTCGCAAAAATATTACATAAATGAGGCCCAATTTCAGCTACGGGACATAGACTTCAAGTTGTTTTTTTTTTCTTTTCTTTAAAAAAAATTACAACCAAAATACAACTTGTTAGGTCATCAAGAAAATATCGGTAAAATTCGGTGATTTTGGGTTCAGTGAAATGAGAAAAAAACGAATTATAAACGATACGGGGTTGGTTAGGCGAACTAAGTTATGTTATAACTTAGGTAAGATTCGTCCATGTTACAATATCAAGTTCAGTTAAAACAGAGCAAATTACTTTGAGAGAGAGAGAAAAAAAGCTAAAATTTGATTCGGCCAAAAAATCAAGACAAGTTTACGTTATAGAATACAATGTTTAGGGAACTTCGAAAAAGTTTTGGTGAGAGTAGACCGTGCTTTTTCTGGAGAAAATCGCACATACAACTAATTTCCGCCCTCGTGGTTTGTCAAGGTAATTTGAGCTTCCTGAAATACTTGTTATGATGCTATTTCGCATTTCGCTGCCTTGCACTGCGCTGCGGTTGAGTGGGTGGATGCCCTACCGTCTGTATTCGCCCATGCAAATCGCGCTAGATGTGGACGTACCCCTGTCAACGTCTATACAGTGTAGTTCCCCCCCCCTCCTCAGGGCTACTCTCCACTGGAACCCCCAATGCCTCTGCAAAACTTCTGTTACCTCAATTCATGTAACCAACCATGTGAAACCCATTTTTCGTGAAATATATGTTAGGTATATCGAGGTCATACGGTACCCTGATTTTGGATAAGCCTGCATCATAAAGAATATCTTAATTTAATTTATGTTTTTTTTGTTGTTTTTTGTTGTTGTTTTTTACCAAATCGCATTAAAAAGGAGGTAAAAAAACAAAAACTAGAAGCATCAAACTTCGAGAAATTTCGGAATCTGGTTGAAACACCTTCAGCTGCACACGATGAACCTCCATTTTTGAGAAGGAATTTTTTTATTTTTTTATTTTTTCCGCCGTGTCAGTGAAGCTTCAATGTTCTTAGCAGGGTCAGTAAAGTTACGATGTTGTTAAACTATGTGTCGATTTCTCATGAAATTTACAAAAATGTAATATATTTTCAGTGTTTTACATGTCTACCCAAAAATTTAAAAACCATGCAAGTTTAATACACTAGAAGAAAAACTAAAAAAAATGAATAAAAATGTATATGAAAGGCTCGAGATACGCAGAGTTAAAAAAAAGACCTAATATTGATTAGAATTTTTTAATTTGTAATTTAATACTTTTAAAAATATAACTGACGACTTCAAATTCAGTCAAGGCAAATCTCATCTATTCCCAAAACACAGTTGAATGAAACTCAAGTCAAAAAGGTTGTTCATTAATTCCTAAACAAGCAATTTTGTAGAGTTCGCAAAAATCATTTTTTTGACATAAGATCAACACCTATTACTTAATTACTTTTAATTAACGCACTGCGCAATGGTCTTATGATTGACACAAGAGAAAAAGGCTCCAAAGGAAAATCAGTGGCACGAGATTTAGCCAGCGAAGCGTTTATAATTAGCTGAAAATCAATTGCGCTGTTACAGAGAAGCAGTGGCACAGAAATGCGTTTAAGCCAACTGAGGTAATTGCTACACAGCGGTTCACCCAAAAAGATACGCCTTCTGACAAACCGTCTTAGTTGCTCAAACTACGGATGAACAAAAGAACTTTAGGCATATACTACTAAACATTAATGTGGCTGAACATTTTTTTTCATATTCAACATAAAAATAAGTCTACAAAAGACGATAAATTATTATTTTTGTATTTTTGAATGCGGTAAAGAATGAATTGAGTGAGCGAGTAAAGTGTGAATCAACTGGTCGAAGCACAAGCTCACCAATCCTTTGAACTTCTCTACCTGTGCTGTACAACACTTAAGCTGTTCACAGTTTACGTGTCCGGAGATAAATTGGGCACATCTGACGTAATTATTGGGTGGAAGTTGAAATAGACCCAGTTCCTGTATCGGTATCCTGAAAGGTTCTTTGCGAACTAAGGTACAGTGGACCACAAAAGTCATGACCCCAACTTTCATGTATTTCTTATGGAAGCGAGGGTCACGACTTTTGTGGCCCACTGTACAGTTTGGAAGTACGTCATGAGGGGTCTTCAAGTCAACCAAAATCGCTCAGAGTGCCTTGCAGCGATTCCCATTTCCGGCAAAAGAATGACTTCCGCATAGCAAAACTGCAAGGACACAATATTCTTGACGTTATAATTATGTTGAAGGGTTCAAATTTTCACCAAGTTTGACTTTGGCGGAGCGTTATGTTTTCTCAGAAAACCGTGCGAGATGATGAGGTATTGTCCTCTCCTAACTCACACATAGAATAATGGTGTTGTCTACTTAATGTTCGCCGCACTAAGGACCTCCTCTATTGTTTGGCGGCATTCCTTTACAATTCTTTGACATATCCTGCTGACCGGACTCCATTGTATAGGCCTACATTCTAGTATATCTTACACTTGCTTAACTGTGGTTCAATTGAATTTTAGTTTACCTCCCGTAACTTCCATTTGACTCAGGCTCTGCCGAAACTAACCTTGCCCCCCCCCATACCAGATTATTTAGGCTCTCATTAACCGCGTTAATCTCTGATTAGCTGCGCTGCGAGACAAGGCGTTGAAGGACCCCTGTCACAAGTTTGTCGCAGAAATTATTTTCTAAATAGTTATCATTTGATAGGTGATGGGCTTTACAGTTACTGCCAAACGGAAAAAAATGGTTTTGTTACGGCGACAAAATTGGGCACAACAGATATTTTTTTTTGCTGCAACCAAAAATTTTGCTGCGGCAACCAAACGTTTTGTTGACAGAACTACATATTTTGTTGTTGTAACGAAATGTTTTTGTTATCCCTATTTTAACAAATGATTTTTTAGTATAACAAAACCTTTTTTTCCATGCAATATTACTATCATACACATTTTTTTAAAGGTATAATTATCGCTTCAAACTAGTCCATCGCCCGGTCCGTACCACGACGATAACCTTCCTATGTGATGAGCTGTTAATGATTCTGCATCAAAACAAATGGAAATACAGGAATAGCCTGTTTCAACATTCATCCAAAATAGGTATCGGACTTTCAACCGCAGATGTTATTTCTATTTCATTATTTTTCAAAGCAAATAAATCATTAGCGATAATATTGAAAAGCTCTCGCCAAGCCCTTTCATTTCTATGTGCTTATTGACAAGGTTTCATCCTGAAAACTCACCTAAATATCGACATCCCGTTTAGCCCCAATTACAAGACAGAAATGGAAATTCCAAACATGAAGTCTTTAATCAGAGTTGCCTGCTTATGAGAGTTAACCGTACAGAATGTTTCTCCTGATGCGAATCGCCCCGAGCACATTTTCCCGTCAGCTAGTCAGGTTCCTCGGGGAAAACTTGAGAGTCGTTCCCCAGCCCACACCACGCTGAAAGTTATAATGAAAAATATATCAGGTAACACAAAACTCGGTACGGTCCGTTTTAAATGTCACTGGTGAAAAACAAACGCATTCTATATTTGTCATATCACACCATCGTGTTGACAGAAGCAAAAGAAAAAAGAATAAAAAAGGAATGAGCGCGTCGTTCCATGAGCGCGAAAACAAAATGAAGAAGCTTAAAACAAGCGAGATGGAAAGACATATCTAACCGACAGATCTGCTCTACCTCGTCAGCGAAAAATAAATAAAATAAACATTGAAATCGTTTCAGACTAATTGGAGATAAGTTACTCTCCGACTAGGCTTCCATCAAGGCCTAAAGGTGCACTGATTCATAATTGAGACGATTGATCAGGGAATGCAAGGTCAGGTGATGTTAGGTAATATCAAAATATAATGACGTTGACCTGAACAAATATTACGCAGTATAGCACCAAAACCAGGACAAAATCTTTACTCGCGTGCCTGTGGTGACACACCAATGAGATTAAAGTGTCCCACTCAACAAAATTTCTTACTGACAGGTCATTAACGTACGCGCGCCGGACGAAACATAATTACTATATTCTTAATAGAAATTTATACCGCATTTTCTCGAGGACTCTCCTCCTTAAAAGGAAAGAGTAATTCTTGTGAAAGCGCTTTCACTGATTTTCATTTTCATCAAAAGTGACGTAATCGTGAATATAATTACTATAAAGGCGTCGTTATTGTCTTGGATACAAGGCACAGCGCTTCCCCACTAAGACCTGACGCAGCTGGTTATACAGATCTGCGAATAGATTCAAAGGGGCCCCATCGTCTATTAAGATACTCATTTCAGATTTAGCAGATTCCGATGTGACGGCAGGAGGACCTATGGAAACGAAGCTACCGGAGATGATAAAGGATTAAAAGTAAATCATAATCTACCTTTTGGATGCCTTCAGCAGAGTTCAAGGAAATATGAGAGGAGCAACAAATTTACTGAGGAGTAAAAATCTTGGAACATTGATAATTTCCCATTGAAATTATCTTTTAAGAAATAAGCTGGATAGAAGTGAGGTGATCTGAATTTCATCATTGAAGTTTTTGGTAGGGCTTTTTTAAATTATTTCTTTCTTTCATTATTTTTTTTCAGTGCTTGCTTAAACAACGTGCTCTAGAGTCCTATAGAACTTCCAAAAAAATTAGCTTGCGAAACGCTTTTTTAAAAACCATATTGGCAGAAAAAATGAGAAGTGCTTTCGTACTTTAAGAGAAAATCGAAAGGTGTGGAATGCTGTACATCAATTTAATTTCGTTCCTAAAAGAGGTTTTAATATCATGCCAATTGCGAAATCGTAGAGCATCATGCCGAAAACAAACGCACCACGAACGAAAAATTTAAGGACAAAGAAAGGAATGTCAAGATACAAATATAAATGTTGACCGCTTTGCCAGCTGACGGAAAGTGAAAGACAGGAGATGAAAAATTCCCCCTTTGGAATTTGCAGTGATTACGGGATGCAAAGGATATGAAGGTCATTGACCCACGCATTAAGCGAAAGAGAAACGATTGAAATCGTCAGAGAGACGATTGTCGGCAAGAGATCCAGTTTTAAAAGCCCTTCTACGCTCCACGCGTCCAAAAAGCGGCTATCTCTTGTTTCCGTCAACGGACTCCACATCTCGTAGTGCCACATCAGGTCTCGCTAGGTTTTTTGTGGAGGTAGCAGACAGGCGCGCTGTTCGCTTCCATTATTACAAATTAAATGTCGCAAGTCATGGCAAGGAAGTCACGGCGATTTGCCGAAACACTGGTGCGTCACGGTCGTAATTTGATGTACGAATAAGCTTAATAATGGTCATTAATTAGATGGTACACATCAAATGCCAAGGGAAATGAATATAGCATTCATTTATTTGTCGGACTAAGGAAAGCGAGGAGCAATGAAATAATAGGTATGGAATATATGTATCTCCTTCCGCGGTTGCACAGTTGGTGCATGATTGTTAGATACGATTGATTTTTTATGTCACGATGGGAAAACATACATTAGTCAAAGCCTATTTATGAAGAGTTATGTTAATACTGACAATTGGGTAAAGTTGGTAAAGAAATTGGGCAAGGTTAGGTTCAAATACATGGGTTGAAAATATATCTGAGGAGGTTAGGTTGGGCGGAATCAGGTCTTATTGGGTAACGTTAGGGTAGTTAAGGTCGGACAAGGTAGGAGGAGGTCAGTTTACGCTATTGCAATTCTACTTTGGTGCATAAATCTTCAAAAATACTAAATGCGAAAGTATTTAATGCAAACGTATTTTTTATCCAATCACTAGTTCGTGTTTAATAGTGATAATATTCAAAGTTCATTTTCTCAATCGCTAATACGTTCAATAGCGTGAAGATGTGACCGCAGCTTTCACCTCGGCGTCATTTTAATTAAGTCGAATTCTCCACCGGGAACCTGTTTTATAAGGCTGCCAATTCACACCGTTTTCAGCTTAAAACAGGTTTCATTCCCCTTAAACAAAGTATTTCCCAGAAACCAATAGAATTGAAGACCACAAAGAATTTTTCAAAGAAGTTTGTTTGCAAGTGTATCTGTAATCAGAATGCGGTTGAGAGTAACAACGTGGATGCATCATCTAGGTTTTCCAGGAAAATCTCAAGGTTTCCTTGAAGAGGACTTGAAGAGGCTCCTTTGAAACGTCATCATTATTTGTGAAAGTCCATCTAGAGGGTCGGAGACGCGGCGGCAGTCTCTAACGACCTGTTTGTCTCAAATGCCATCCTGCATCCTCTAAATTTCGCAAAAGGAAAGGTTTCAGACTTAAAATATGAACATGCTCATTTGTACATCGTTTGGTCCTCGCTGTAGCGGTTCCTATACATTTCGCAATTCCTCCATTCGATTTTTCTTGTATAAGATACAGTGAAATGGACATCGTTTAATGAAGCAAAACGTAAACTGAGATGGTACCGATAAAATCGGACCTCAAAAAGCTAAGTAATTTTATGTTGATTTTGGAAATACGAATTCCTGTATACTGAAAACATAACAAAAAGGTTCACATTTGTAATATTTAAAATGGAAATGACCGCCGCAGTCATCTAGACAGCAATTAATTCTTGTTAACGTGCAAAACGCGGAGCGCCCGTCAAGAGTGGGATAGGCAACCCCAGTGCACCAGTGTAGTGCGTGAAGTAGGTTCACAAAGAGCAATTGCGACTTTTCTTCTTCTCCCCTGGCTATTCTTGTCCTTCTTCTTTCTAATCCTTCCTTTTCTTTATTTCTAATGAAATAAACCTTCCATTTGTACCATGTGAGGTGAAACTTCGTCGTGGAATCCCCGCTACAAAAGTAAATGAAATACTTAGGTGGCAAGTGCATCTAAACTTTAGCGGGCTAATACTATTTTACTCCATGATACACTGGATATGTGAACGAGGACTATTTATTGCTTACTGGCTCTAGTGTTAATAATTTCGTAGCACAAAGAAGCATTATTTTGAGGAGTTTAATGATATTTTTAGTGATGAAGCATATTGACGCGGAAAAAAAATGAAACGTTCGGGCGCATCCGTTTTGTAATTAAAACTGAACAACATTGATTTCTAAAAAGGGATCGAAATATCATTAAGTATTTCCTTAGACCTTGACAATTGTTTTTAAGACTTTTCTGATACCTTTTTTTCAAAGTCACGAATATTCTATTCTGCAAAATTTAATTTTGCCCTTGAAAGTAAAAAAAGATGGAGGATTTTATTAAAGTCGAAATTACTTGATAAACTGTAAAAAAGAGAATCTTTAGATGCAACAAAAGTCAAATCACTGGTCTGAAAAAAAGTTCAAAAATTCACTGAATTCCAGTAATATCGTTCTTGGTACAAGAATTTTATAGAAATTAAAAACTATGTCTGAAATTCAGTACATAATTGGACTTTTATTCAGATCCGTGATTTGATCATTGTTGTATCTGAATTTAAGACTCTCTTTACAGTGCGGAATTTAGGTTGAGTGGTGGACCGAAATCGGACCGCTGAGAAGGTTGTTAGGCGGAGGACATCGTGTACCTTTGATGGTATGAATCCTTTAGGAGAATCCTGTGTCGAGATATGTGACGCCCAGATATCTCTCCTCTTTGTCGGATTCCTGGACAGGACGGCCCCACCCATCAGGATGAATCCAATCCTTTGCGAAGGACCTGGCCGACGGCCCAGTCCGTTAGCAAGGGTACTCATATCTTACAGCGGGTATCTTCTTTCTGTAAATGGATCTGTCGTATGGACCAAGGTTAATCCCCACGCGCGATTTTTTTGTGTGTGGAAAATGCTGTTTACTTTGAGCTTTGAAGATAGGCTTTTCCATCTCTGTAAACCATCTCTGTTCAAGCTTCACATCATAATACCCAAGACTGATAGCATACAAATTTTAAGGAGAAGTTAAGTTAGGTTATGGGGACTTGTGCGTCACTCAAACGTGGCTTCAATCAGTTCGGCGTCGGAAGGTGGAGCAGGTGGAAAATTTAACCATGATATCTAATTGAGAGTTGCTGCATGTTAACACTTTTTTTCCTCACCTAAACTTTACAAAGATATTTCGTTACTTTAATGTAGTTTGCATTTGAATGAGCTGGTACCGATACATTATAGGTTGTTTTAGATAAAATATGAGCGTTTCAGGTTACAAAACTTTCCAACAAGAATTTTCTTTACTTATACAGTCATAATCTATTTTGTCAAAATCGACGCGATTCGCTTTTCATTCGCAAACATACTTGAATGTTAATAATTCTGCAGCATGTTTGAAAATTTATCAAAATCTATTTCAGAGTGCGAGGATGAGAGGGGTGTCAGCACAAAGTGAGAGCTCACAAACTTTGAATTATTTAAAAGTGTTGCCATGGCTACCACAGTGTCCGGCTGGCATAAGATGCGTGGGATTGCAGAGAAGCAGCGTTGCCACATCTTGTGTATCTAGCGCGGATAATTTCCTGTCTGATAAACAAAAATTCGTCATCTGTAAATAACTCGCCTTAAGAGCGATAATAATAAATAATAATCATACAGTAAATGATGAACAGTTCATGAGATAACCATAATTAAATTAGACGGGGTCTCCAAATGTGGAAACACTTTTAGCAAAAGCTGTGTAATTTTCCTCTTATATAAATTATTTAGTTCGTTGAATTAACGCTCAGTTAATATTACTAAGGTTAGAAAGCGGTATTTTACTCCAACGAACCCGTGAATGGAATCCCTGCCCTTACAGCAGCTCTGATTAACAAAAGGTAGTCACGTTATGATAAACGTTTAAAAGGGATTACATCCATGGGTCAATATTATCCTTCTAAAGTATTCCAAGTATAGCGATAAAAAATGTGTTTGATATTTTGGGTAATACTAATCACAAAAGAATCTTATTTGCACTGATCTGAAATCAGTCTCCATTCTCACACGTTTCATTTGGAAAGTTACATTTCAAACGTTTTGTTGAACATTTCTGGGTGAGTGATGTGACCAATTGATCCTAAACAATCGATCTTAATACATGTGGTGAAAATTTTAAGCATCCTCGAATTCTAAAAACTGGGCTCATCTTGTAAAAATAGTGATAAACTGTAAAACATATTGCATAGTTTTTAGATTATGATTTTGTTTTAAATATGCTTTTTGTATAGGATTAGGTTGAAACAGACGTTCAGTCGACATTTCCTGACAAGTGAACTTGTTGGAGGGGTAGGAGGATATTACTTAGAGTAGAGAGTGACCTGAAGTTGACCCAGCTGAAGAACAGCTGAAAGCACAGCTGAAGGACAGCTGAAGCATAGCTGAAGGTCCACTGGAAAATGGCTAAAGTGCGCTTGAAGTTTCTCGCCATACTATTCTGTAACCTTGACTCCAAAGTTATAATGCAAACTAGTTGGAAGCGAAGCTCAAAACCCAAGTTATAGGTTCACTAGTTATTGTATACTTTCGAGAAGAATCTTAGGTTGTCAGGATAGAAAGTCAGGAGTTGTGCGGGGAGCAGAAATCAACAAACACACAAAAAAAACATTTGACAGTGGGGAAAATTGCTTTCATAGTAAGAACCAAAGTCAAAGTTTTAAAGAGGAAATTTACCTCTCCTTGCAAAGGAAAATTCACGCCATGAAAAGCGTTGGATTTTCAACCTTATTTTCAGTTGAATAAAGACCGCATCAGAATTTTACTGTAACTGGCAAGCATTTTAATTAGGACTACGGTCTCAGTAGGGACATATTGTAAACAGTTTCCCGTCTGTAGATTTTTTAGTATAAAAAGTACGAGCGGGAATAAGTTCGCTTCATTCAGCTAAAGCGGTTTTTTTCAATTCCCTGGAAAGTGCCATCTTTGTGCAAATCGCCACATTTTTCTTGTCAAATCTCTCTTCGTCACAAACCCATGAGGATCAGGCAGTTTGCGAGTTTCTGTTGGGACCCAGAATCGCAATATACTCTAACGGAGCTCCTGTAAACAAAAGCTTTTTCTTTGACGAATTCCATATTGAAGTTTAGACA
>Ga0058701_10001076_pt1 | contig 18887 bp, 10 predicted proteins | sample AgamicOrMae_FD_97039 | JGI IMG/M metagenome (GOLD analysis project Ga0058701, IMG submission 97039) | Agave microbial communities from Guanajuato, Mexico - Or.Ma.e | ecosystem: Host-associated > Plants > Phyllosphere > Phylloplane/Leaf | place: Guanajuato, Mexico | collected 2012-06-04
ATTTTTCATATGTTAGACTACTCTCCGACCAAAACACAGACACTACTCGGTAATCCGGACAAATCCGCTAATCCGACAGCCTCTTCTCCCGCTTGTGCCGGATTAGCGGGAGAGCACTGTATTTCAACCTGAGTTGCAATGCTTTACGACTCCATTTCAGCTTTTATCCCATACCAATAAAACTTTAAGCCTAAAATCTCTGAGAGTACGGATTACTTTTAAATTAAAGCCTAGCACACACAAAAAATTTAGTTCCAAAAATTCAGTCAATTTTGCCGAAGAGACGTAAGAGACATTAGACAATTGAGAAGGTTTTCAAAATAAATTGCGGCTTACTTAAATTCAATTAGGGGTCCTAAAGCAGAATGACCTTGAGGCGTAACGAGCTACGGCACAACAGAGTTGATGACACGAATATACATTTGCATACCCCCTCCCTCTCCCTCCATCGGCGGAGTCAACAAACACACAAATCGCACAGGCGTTAACGAACCCCTCGGCCAGGCGCTGTGCCTCTTTCCGAAAGATTGAACATTTTTACATGATTCCAGAGAGATATTTTTCTTCGACTGTGTGCGCGATATCGATTTATTTTTCCGCTTTGCTGAAATTTAGGTCAATTCCATTCGGCGTAACTGAATCTCAGGAAATTTAAACCTTTTTTTTGGTGGGGGGAGGGCGACCCTAAAGGGGAATTACCACTCTTATGAGATTTCGCGTTCATTAGGGAAGGGGTTAATTCTCCGACGAGGGAAACCAACTGGGACTTTATTTTTGTAAACGTGTAAAAGAAGGGGTAATTTTAGTCAGGTTAGGAGGTAACGTTACGCGAGATTATACGAGTAGGTGAGATGAGGTTAGGTTATGTGACGTCAGGTTCGATTATATGAGGTTAGGTTAGGGTAAGCCACTTCACGACAGGTTATGACGTTGATAGATTGCATGAAATTAGGTTGGACAAGTTTATATCAGTGGAAGAGTCTGGCCTATGATTTCGACTAATCTGGTGGGATGGAGCTTGGTTCGATGATATTAAATGGGATAAAGTTCCGTAAGTTACGATCGGATGAGACCTGGTTGAAAGATTGGGCAGTACGGAGAAGGGTGTTTTGGTAAATTAAGTGGGATTATTGCTGTTGGAGTACTTACGAGTTAGAAAATTTGTCAGCCATCCTCTATTTTCTATTATTCTTTATTCTCGATTTGGGAAATTCAGTGCCGCCTGAACTAAGTTCTCTAACCGTAAAATGTCAGATGGAAACACACTCTTTCAGAGCTGTAGTAAGTTTCGAGCAAAAAGGTCAAAGATTTTTCGGGTGAAATCGATTTTAAAAAGAGTATTCAGCAAAGGTACAATATCATGTTTCAAAAAGCTGGTTCGTACTGTTGCGAGCAAGAGTTCCGTAACACCTCAGCCAACCATTTTGATTAATTGGAGTTCTCGAGCTTTCCTTGGGGCCGAAGATATGATGGGTGGGGGAGCCCAAACTTTGGATTCGAGCGTAAGATTTTATCACAGACAGAAAGCGCCTGTCAAAAGCCGTTCCAACCAATCAGAATGTTGCGCGGGAAAGATCTTTCCTGTCATTGGTCAACCGCACTTTTCTCAACCTTCGTCAGGACTTTTGCGCGGGACTGTACCTCCGTTGTTCCAGAAGTGTAAAAATAACGTTCCCCAATTAAGATTCGTCGATTCAACGCGATAAACGAAGAAGTCTGACAAAGTAATTAATCCGACAATCGGTATGAAATATATGCATTTGGAGAATCAATTATCTTATGAAATCGTCCTTAAAAGACGTCGTTGTTCTGACCAAGGCGGTGATTTTATTCCTCTCAATTTATCAACCGCAACACCAGAAAATCGCCGCTTGAGTATGAAGTCTCGCAAATCACCTGCTTTTGGTCAGAATTTTGATTTGAAAGTAAAGTCACGAGAATCTATCTCAGAAGGATATTGCTACATCACATCTCGAAGATGATTAAATTTTGAACTGACGCACAGTCTCTTTTACCAGTAAATAAATTAGTATTCTCCTTTCGCTTGAAAGAGAAACACAATGACCGAAAGTCTTAATCACTAAAAATCAGTTAGCATTTCAAGCCGGTGAAGAAATGCGTCTGATAGAAAAATAAATATTAGACAAAACCTTGACCACAAAGTTTCTTCGAAAAAAAAAAGACTAATTATTGTTTCTTCTTGAAAAAATAACCACAAAATCTTTTTTTTTGGGGGGGGGGACTAATGAAAAAACCGACTCAAAATTTCTTCGCTTTTGCTAACTAAGAAGGGGTAGAAGGAAAATACGGGTAGGAAAATATAGGAAAAATAGTGAAGTTGTGTAAGTACAAAATATTTACGTGGAAACGAAAATATCCTCAAAATTTGTTGAGCTGAAACAAAACACGTAGACAGAGAGAGAGGACCAAATGTAGTCACCAAATGCTCATACGAAGTGAGTGCTGAGTAATATTCAGTATCGGAAAAATGTTGCTCACAAAAAATGTGGGTATGAATACAAAAATAGGTTGTGGTTCAAAATGGGTTGGGGCCAACACTCACTTCGCATGAGGGAAAAATAACATAAAAAGGTTCCAAAAACAATTTTGAACCATGTTATCAAAAAATCTTCACTCTTTAAAAAAAATGATGGTTCCAAAAAGGTTGTTTCGAACCATTCAAAAAGGCACAAAAAATACAAAGTCAAAACGTTCACTTTCACAAAGCTATACTCTGTGGTCCATGAACAAAAAGACACGTCTATGTAACAATTAGTCTATGAAAAAAAGCATTGTAGCTTCTCAAAAATAGAAAAAAAGGTCAGCAAAAAAGGTCTAGACGTTAACTATCCACTACTTTCAAAAATGTTGCAACACACAGTGGGAATACTACGAAGCGTCCTGGCATGCTTTTTGTTCTAAAACACAAAAAAAAGAAGAAAAAAGGGTTTTGATGCAGGAGGAAGAGGATAAAAGAACAAAGTTGCAAGGTTGTGTGTCGTGTTCTGTAAATCCCGTAAAACTCAAAACGAACCGCGCCCCGAAAGCTTGTAGGGCTGGCCGCTGGCCCCAACTCACTTTAAAAAGGGTGGGGGAGGATTTAGGGGTCAGGTAAAAGTACGGCGAGTCATAATAATGTACGAATGATATCATTACCTAACCGCTCTCGTCAAGATAGTAGATTCTTTTTGAACACACCATGTATAAAATTGAATAATTGCATACCCTGCTTCTAAGTCAAGAATTTTTTTTAACTAACTTGTACGCTGTGTGTTTGAAAGTTATTTACTACCGGGAAATGCGGGTGATTTGACGAAAAAGCTGAGTACTCAAAATGCTGAAAATGTTGGCAATCGTGTATCAGCGGGAGTTAATATTTCAATTTTTTATTGTTTCTATAGAAGCCCGAAAAGTAACGAATGCTCGTCTCGGGTTTAAGTATTCCTTCCGTTGCCAAAGAATATATGCCAGATAACTTGATAAGGATATCAATTAAAAGTTATGGATTCTGACGAGGGTTACTCCTCAAAACTTTGCAAAAAAATCATGTTGTTGATACTCTCCGCAAACAACACATCATAACTCAATTTTAAAAGTTTCTGTTTATCCTGCAATTTTTCGCTAACTTCAAAACACGGAAAAGTTTGTGATTTTATAATCCTCATCCAAACAATGCCAAAATCCGTCGAAGTCCACCGCCCTCGAGGCCAGCAAAAACAAATCGCTTGCGAGAAAAATTCCTACCAATTTCGCCCTAAATGTTTTGAACCTCCATATCCCACGACGGGTCAACCTTGCATACCAATACAGAGCGAGCGTATAGAACCCCCACAAAACGCCACACTTAACAATTTCGCATTGCGGATCCGCCATTTTGGCGCCATACTGGATCCCGTTGAGTCGCTTGACTATAAAAAATTGGTGGCCGTTTTTGAGGGTGGTGCAAGAGCGAGCCGCTATCATCTACCAATAGTTTAGACCCTGCGACGGTTAGCGAGCCACGGTTGGTCTTAAGAAGCGCTACTCACATACATGACAACAACACATCCAGAAAAAATAAAACCAAACTCAACCAAAAAAACGAGTTCGAAATACTAGCAGTGCATCCAACACCAACGTTCATTCTCGGCCAGCGAAAAACGAGTCTCAGGAAAAGGTTTACAATCGGCTCTTCGCACAACTAACACCTGTCCTTTTCACTTATCCGATTCCTGCCTACCAAGTACTTTCTCGTGTAGAGACATTTTAAATTTTGGCTCAATAAACATAGTAATTGTTATCTTCATTTGACGAAATTATTGCTCAAGCCTAACAAGTCGAGGACGCATTATTGTTTATAAAGTTAAAAAAAAAACACGATGAGAGTTTCGCTGTTCAGTAAATGTTTGCTTACGTCAAGCACAGGGCATTGGAATGACTAATTCATTATCAATTTTACCAACATGAAAATCCTATATTTCACTGGCGTGTTTAGTAGCTTGTTGACGTTGAACATTTAGTGCGCTGTACCCACACACTAAAATTTTAAAGCACACAAATTAAGAACTCCGTTGGACTATTTCATTTTGAAACGGCCGATATTAAAATTAATATCTCAAAAGGATTGTTGTTTAGGATTATATCGATCACGATATGCTGAAATTCAATAAAAAGTTTGAGTGGGGGAAAATGAAAAATGCGTGATCACTGGATTTTTCATACTTCTTCGCGTATTGACGCCCTACCATAAACTTATTCCTGTCAAACGTGAAGATAAATTTACCCTCGTTTATGTCCGAATGCGCACGTCCCAAGTCATTTTTGACTGTCGGGTTTTTACTACAGTAGATGGCGCGTTTAAGTTGCTCTTTTTCTCAATTACGTTTATCTTTAGTTCCCCGAGGCGATGGACGATTTTTCCTCAAAGTAGGATGACTACTACTTGGTTTTCCCTCCTCCATTTCTGTCCTACAATAAAAGCTTTGGGACCCTTAAAAAAAGTTTAATAAAAGAATATACAAGCGGTTTTAACCATTTACTACACAGGAAAGGCATCAATATTCTTTTTTTTAAATAATGTAAAAAAATAAATTTAAAAAATGGCTCGAAATTTTTCAAATACAGTGCTTTGAATCTCACAAAATTCCTTGTGTACAAGCTAAGTTTAGAATACATTTCGCTTCCAGTGCATAAATTATTGAGTTCCCCGAAGTTGATTGAGAGTTTACATCGGGATGAATGCAGTTCACTGGAATGAAATGGGAAAGTTAATTCAAAGACAAAGCGAGTGTTTTCCATGGAGGAACGTTTGCCTAATAAAACAAAACGTTGTTATTAGAACCACGCAAAAATTCGATCCGAGATAAAAATCGCAAAAAAAAGGTAAATGACAGATATTAATGATACAAATTTCCCTGGACACGAAAAAAAATTAGCGCGATCAATTCAGTTATTCAGCTTTCTATATTGATGTCAATTCAATCGCATTCACAATAAAATACGAATCAACAACAACAAAAAAAATAACAAATAATAGTTGATTTCAAGGCAAAAACGAATTTTAAGGATTAAAATTAGATTTTATAGCAAGAATTCTATGAGTTTTAGCGTATTTTGAAAAGTTGGTGTGAATGTAAGATTATTTAATATTTCGCGAATCTCAAACGGTCGAGAGGTTTATGTTTTTTATATCATAAAAGGCCCTGTCTGGAGATAAAAAAAAGGCTTGAGTGGCGGCGCGGACAGAACGTAAGTAGGCATGGGGCTATTGTGTGTCGACTTCGATCGACGGCCAATGCTATATCGACAAAAAAGAAGAGCTAGAGCATCGGTCTGGAGTACAGCGCTTCCGTTAACGGGCTGCCCCGCTCCCCCCCCCCACGCCCCCACCCTGAGGACAACAATGGGGGTATCGGGGACTACAACAAAGAAGCCAGAGCTAGTAACAATGGGAACTCAAGAAGTTTATCAGTATTGTTAACTTCGATTTAAGAATGGCAGATTTGCAAAAGCAGAATGTTTTCATTTGGGTTCTTTTCATCCCCCAGTGAAAAGAGAATGTTAATCTGCAAAGCGATGTTTAGCTCCATCTATTAGTGTAGTAATTCAATTAAAAAGTGCATCTCTTAGGAGATGGGTAAAGCAAAGATATTTATCGGAGATTCTAGTAGGGTATTTTAAGGTTTTCTAGCTATAAACCGCCTCTAAAATCACACAGTGAACTCTAAATAATTTCTATTTTGGATTCTAATGTGCATGGAAATACTACCATGAACTAAATGTCAAAGCCCCCGTTCCTAAACGCTTTTACTCCGAACGTAAAACGAAGTAGAGGGGAATTTTTAAGTTAAATATTTGCAATTGAGTTGTAGCCGATTATATACCCTTCTCAAGACAACTAAAAATAAGAAAATGCCGATTTGTTTTGTGGACGGAAGGAAAAAAGCACGAAACAAAAATAAAATACCGAAAAAAGACGAACTTGACCGAGCCTGGAACCGTCGTATGCTATGAAACTCACGGATAAGTTGCCAAAACAGAGTGATAAAAGAGAACAATCAAAAGAAAGAGACACATACGAGAACAACATCAAAATATAACGTCATAGAACAATGGCTGAGACGATATAAATTATTACTTTTTTAAGGTTTTAAAATGTTGCTTTCAGTTGGGAAAACCAGAAGTAATTATTTAGGATAAAAAAAAAGAAGAGACCCCTATTTTGGTATGGTTTGTTGAGTGCGACGAGTTCATCAGCAGCATGTGCTTTTGCGTGATTCTACAATACCATTTTGTCTCACCAAAAGTTTTTGTTTTTTAGGATTTTTAGAAGGCTAAACCCCTAACGCAGAAAAAGTAAGTTACTTTACGTGTGTGAATGGTGTTTTCATAACTACCGATGAAAAGCAAGAATCTTTAAGTTAGGATGTTTTGGTGCGTTATTTTTTTTAATGCTCATTATCGTTGATAGTGGTTAATTTGTGTGGTGCAGCACGGCCATTTCACTTAGCTTTGAGAGATTAAAATCTTTTAGGCCACGTGGGGGGTGCGATTGCGTCTTTGAAATATTAAGTAAAAAATAGATATTAAAATGCCCAGACCCAATAAATAAATGGAAACGTCGGTTGTTAAGGAGCTGCTAAAGTTAGCATTCCCACTGGGCCAGACAGTATTCGAGCAAGTCTGTCCAAGGAAACTGCTCTGGTGACAAACCACTAGCGACAGAACTTACCGCTGCGGTAAAGAGGAAGAGAATGAGGTACAGCATATGTTTGAGGTGGTGGGCGAGAAAGGTAGTGGGGGAAGAAGATAGTAGATGAGGAGGGTAGTTGGGGAGGAGGGTAGTGGGGGAGGAGGGTAGTGGGGGAGGAGGTTAGTTGGGGAGGAGGGTAGTGGGAGAGGGAGATAGTGGGGGAGGAAGATAGTAGATGAGAAAGGTAGTGGGGGGATGATGATAGTATGGGGGAAAATGTGATAGGAAGGGAGGGTATTTGGGAAAGAACGTAGAGGGGAAACAAGGAGCATGGAAGGTCGAAGTGGGGATGCAGGGTAGCGAGGGAAGATAGGTGGTAACCAAGGTGGTAACACGGTTGAAGTCCCGTATGCCATTGGTGGTATGTCACCTGGACAGAGTGCCCCAGAGCCTGACTCGTCTCCCAAAGTGTGAAGAAATGCCGTGGCAACTAACTGCAAGTGTGATGTTTAAGTCTCTACACGCCCAGCCGTTCTGACATTGGAAACAAACCACGATTGCACAAGCAAAGTGCATACGACAGACCAGATATTTGACCAAAGAAAAAGTAAGACACACCGACATAAATAAAAAGAAACCGATACGGCACCCATACGAAAGGAGAAAAACATTCAAGACTGGGGATTGTTTGCATTGGAGTTGCGCGGTTCACCTTAAACCCGTCATACGTCCAACTTCCTAACTTCAATACGCATGTCTGCACATCGTATGGGAAGAACTCGACATCTATGGCACAAGAAGATTTGTAAACGGCCGGTGGCTGCCAAACGACCAGGCCGTTGAAGTGGACCGTGGCTTTGGTCATCAGCGTCACCTCATAGTTGCCATCCGCGCTGTGAACAAAAACATGACACAAGAAGACCTAGCCCAATCAACATCCCTTGCACCCATCACCCCAGCAAACTCCTCTCCACCTCCACGCCTCGGACGCCACCTCAATACTGAAAGAAAACAACCTGTTTCAAACCCAATTCTGCTCAAGAGATCCTCGATCTCATCGTGTCGGCGAGCTTGAGATCCTTCACATGGGAAGCCCGCCTTTACAAAGCAGAATGGGATTCCAAACGAGGCTGGGAGCATGACCGACAAGGGGAAATCGCAGAGAAACGGTAGAGAAAACTTTTGCGAGAACTTACCTTGAATCCGTCGTAAGTCCAACTACCAAACTTCAGCACACACGTTTGCTCGTCAAAAGGAAAATATTCTACGTCTATTTCACAGGAAGACTTGTATATAGCTGGCGGTTTCCACTCTACAAGGCCTTCGTTGTAGATCGTAGCCTTGGTCGCCAGAGTCACCTCGAAGTTGCCATCCGCGCTGCAATAGACCATAGGCTCGTGCATCATCGCATCTCTCGTGCTTCCTCCACATCTTATCTCCCCGAAACACGTACTCTAGGCACAGTGCACAGCACACAGCACTCACGCACTACCTTGTGCACAAAAGCCTGCCTTACCCACCGACGACGCCACCGCGCGAATCGCCTCCCTCACTGTAAATTTAAGGTTCAATTTTCCACTTCTTGTGTTTCACCTTTGGTCGTCGAGCCTAGCGGAGCGCGGCACAATCTAATCAAACCTAGACCGATCGCCAAACCTGAAGCCGCTCGCTTACTTCTCGGCAGCGACTCTGCTGCCGACTGTCGAGATTAATGAGGCATCAGGCTTTGCGACAGCCAAGTACAGCAGTGGCGAAGCGAGGCACAAGGCAATTTAGAGCGCAGCGACAGCGGAGCCAGGTGCAATAACCTTAACTACGCGATTGCATTAAGTTAACCATAGTTTAAACTAAAATGAATCACGGGCGGATCACAGAGGTGGAATATCCAACCTTTGTTACTCAGAATCGCTCACTCCAAAAGCCAACATCTCAGATCAAACCTTTCAGCTCCCCCACCATTCAATCACAATGGCTCTCTTGAGGAAAGTTTCTGAAATCTTAATCTACGATGTCGGCATAAAAACAACACTTAATATCACATAACGGGGTCTCCATCTGCAACAGTTTTATAGATCGATGGCTGCTAAGGAAAACTAAGTCTAGTGCAATAAAAGGAGACAAAAAGTGATGAGATTAGCTGTTAATGGTGACGGGAGGTTGCGAAACGCTACAGGTACTGGATCACTGAGCAAATGACTACAACTATTCGTAGTAGTAAGTAAACATCAAAGTAATGAATGCAGCCACTTACTGAGGTTAATGAGATATTAAGTCATCTGATACAGCAGCTTTTTTTATAACAGTGGATGAGATTCCACATCGTCAACGACTGCAATGCTCATTAGGAGGTCCTTTTTGCAAAGCAAAGGGCCAACTCAATGGAAAACTGGCTTTCGACGTTGACAGAATACATTCAGCAACTGGTAATTAATGCAATTGAAAGACTCGAAAATTTGTAATTTAAATGGTTGTGACGATGGACCCAGAGTTTCCATAAAAACGATCAAAACGTCCACGAAAGAAAACACAGAGCCTTTTGGGGAAGTAAACAAATGTAAAGCGACATTTTGCTTGTAGAATGCTTCGACCTCCGAAACTCGCAAATAATATTATTCTTCCAAACGAAAGGACAAACTGGCAATTAGTTCGGGAAATGTTTGACAAGGAGTTTAAGTTGTTGGACGGCCCAAAGGGGGTTGTTCACGGGCAACGTTTCAGCCCCTTCACCTCTGAGATACACCACTCTGGTATCCGCGAACAGTGCCACAGGTAACACAAACTGAACATTTCATTTTAAAAAATATCTAAAAAAATATTAGAAATAAATGATATATATATCGGGGGGGGGAGGATCACAAAACTAAAACATACTGGGGTATTCAAAAAGGGTGTTCAACAAGATGAACCCACTGGATGATATATCGAGTCCGATAGTTCATCTCCGTTGTTGAATCGCACCCACAAAAACACGCATCAACTTAACAAGCTGAAAATATCATTAAATCGCCAACCAGAGGTGTTTTAACATTGAGTCGCTTCTTAAATAAAAAGTAACAATCGTCGATTTGTCCATAAAAGCAGTTTTAAAATATGAAAATCGCTTCCTCACGCGATTACTCAAAAAAAGGGGGAAAGGCTTAAAAACATCTTGGTTTGTGGTGCCTCAGTTGGGCACAGAAATAATCCATAAGAATATTCGTCCATCACCAGATGAAGAAAAGAAAAAAAATACGACTTTGCACCTTAAAATTCAATTTTAGATGCGATATTAACTGTCTGAGAGGCTAAGAGAATAGGACCACAGGACTTTTTTGTAGCAGATTATATCAGTTCAGCTTCTGATTCCAGCGGACGGATTCGATAACGGTTTATCTCACCGTTTGAGTAATTCGCGATCGTTTGGTTCTTGACTAATAGCATCCACGACCTAAATAAATACGCCGCGGTCCGCCAGGATGTTGAGCCCATTTTACGGATAAAATTGCGTTTGGGATTTCGGATCGGGTTTGCTTTGAGCCACCATCAATCACAAAAAAAGTCTTCCACAGTTTTAAATTACATCGCTCCCACCAGAACCGCAAGATGACACCACGAAATTGATACGTAAAATCCTTTTAAAATTCGGTAATTTTGCGATATAATCTACTTTTTTCATACTACTTCTATTTTTTTCCGTCGATATTTGAGGAATAATAAATGCACTCCCATACGATTAGCACAGTTTCGTGTAATTTCGGATGCAACCCGTGGATCTTTCTGGCTCGTGATCATCTTATTTTTAAAAAAAAATTCTTCGTCTTGCTAAAACTAGTACTTAAAATGATCAAATAAAACTATCAATAAAAAAAAAACATTCCGTTCGGTTTAATACTGAAAAGCCGATTTCCTTTTATAAAAGTGGAGAGGAAAATTCACTTCCGCTCTGAAAAGTGATATTGAGGGATGAGACAATGCGGTGGTTTTAACGCGCGTAAATTCGAACTCAGAGCGAGAAACTTATAAAGATGAAGTCGAGAAAGCTACCGCAGTGCGACTTGCCTCACGGAGCAGCGACCCCAACTCCGCGTCCAGATAAATCTACAGCCTCATAAAAACGAGCTTTGTGACATGAATCAAATCATCCGCCTTTCCAAAAACAACGCCCACTTCAATTACCTTCAGATAAAAAGTTCCGACGATTCCATTAATAAAAGCTATATCTGAAGGATCAGGCGCGTCACGCCAAATTCCAAGACAAATCCTCACTGAAACATCGCCCTCCTTCTAACTTAATGAACTCTTCATTTTAGAGGTTACGTCACCGAGCAGAGGTATGGTGCAGGGAAGCACGGGGCATCAATCCTATACAGCATACTTGTCTTGTATGCTGTTATTTCTCATACTCCAACCGAACAAAGCAAAAACATGTGCTTTAGGGAGCTCTGCATCTGTGTTGGGTGTGAAACTACAGTAAAAGGAGGTGGAGCTCATTTTGATTATTTTTCAAGATAGACCTACGTTCAGCCATATCACTCAAAAGGTCTCGATGAGAGCTATCAATTGATATGGCTGAACATGGGCATATCTTGAAAAATAAAGGAGTAGTGCATATTTTAGTTATTTTTCAAGATAGACCCCTGTTCAGCCATATCATTCAAAAGGCCTCGGCGAGAGCTTTTCATTGATATGGCTGAACATGGGTATATCTTGAAAAATAAAAGAGTAGGGCATATTTTGGTTATTTTTCAAGATAGACAACATGGATCTATCTTGAACAATAACCAAACTACGAATGACCTTCGTTATATATTCACACCCACATCAGGTACAGCATAACGGGTGTTACGTTTTTACTGTGAAAGTGAAACCTAGGTAGAACATAAAAGGTTGAAAATACAATACTTTATTTATGAGTAATGGCCGTTTGCAGGTCAATCACTCCGGAATAAGTTATTAGTATAGCCCCCCACTGCTGCTTGCAAGTCGAAGCTATTGAAAAATCGGGGTGGGAGGGTCAAACAAAAAAGCCTTTTTTTACGCATCTAGTGTCCGGTCTACGATCAATTTTGCACATGTTCGCTTTTTCAACACAAAGGAAGAAAAAACAAGAGACATTGATTTTCACTTTTGCCTTCATGTAAAAGAGCACGAAACTGAGTGCGTACGCAATTTTTTTTTCAAACTTTACATTATTTGGCAAAGAGAAATAGCTTCCAGATTGCGCCAAGATAAAAATAGTCTCGAGACAGCTTCGCTTGAACAAAGCTAAAGATGTGCGGGCGGTAATCAGTGAAAATGCGTCAAAGGAACGAATCAACAAAATACGTTCGTTTCTAAAACGAGATATCCTCAGACACATCTCATTGTACATAAATCTCCCCGCCAGATGTTCATTAATTAGATCTAGTAAAATGGGATGAAAAACGCATTAACAGCTTTTCTTCAATGTTTCAGGAAGCATTTTCCAAAAAAAAAAAGTATTGATTGAGCGTTACAAGCGGATGCTCACGTTTCTAGGCTGCCACTGTGACCCAAAAATTTATCAAAACAAAAAAATACTTTGAAGAAAAGAACGAAAAATCGACTCACAGGGTTAAAAAAATTTGGTTCTAAAATACGGTAGATTTTTTAGAATTACGTGTTTAGTGCTCTTCGCCATTTCTCTTGTTAGAAATTAATAATGAACTTCCAGCCTTGAAGCTATCTAAATCGCATTTGCGAACAACGTATTTGTAGGAAACAATATAAAATCAGCTGGACAAGAAATTGATTTCATGATGAATAGAGTGATCTAAAATATATTCCAGTAACGTTGTAGGTGAACTCTCTTCAAAACGAAATTTTCCCAGGTACAACTTCATGTAAACGAATCTTCCCGCCAGATGCCCCTTAATTAGATCTTCGAGAAGGCGGTGAAAAGCTTTCTGAAGCACGTGCGGTTTCGTAAGAGACTCTTAATCCATGGAATGAAAGATCCATTTGAGTGTTCCTCTAATTCTTCTTTTTTCCGTTAAGAGGATCTCTGCTGATAGGACGATTAGTGATCTTTTTCTTTCTTTTTTTAGCGAGAGATAAGGGCTGCTGAGAAAAGGTCTTAAGAGCCCTTTCAGATAATTTTTGTATCTGGGGTAAATCAACCCCACAGAAAGAACAGAAATCGACGTTTTACAGAAATGTTCGGTTCATCCTGAAGATAAATTCACAGATAAACCTCAGAAAAAATACTAGCATTTATTAGATAATTTATTAACACCGATTCCGGATTTTTAAAAGCATTTTTTTCAAAATAGATTAAAAAATATGATTCGATTTTAAATGGAGTGACAATTTGATTTTTTCTGAGTTGCATTTTAACGTATTTCAAAATGATCTGAAAAATATATTAAATTTAAAAAATCGAATAGAGAACTGCAAGTTTACTTCCAGACAAGTTTTGTGTTTGCTTGTGAAACTGGTACGTTTGTAATAGTTCTTTATTTTCTAATAGTTGGCAGCGCAGTCAGAATACGACAAAGAACACGGAAATCCACTGCCTTTTGGTTGCACGGCAACAGATCTGTATGCCGCTCCCTTCCCAAGCAAAAATAACCAAAATTTGTCAAGAAATTCTTTCCTATCCACAAAAATGAACTTAGAAAACGTTGTAAGTTACCCTTCAATTCTAAAAACTGCAATATTTGTGCACTACAAAGCGTAACTTGTTCACCTAGGCGATAATAGAGGCAATTTTCAAGTCGAGCTTAACGAGTCAGCTCCATTTAGTTCATTAGGGAGTTTTCTACTTATTCCCCTCATTACTCGTTGTTTCAAAAGGTATTGGCGACGAAAGCGACAAAGTTCGCCAACTTTAAGGGAACCTAGTTCAACCAGAATCTCGATGAAGTCGTCGAAACGCCGTCTTGAAGTCCTATTTTAAAGTTCTTTTTTTCGCGCGAAAGAACAGTTTGCATCACTGACTCAATCAATTTTCGAAGTATTTCTTGAAAAGAAAAAGAAAAAAAAACAACAATTTAGACAGAAAAAAATATGAACGTACTAGACAACAAATCAAAATCAGCTCTTTACTGTTTTAAAAAAAGATTGAAAACACATATGCAGAGACGATGATTTGTTCAGCTTGAAAGCAGCAAGCAAAACATTTCATGATCTGTATTATTCTCGTTTTTTGGCAACTAGCTACGATCACGGCACAATACATGCTGCCCTTTTATTTTAGCATTGTAATAGTGGATTTACTTTTGATTTAACTCAAAACAATGTTTACGATACGTTAAAAAAACAAAAAAAATCGTTTTTTTAAAAATTTAATTAATACTTAAAAAGGGATAGATAAAACTAGAGAACTCCGGAGAACCTTCCTCAAAAACCGTAAAAAGGCGTTTGCATATCGCAGAATCAGCTTTTTGAATTTAAAAAAATAAAAAAAAACCTTGAAATCGTACGCCTAAGTTTGTATCTTATATCTTTTGTGTTGTACAGTTGTTTAACCTTTAAAAATAAAACACACATAATAAATGCGTATTTTTTACTTTTTTAGCGGTCAGCATCAACGCTTCAACTTGAGAGTCTACGGGCAACAATGAACGCCATGAGATCGCAACTTGATCACGAAAAGAAGATGTTAAAAAATGACATCGAAGAGACCCTGAAATGCCAGAGTCTCCTGGGATCAGGAACTGCCGAGCTCCTTTACACATCCAAGGTAATACTCGTAATAGGCACCAGTCTTAGAAGGTTTGGGTGAAGGATCGAATTGCAGAATACTCTGAAATGTGCCTTTGGGTAAACACGAAACAGCGAGCGGCATTAACCAGTTTGAACATCCTGTGCCCATGATCCATCGCGGTGCCCATGAGCCCATGGCTTGGCCGGTGGCCCATGAGGGGCCCAACGATGAGTTACGAGGGGCGTTCTACCCAAGGTCGTCCCCTCGAGGCATTCGCGGTTTCACTCCCAACTTTTAACAAACTTAATCTGCTAACAACACACTATGAGGGCATTATTCATCCCATTTTGAGACGGCGAGAAAGAATTGGTTGCTGAAATGAGCTCTTCCGAATTGAATCACGTCTCCAGCCTCTTCTTTTCTCCTCAAAATTGTGACATTATGAGACGCGCGATTTTGGGTTTATCCTCCAGACACCCACTTCAAAGCTGAGCTAAAACATTTTTTTAAAAATAAAATCTGAAATAAGGGCTTTTACGAATTTTTAAAATATTTCGGTCCAGACAGATGGCACGTTTCCCTCAAACTATAAGATAAAATTAGTTTCTAACAATTTTAACCCTTTGAAAATATGCACTAAAAATAAAATTAATTCACCTAGGTAAAGTTAATTGCCAAAAACTAATATAAGCACAGTCACTTTCTGGGCTGACTTCCGAGTTGGTAGAATAGACGCAGATGGCAACGATCAGATGTAGGTCATATTCCTGATTCCCATTCCGATTCCACTACGTCCGAGTAGGAATTCCACTCTCGACTCGAAAAGGGAGAGATCCTCGAGCCCAGGGCAGACCAAGCTACAACAAGCCAGGCCATGGACGGTTTTCCTCTTTGTCCCTTTCGCAGTTATTTACTCCCTGCCTCTCGACATCCGGTATATTATTAACTTTTGCTTATAGCTACGAACTACTTACGAGTTGAAAACTGAAAAGCACAGAATCAGACTGTCAACTCGAGCGCGCTTTGTTGCTCATTTCTTCTCTACAATTTCCTAAATAGACCTTATTGATTTTTCTTCTCTCTCTCATTCCTTCGATTGTTACACTCCAGGCTCCCGTTTCATTTCTGATCCAGTTCACTTCCGCGAAAACGAGAAGCCACACAAAAACTTGAGCATCTCTTCAAAGCAGAACGTGAATAATTACAAACGTGCTTAAAATAACCATAAAATGGCGATCGTAAAAATCGAGAAACAATATCATTAAATCATATAAAAGCTAAAAAAAATCACTATCATCAAAAAATCTTCTTGCACAAAGTAAACAGAAATGATCGGATTAAAATCTAATGAAAAAGTTCAAACGAAGGAGAATAGTATTTCGCGAGGAATGCGCGAAATCAGGACAAACTGCAATCCCTCCTCTACCCCACGAAGCGGCGAAAGATCATCTGAACGTTCCGCCGTGAGTTCTATACTCAAAATTCGCGAAATTCGTCTATTGGACAACTAAGCATTTATGGGCTAATCCTGAGGGAGCCTCGCCCCTCCTCTTCCACTGCACCCATCGATTTCAAGACAAACAGAACTCCGAACTCTGAACAGCTCCGTAAAACTGAAACTCTAGTTAGCCCTTCCGCGATGAGCGCGAGCCCGAACGTGACGGTTATTCAATTCAAACTTTGGGGTTCGTATTTGTCATAACAATCCCATATGCTCCTTACCAGCTTCTCGCTCGGCTCAAATCTTTAGAGGACAACAGGGAGCCGAAGCTCACCGAAGTGGCTCGACAAGGTCAGCCCGACGACGAGGCGCGAAAATTCCGGGGCGCGGGAGAACTTTACAGTTCCGTCGGGAGAACTTCCGATTGTGTTCAATGTTGCTCGATGAAATACCCTCCACTGCTCAAAAGGACTTCGGTAAGAGGAATATATTCCTTGACATTTATAACAGTTGCGTTTCCGACTAAACTTCGCGGTCCACCAAATGCCTCACTTCCCCTCCAAGAGGAAGCTCCGCCTTCGGAGGGGAAGGCGGGTATTCGGCGCGGCCGCATGCACTTACGGCTGGACGCCGCTTCAGTGAAAACGTTTGTCTTTCAGGGCTGCTCTTTCTCATGTCAAAAATTTCCGGTCTCTTGTGCGTCGATGCATCAGGTCAGCCTTCCGCGGGTCGACGAGGTTCCTGGTGCGATCGCGTCTCACCGGAAAGTGCCCGAGCCCAACATGCTATGGAGCGCTGATGTACGACCGGTCTCCAAAGGTAAAATATGTCATCGGAAACTTGATACGATTCGGAGGCCTACGTATATTCGTAAAATCGCCATGGAAAGGGGAAGAATCGAGGGAGTAGAATCGAGGGGGTCAGGGGGTCGCAGGGTAGGCAGATCGAGAGGTCAAGGGGTCGACAGGTTAACAGGGTCGGAGATCGGGTAAGAGGTTGTCAAGAGATCGAGGGGTAGATGGTCAGAGGTGTACCGGTACAAGATACTAATATTCTCTTGATACCAACAGGATGTTGGCCTGCCCCCAAAGTGCAGCCATATTACTGCTCCTGCATCCCGGACGAAATACCCGAACCCTGCAGGCACTGTCCACCCTGCTGCTCCTGCCCCCTGCAGGAAGACATGTGTCTGTGCAGGAAGTACCGGCAGAGCAGACAGTCGTCCTGCCACAACGGCCATCAGCAAGACATGGAGTCGGGAGAGGAGAACAAGGTTCCTGCTCTGGACGTCCACGACGAGCAGGTTCGATTAATTTCATCGTCCGGATTGATTCTTTTAAGATTTAGTTGGTTGGTTGCAGAAGCTACACTCCTAGTCTTGAGGGTTGGATATTACCACCACTGGAATCCACCCTTTTTCAACTTTGTTATTACATCATAAGAATTGGCGACATAACGACGTTAACTATACGTTAACTCAAAGGGAGTACCTTAATTTGCCGCTTCCGATTTTCTTAAAACTCTGGGCCTTGTATATTGAGTGTTCAAAACGTATTCTGTGGATGATTCTCTTTGCAATCAACCGATTCGTTCCCTGCTACAGTTTCAAAATAATTAGGAAATTCTTTTAACACAAAGTTTTACATAGTGATATTTTGAGACTGACAAACTTTTGATCGTCGCAAAGTTGACGACACATCGAAATTAAAATACTCTAATTACGGTGAGAATGTTATCAGCCATTATCTGCGGGTCGCGCATAACCCGTTTGGACCAAATAGGTTACATATTTTTTTTGAAAGCTAAAGGGGGAAAAACAAGTTTCAGGTGAATTTGGATAGTATTCCTTAAATCTAACAATGCGAGTAATGTTGGCCGCACGTTTGACAATACTCACATTTTTCAAATCAAATTACAACATTAAATCATTTTTGAAACGCGATTTCAGATGGTACTTCATTCAGGTAATATAATACTTCTCGAGGTTGCCAGGTACAGCCGCGTCGTTTTGTCGCCAATTGAAAAAGAGAAAAAAATCTTACTCAGCACGCTACTGGTGAGCTCTTTAAGTTTTACTAGCCAGGTAACACGAAAATGAGGCAATCTTTTAGACGGACGTAAAATAGCGCGAAAATACGAGGTAGCGACCGCGCGCCCTTCCCGCAAAAACTCCATTTTAAACGTAAAAACAAACTGATACAAAAGTTATTTCACACCTAAATCGTGTTCCGCGCAAGTTATATCTCAAATCGCGCCGCTAAAAGGAGGGAAAAGCCACGACATGCAGAGCTGAGCGGAGGAAAGCTAGCATGTGGTACCTCCCCTACGGACTCCCATGGGCGCCCAACGGCCAGCGGACTAACAAATTACTCCACATTATGTTCAGGCGTACGACCATGGGCCAAGGCTTTCACTTCTAATTGTGCGTTCCACGGACGCTTTCAATACACTGTAATTTTTTAAGGTAGCATTTTCAACCTTTTAGTTTAAATTTGGTGCTACCCTCCGTCATCAAGCCCAGCGGAGCGATAGCGAAGCGAGGCACAAGGCACCTAACCTAACTTAACCTAGGGTTACCCAACTAAACGGTCGCCAAGCCTGATGCCGCTTACTTCTCGGCGCTCGCTCAG
>Ga0058701_10001077_pt1 | contig 18885 bp, 10 predicted proteins | sample AgamicOrMae_FD_97039 | JGI IMG/M metagenome (GOLD analysis project Ga0058701, IMG submission 97039) | Agave microbial communities from Guanajuato, Mexico - Or.Ma.e | ecosystem: Host-associated > Plants > Phyllosphere > Phylloplane/Leaf | place: Guanajuato, Mexico | collected 2012-06-04
CCTTCGTGAGCGTCGTGTTCATGTGACACAAGAGGACTTTGAGATGGCTGTGGCCAAAGTTATGCAAAAGGATGCCGAGAAGAACATGTCGATCAAGAAATTGTGGAAATAAATTTGGCTTCATGCCATCCGTAGAGTTCTTAGTTCTTTGGGTGCTCCATCGTTTGTTTCTAGGCTGCCGATCGACTAGGGCTGATCAAAGATATATCAGTATCTAGGTCCGTATCATCCCAGATCTCGCCTTTCGAGAGCTGGCACACAATGGTGTCTATTGAAGAGAAAAGATCCTGCTCGCAATTCGAGTGGATGACGACACTGAGATCATGATGAGATTTTCATTTGTCCAATTTATCCTTATCGCTTGTCGCTCGCCATTAGTTGGCACACTCTTTTTAGTTTTTCCCCCTCAAATCTTTTGTCTGCTTGCAGCGAAAATATCTCGTCCAAAGTAGCGGTCCAAGAAATTAAGGAGTCTGTTTTTTTCGGACGCCATCACTCTGTCAACAAGACATCCTTAGCCTCTTCCAAGATTGACACTAAGTCTGAAATCCTAATAATCGCCCGCAAGTTCTCAAGATAATCATCCAAATATGGCTCAACCAATTGATCCGGATTGTATGACTTTAACTAGATTTCTGATTGGCGAGCAACGAAGAATACCAAGTGCCACAGGTGAACTGACCACACTGCTAAATGCGCTTCAAACTGCGATCAAGTCCGTCTCATCAGCCGTCAGAAAAGCCGGTATGACAAATCTCTTTGGCTTGGCCAAAACTAAAAATGCCACTGGCGATGACGTGAAACGGCTAGATGTCCTCTCGAATGAGTTGTTTATAAACATGTTGCGCTCCTCGTTCACTTGTCACAAAATGATAAGCGAGGAAAACGACGATATCATGGTCATAGAGCCGGCAAAGGCTGGAAAATACTTCATCGCCTTCGATCCTCTGGATGGTTCTTCGAACATCGAGGCTTCCGTGAGTATTGGTAGTATCTTTGCTGTCTATAGGCACGATACAACGGCAGCCGGCTTGCCCAAGGGAGACGCCATTGTTGCGGCTGGTTACGCCTTGTATGGATCGGCCACAGTTATCGTGTTGGCAGTCAATAACAGTGTCAACTGCTTCATGCTCGATCCAGCCATAGGCGAGTTCATCCTCACTGAGCCAAATATCAGAATGAAACCCCGTGGCACCATATACAGTGTCAATGAGGGCTATCATGCAAAGTGGGACCAAGCAATGAAGAATTATGTAGAGTCTAAGAAGTATCCGAAAAAGTCCGGCGCCAAGGCGTACTCTAGTCGCTATGTTGGCTCCATGGTAGCCGACATGCATCGTACCTTCAAGTATGGTGGCATATTCTTGTATCCCAGCACTACTGATGCCCCCAATGGTAAGCTCCGATTGCTCTATGAGTGCAACCCAATGGCTTACGTTGTTGAGAAGGCTGGAGGCAAAGCAATGGCAGCTCCCGGCGTCCGCATCTTGGACATCAATCCGACCAACATCCACCAGAGGACTCCAATTTTCATTGGAAGTGCGGAGGATGTGGATGAAATCATGGAAGAATACGTCAAGCTGAAGGGAATAAGGACCACCAGATGAGCTGGACACCCTGGAGATGCCCCGTCATAGTCGCGCTAATATGTTCCTCTCTATTTTTTAGCTGTCTAGCAGAGCAAGTAGGCCCAGATTTCTTCAAATCATTAAAATGCGTCAATCAGGGCGGTGATCAAGACTGTAGAATAGAGCTGCCGTGATTAACTTGCGCCACAACTCTTTTGTGGTCGCTGTCGGTTCATTCACGTCTGTGCAGTGGTATTCACGTGCCAATAGTATACATTGTCCAAAATAAAGCCTTTCATTTTACCCGTAGGGACTACTTTAACTGTTACAAGTTGGCTCGTTCAAGTATGTCAGCGAAAGGATTGTAACAATGTAAAGGCACGCTCCAATTAATTGTTACGAAGTGCCGATTGAGGTGAACAGGCGAAGAGTATAGCTCCGACATCTATATCATGCTGTATGGGAGTGTTTCCGATCGATTCGGACGGATGACTGTTCGAACAAGTTTCACGCCAGCTATTCGTCCTGCCACATTTGATCTGATAATCGACACCATTGCAACACACACCTGTCCTGCACGGGTTAATCACATGATACCGCTGAGTATCTGGGAGCTTCTGTTTGATGGTTCAGTGATCACGTGCAACTGTTGAACAGTCGTGAGTTATCTCTTTGAATTCACCTCACAAAGACAGTGTCACACTGATTCTCTCAACCATTGAACCATATAAAAATGTCCCTAGACTGTTTGATCATTGATCGCAGACGTTGAGTTGGTTGATTTACAGAATTTGTAAGAATAAATAGACCGACTGGGATCACAATTGGCAAATCGTTCGGCAAGATGTTCAAGTTCAAGATGCACAGCAAAGTGTTGGTTGCCGTTCTCTTTTTTGGCCAGCTCATCGAGCTCAATGTGAACCTTTGCATTGCGCTCAACATGGAAAGAGCCAGTCCAATCAACCGGATAAAGCTCTTTCGGCAAGAGTTACAGTGGCCCCGTCAACTCTCCTCCGCGTCAAATCTCGACGAGCCAGCTGTGAGCACGAGCGGCCCTTTGGTAAAGTCTGGACGTCAGTTGAACATTAATCAAGACGGAAGTGCAAAGAGACGATTCACAAGATCTCCAGTGGGCCAGGTGAAACTAACTCATGACACGGAGAAACGACTCAGTCAGTCTCTGGCGAGCACTGGATCGTACGAGTATTTCGGAGAAATTCAGGTTGGCACTCCTGAGCAGACCTTTTTTGTCCTATTCGACACTTCGTCAAGTCTATTTTGGTTGCCATCAGTTGGATGTAAATCGGATAATTGCATTTCGTTATCCAAATTCAATGGATCCCGTTCGAGCACCTTCAGAAGAGATGAAACGACCAAAAAGTTTCTCGTTGCAAGTTACGACGATGATGATATTCAAATCAAGGCCCATTTGGGGCACGATACTGTCTCCTTTGGTGGAATGACACTCGAGGATCAACTGTTTGGCGAGGTGGTTGATCTTGGCGGGCAGGCAACTCGCCGGATGCCAGTGGACGGCATCATGGGTCTTGGTCTTGGTCGTGGTTTTGCAAGCAGCGCTCACTGGCTCAAGGCGAAGTACAACTGCTCCGATCAAATTGCCGGCGCGGCCAACATCAACGTAGATGGTCTCGCCAATGATGAGTGCTTGACTCAAGGTGAAATTGATGAGAAATTCCACAACCTATTGGAGAATTTGTCAGCACAAAAGTTGCTCAAGGAACCAATATATTCGTTGTACTTGAATGGCGAGAATGAGAACAGAAACGTTTACAATGCTCACAATGGCGAGCTGATATTTGGGGAAATTGTTGAGGATTATTATGTGGGAGACAATATCACCTACACCCCAGTGACTCGGGCGGATTTTTGGGAATTCACATTGGAAAGGGTGGCTCTGGAGAATGCAAATGGGGCAGAGATGGAGATCGGATGCGAATCGGGCTGTCCAGTGATAGTGGACACGGGCTCTCACTATATAGGCGGCCACTTCGTGGACGTGGATCGGCTGAACAGGAAGATTGGAGCCCTGCCTCAAGAGGACGGAATGTACAGTTTGGGCCCCTGCGAGCTCACTCTCTTGCCTGACCTAATATTCCATATAGGTGGCCAAAAGTTCAGCCTGAAACCTGAGCAATACATCGAAAAGGTGTACGTGGGCCGCTCGCTCGTGACCTGCATATCTGCTCTCAAAGTGATCGACTCGGAGCGCTATCCATTTTGGACTCTGGGCGAGCTCTTCTTGAAGCGCCACTACATTGTTTTCGACTTTGGACAGAGGCGTCTAGGCTTTGCCAAGTCGCGCCCAAGCGACCCAATCGAGGTTGAATTGAAGCTCAAAAGATACTCGCACTATTTTGGACGCAAGGGGGCGAGCGCCTAGAGGCGTTTGGGCATCACCATGGAACTTTTACAGTGATGCAGTGCATAATAACAACCAGTGGATTTCTATCACACTAATCTCTTCTCTTTATAAATAAAAACTCACTCTGACTGACTGAGAGAGTCGTGACTAGTCAAAAGGGTTCGGTCAGCAGTGTGCTCGATTGCAATGGCGGATGTTGACAAGTTTCAACCGTTCAATATCTGACTAAATCAATCAGGGTGGGCGACAGGGGCAACAGGTGATCGCGCAAATTGTTGCTCCACTTGGACAATATTCTATAGATCAGCACTCCGTCGTAGCACTTGCAAACTAGCACGTTTGGTCCGGGAAAATTGTACAACGAATTGATCTCTTTATATGCGGACAGAGTTTGATTGAGAGTCTCTATCATGTGCTTGAAGGGGAGATTTGTCTCATCGTGTTTGTCAATCAGTTTGAGTGCCTGAATTGAGAGCTCCTCGAGCCGTTTGCGCATCACTCGATGGTCGGCCGGAATGTCCCGACTTTGGGTGTCGCCCTGCTGTTCGGTTGAGTGAAAGACGAAACTGTTTATCAGAGCAATATAGAATTTTTCCCTAAACTCTTGTGCCATATAGATGCTCGCTGGGGATACCTTAGTTCTGTGTGAGCCACTAGAGCTCTTGCTCGAATCCAGATCGGTTTGAACCGTTTTTGTGCTCTGCTGGGTCTGGCGACTCTTGGTAGTGTTGGGCGAATTGTCCAAAGTTTCTCTGAAGGCCACCCGAGTTCCAAAGAAGGCCAGATAGAGCAACAAAGACAGTCGCTTGGCGTTGTCCAAGTCAATCTTCAGATGTCCCTCCAAGTGGTTGGCCAGTTCGTTGATTTTTCCCTCATCAAAATGGAACATCTTGAACAGAAGCTCTCTCGTAAAGCGGGCATTCTGGCTCATCTTGATTGGGACCAAATCTCTATAAGATAAACTAGTGAAATGTCGGTCGAACAGCGATGGATTCATCTGCAAACCCATTTGGGCATTTAGATACTGTCTAACAGGGTCGGCAAGCGAGAATGTGGAACGAAAAGTGTAATGAATATCCTCAACTAGCAATCGAGTAAAATTGGTCTTCTGTCTTAGATTCATGATAAAGTTGGCGCTACATTCGCGGCGCGTTAGAGCATCATTGAGATCGTCAATTTCGAGCGTTGGAATAAAATTGTCTGTGATAAAACTGTTGTCCACTTGACCTAGTGGTTCACGGAAATCAAATGAGCTCCAAATTCCGTCAAAATTTCTCCTCAAATTCACCCCAACCGCCGGCATTTGGGTCAATCTCTGATACACCACATCGAAGGTGGTCAAATTTTTGGGCCAATTCTCTAGTATATGGATCAACCTTTTGGTCTTGCGGCGATCCTGAACCTGTGGTCCCCTTTTGACATGGGCGGGCAGTTTGAGCAAGTCGTTGATTGCATGATAGTGAACCGTTGCAAAATCGTCGCGTAGAATTACATACAAACTAGTCAGCGGTCTGCTATACATTGGGTCCAATCTGAAATAGTCTAACATCCTGTGATTATAATAGACAAACGTTTCAATTGGCGTTGTGCTCGAATTCATCCAGGTGCCAAAATCTGGCAAACTATCGATCCAAATGAATCCATATTGGCTTGGCAGAAAGATACAATCACTGTGCGAGCTAAGTATGGGACACTTTTTCTTCATTGCCATTTGGGCCATCACAAAATGGGACTCGTAGCAACTCTGATGAACCTGGTCGAGACCAAACTCGTTGATGATCTCCTTGAGCGCATTCAGACATAAGCTTGGCATCTGAATGGTGTAATTCTTGGCCAATAAACGTCTCATTGTAGCCCTGGTGCTTGTCTCTAGGTGAATAGATTTGGAGGCTAAGGTGCCGTGGAGTTTCTCATTAACTCGAGCGCCACTGTAAACAAAGATTGGTTTCACGTTGCGCTCCATCAATCGTTTGAGAAATTGCCTGAAGAAGGCGCCAAACTCCACCTGACTCCAGCCGGCCAAGTCCACTCGGCGGCCCCAATTGTTGCCGATGTAGTGCTTCTTGAAGAACCAGTACATGCTGTCGGTGACGTCGATGATCAATTGGGTGTTCTTAAGCGTGAAAGGTTCCCTGAACGAGGCGCCTCTCTGTCTCAGGAGTCCCACACAGCCTGAGATGCCCATCTTGGCGCCTTGGCCACTTGTCTGTCTGTCTGAGCGAGAATCTAAATTGGGACTATAAAATCAAACAGTCTAGGGCAAAGGTTGGTCGCAGATCAGCACGATTGGCTGCAAAAATGCATTGAGACTCTCTGTTTATGATCCCTCCAAACGGGAAGTGGGAGGCAGAGGGAAAATAAATGGACCCGAGTTGTGCCGGAGAGGCGAGGAGAAAAAAGATAACATCTCACCTTAATGAGCAGACGAGCGCGATAGTTAAATTTGATCGATGCAGTCAAAACACACACACACACACACGCAGACACCTGTTGATCCAATGAGAGCGCTCCGATGGGTGTCTTTTTCATCCTTTGATGCGGGAAATTGAGCTCCAAATCGGAAGAGGAAACAAAGCTCCACTCGGCTAATGGTTGCTGGAAGCTCTCGGAAGGCGCCAGTTTGCCAGCTGGACGCCCAGTGGACAATTAGCACGATTTGCGTGCACAAAGCAAATGGACTTGGGCGCGCAGTGTGTGAGCGCGCCCTAGAGACTAGCCCATGCGGCAAGATGTTGAAAGTGACGGAACTTTGGCTAGCTTGCATATGCGACTGTTGGATCGTGTAAATTTTCCACCATTCAAATGGGAGGCAGCTTGTTGCCGGTTTGGCGGCGGCGGTAGCGAGACTTGCCCATGGAGAAAGTTTTCCAATTGAGCAATTGGAAAGAGGAGAGAAAAAAATCGTGAAAATTTATTTCCATTTGTTTGCCTTAAGAGCACATAATTTCCGAATGCTTTTTTGTCCAAAAAGGCGACTCTCTGGCCGCAAGCAGGCAGAGAGTGGCTCGTGCCTTAAGCAGTATGGCACCAAGGCTGAGCGAGAGGAGAAGTTGAGCCTTGGAAAAGGCTCATTTGGAAAAAGTTTTGCAACTTCCACCAAATCAATATTGGCAAATCGAGCGCCAGACCGGCTCTGTGGTGGCGGCCAAATTGGTTGGCGTGCGTGTTGCGTGTTTCCACCACGCGAAGGAGCAAGAAAGCGGACAGCTCGAGAGTGGAAAAGGATAGGCAGGTAGTGGGCAGCTGCCAAGCAGCGGCAGGAAAGGAGATTTGGCGGCCAAAGAGGATGCGGAGATGAGGCAATTTGGCGGCCGGCTGGCCATGTTGGAGGCGGAGAAGTGGCCGTCCGGAATGTATAGCCCAAACGGGAGAGAAAACAAACACCAAGTTGACACTTTTGCCCACTGGCATGGACTGGCCCAAGCGAGCAGCTCGAAGGCTGGCGAGCGGGCGAGCTAGTCTCGCCAAGTGGCCGTGCGGCTTGCGGCAGTGAGCGCTCAGTGCGGCGCGTCCCATTGGCGAGTGCGCGCGACCTGCGCTCGCGAACCGCAGGGCGCTGCTCTGTCGCCACTGGCGCTCGTGGGCCGCCCGCCCAGAGACAGTGTCTGGAGGGTGCTTGCCACTGCCGCCGCCGCCACTGGTGGCCCTTGGTGGCGGCTTGTCGACTGGGTGAGACGAGAAGCTAGCTGTCCAGCAGGTGTGTCGCGCGCCCCCAGCGAGACAGAAGCGCCACAGTTGGCGGCCCGCAAAGTGTGTCTCGAATTCCAAACTCGGCCCAAGTGTTTGAGCAGAGAGAGAGAGAGAGAAGCCTCCAAGAGATGATGAAGATGATGAAAGAGGCGTGCTGAAAGGCCAATTCCTCGAGCGAAACGAACGGGCACAATGCTCTGCGCGGCCTCGCAAACTTGGCCTGGCCAGACGCTTTTGCCTAGACGCTTTCGGCTAGACCCTCTCGGTTTGGGTCTGTGTGTGGCGGGCGGCGAAATCGCAATGGGCGAACGACACACACACACAGACACACACGCTAGCCGAGCTTGCCTTGAGCAAACAAAGCGCTGGGCTCGCGAATTGTGTGTGTCCAGAGTGGGACTGTCATGGTTGTTTTCTGCATGAAAACGTTGTCGCTTCTTTTTAACCTGGAATTTGGCCGAACCCAAAGGATATAAAATATTTTCCCCGCCGAGTCCACGTCCGAGCGGCGCACAGAGAATCACGGCGGAGCGAAGTAAGTTGGAGAATAAAAGGATGACCAGCGGGGTTTGTGCGGCGCTCCAAGAGGGGGGAGACTGTGTCTGGCTGCTGCGGGCCTGCTTTAGTCTCGAGTCTCGGGCAGCCACACACACACAGCGGCGCCATTCGTCCTCTTTAGTGTCCAGTGTTTGGCGTCTTGGCGGCTGGCAAGTGGCTGCTGGCGGCCGCTTGTTGTCCAGAGTGCCGCCAAGACGGCCAGCCAACTGCAGGCCAGGGCGGAGGATTGAGCGGCTGCAGAGGAGCCGCTTCGATTTGATCCAATTGTGTGCCGGCCGCTCGCGAAGGCACATCAATTTTTCCCTTTATTCTCCAGCCCATAAAGCGGCCTCGCCGCCGAGGAGTGTCCCCGGCCAGAGCAGAGGGGCGGCCTAATCTGCGTCTGGCTTGAGTCGGCAGCGTCCACCCCTTTTGGTGCGCGCCGCACTGTGCGCCTGGCCCTGAACGCTGCAGAGAGGCGCGCTGTGCAAACGCATGGGGCGGCCCTAGTCTGCGGCGGCCCTAGTCTGCGGCAGCCTCGCACACAGCGGCAGTCAACAGGTTTCCTTCAGGGCGCCTTCTCTGCGTCCAGCTCAGCTCGGCAACTTGTCGCCTGGAGGACTCTGGCGACAAGCGACAAGCGACAAGCGACAAGCGACCAGCGACCAGCGACCAGCGACCAGCGACCAGCGTCGAGCGACGAGAGATGAGCCACCAGAGACTAGCAGCAAGCCACAAGCGGCCAGCGTGCTCCGACTGGTCGCTTGTGGACCATCAAGCTGGTCGAGATGGTCGAGATGGCCGAGATGGCGCGAGGACGTGTGAAATGGACAAGTTGATTTTGTTGTTCTTGTTCTTGGAGCTTCTTCACTTAGCGCGCCCCCAAGTGTCGAGCCAAACGGAGCGAGAGCGCGTCTTCAGAGGTGCTCTCTAACGGTGCCAGTGGACGCTGGCCGGTTGGCGAGATGGCCGCTCTTAGTCATTGGCCCTTAGCTGCCGGCTCGCAGATGCACTTGTAGTTTTAGTTGTAGTGTTTCAGATGCAGTTGTACTTTCAGATGCTCTCTCACTCTCACTTGCTAGCGACTGGCTAACGCGTTCCCAAAGCCACACACCAACTCTCTGGCCGAGCTGGTCTCCCTCTCGCTCAAGCTCTTGCCGAGCTGGCTTGCTCGCGCAGCTGAGCCCCGTTGGTGCGTCGTGTTCGTTTATGTTGATGCAACAGAGTAACTAGCAGAGCGGCCCAAAGTTGTTCGCTTCCTCGTCGAGCGGCAGCGGTGGTCAGCCAGTGGTGGAGGAGGCGCAGAGGAAGACGAAATGAAATAAGCGATGCAGGACAGGAAAGAGAGCGAGCTTGGATGGGCAGCGAGCTGGAGCTAAGCGGCGGCTTGGCGGCGGCAGAGGAGCTGCGGTGTGGAGGAGAGACGCGCGCGCATGACTGGTGACGGTAATTCGGGCGCAAAGGCGAGAGCGAGCAAGCCAGTCTGGCTGGCTGCTGAGCTGAGGCTGACCGAGGCAAAGGAGCACCACTGCACAACTGCACAACTGCACAACTGCAGAAGTGGAGAAAAGTGCAGAAGTGCAAAGGTGCAGAAGCTGGACAGGCCGGCGAGACAGAGCGAGCTTGAGGGGGAAAGCAGAAAGCAGTGCTAAATGGCGGCGAGGAGAAGGAGGAGGAATGAATGGAGAGGAATTGGTGTGCAATATGTGAGATTTGAGTTCAAGTGGCCAGTTTGCTCGGCGGCGATCGAGCGTGCGAACAAGAAAGCCTAAAAAGGGGAGGAAGCAAAAGGGAAAGGGAAAGGGAAAGCGAGAGGAGCAGTGCAAAGAGTTGAGTTGAGGGGCGCGCGCACTTCAGCAAAGGCAAGCTAGAGGCAAGCTAGAGGCAAGCAAACAAAGTTCATGCCAACCCATTGGCACGCGATTCCACCTTTTTGCGAACGCGAACCCTTAGCCCACCCCCAGCCTACCCTTAGCCACCGAAGCGACACTGCAGAGGTGCCAGTAAGGCACCGGAAGAGTCTTGGCGCCAGTCTTGGTCCCGTTGTTGCTTAGTTAGCGTCCGGTGAAAGGAGTTGCAAATTAGCCTAGGAGGAAGATAGAGAGACGAGAGGAGACGTGAAATAAGAAATAGGGAGTAGCAATAAGGGAAGGAAATAAGAAATAGGAAATTTTTAATACCAAATAAGAATAGAAATAGCGCAAGCGTGGAATTGGTTGCAGTTGATTGGAGCAGATTGTGTCTGTGTGTGTGTGTTGCTGGCTAAAAAGGTGGCCATCCTAAGAGTGAACAAAGAGTGGCCAAAGTGTTGCACTTTTGTTGGCCAAACACGCCCGACGACAGACAAGAGCGACCAACGAAGCGCCGGAGCTTAGCCCCAACTGACCATTGAGCGGCCCAAGGCAATTGGCAGTCAGATTTGCCGCAACTCCAATTGAGTGATGATGAAAAGTTTCCACTTTTTTCCCCATTGTGCAGCTCGAGTTTGGGCCAAATTTGTTGCAGAGTAAAAGAGAGAACGCTTTGTTGTTGTTGTTTGCTGTTGTTGTCTGTTGTTGTTATATCTTGTTGCTGGTCAGCCGAAAGTTGGAAAGGAAACCGGCAAAGAAGCGGCAACTTTCATCGATTAGCGGCGCCCAATCGGCCGATTTGCCCGTCGGGCTGCAGAGTTGCCTTTCTCATTCACTTTTCTTTGCACGAAGCCAAACTCAGGCAACAGGAAGTGGCCGAAAGTTGGGCCAAAGTTGGGCCAAAAGTCAACCAGTTCGTGCCAGAGTTGAGGGCCTAAGAGGCGAGGAAAGGAAACCGTTCGGAAGCCAGTCTCTAGACGGAAGGAGCGCACTTTTTGTCGGAGTCTTTCGCTGCGGCTCGAGCGGAACAACAACAACAACAACAACGGCAACAAGTGGCCACGAGACACGCCAATTGGCAGTGGTCAGTGTTGACAAGAGAGGAGCTCCAAGAGGCAGTAAGCGACAGACTGGGAGCAGTGAGCGACAAGCGAGAAGAAGAACCGCAGAGAAGAGCAGCCAATTTCCGCCAACACTTAGCGTGGCTAGTCTTTTTTCTCTCTCTCTCTTTTGAGCTTTTGGTCGATTATGCAACGAGCATAATCAGCCACTCGCCACTTGCATCTGTCGCTCGGCCAGTTTGTTGCCGCCAGATCTTTTTCTTTCGGCCTAGGCGAAAGTGTCGGCCAGTCGCTCACTTGCGCCCAAACAGACAGACACACACACAAGCTGCCACAGACAGAGATGCGCTCCAGAAGAAGGAGACGAATGAGAAGTGGAGATTTTTTCCCATTAGTCGAGCAGCATCAGTCAGGTGAGCTTAGCATTGGCCATCAGTGAGCTTGACAGTCAGACTTTTTCAGTCAGTTTTTGAGCGCCACTTCAGAGTTTTGCACTTTTTCACGCTCGCCAAAGAGTGTCGACATTTTCGAGGAAGAGCTGCAAGTTTAATGTCAACAGTCGTCCCAAGAAGCGACGTCCAATTTGAAGAGCAGCCGTTGGAAGATCAGCCAGTTGCAAAAGTGGTGGCAAGCCGGAGAAGAATTTGCGCCAAGATTTCGAAGACACACTACAATCAATCACAAGCCAAGCAAGTGGCAAGCTAACTATTTAGTTCACCAAGTCACACAGGCACCAAGAAGCCAATTTCAAGAAAAACACACTCACACTCGCAATTCACTCAAAGCCACAAAGCTCGAAATCGAACACCAATGAGCTTCGTGGGCCCCCTACTTCCGGCCTTGGTGCCGCTCACAACTCTGCTTTGGCTGCGGGCGGCCGACCACTCGGTGAGCATCAGCCGAGGCACGTGGGATTTGGAGTATGACTACATAATAGGTGAGTTTGCAAGAGCGTTTTTTAGAAGAATTTGTGCAATTTTTCGCCGAGACCATTTTGCAATCATTTTGCTTGTTTACCTTGTCAAATGTTGTGATGGAACAAAAAAGAACTGACCAAATGAATTCAATCAATTATAATTTCCATCAATATCAATCAATGCTCTATTGGCGAACGTATCCTTTGGTGCAATTGGAAATTTTTTGGAAAATATTTGCAAATAATTGAACCAATTTCGAACGGATTTCAGTGGGCGGCGGCTCTGCGGGCGCCGTGATGGCCAACCGGCTTTCTGAGGACGCGGACAAGAAGGTGTTGCTGCTGGAGGCGGGCGGCAGCGAGAGCATCCTGACGGACATTCCCATTGCGGCGGCCACACTCCAGATGACTCCCATAGACTGGGCCTACCAGACGGAGCCGCAGGAGGCCGCCTGTTTCGGTTTGATCAACAGGCGCTCGAGGTGGCCCCGCGGCAGATTGTTGGGCGGCTCCTCGGTGCTCAACTACATGCTGTACGTGCGCGGAAACAAACGCGACTACAACAAGTGGGCGGCCGAGGGCGCCGACGGTTGGAGCTGGCCCGACGTGTTTCCCTACTTTCTCAAATCGGAGGACAATCGCGACGAGGCGCTGCTCGGAAACGGTGAGTACACTTTGAGGAGCCGCATTTGGGCACTTCCTTCTCTTCCTCCATTGCGCCACTTTGCCCCCTTTCGCTGCCTTTGGCACCCTTTGGCGCCTCTCTTGGGCGCCTGTCACAGTTGGCGCCACTCAGAGCGGTTCCACCATGCACGCCAAGGACTCCTCGGCGGCGGCTCCTAATGGCAAGCTAATGGACTACTCGCACCACTTGCACTACTTGCACCACTTGCATTACTCGCACCACTTGCACCACTTGCACTGCAGGCCAAGCAACAGGTGGCCGCAAACAAGCCGGCGACAAATGCACAAAGAGGCTCGGGGTGGCTCGCGGGAGACAGTGAGCGGCCGCAGTGCAGCGCCACCGCCGCCGCGCAGCTACACTGACAAGCTCCATTGGCCAGCGCTGCAGCTACTCTGCAGAATGCAGTATACAGCATGCAGAATGCAGTTTAAAGCATGCAGTGTGCAGGCTGGCGCACTGCCTGGGGGGCGCGTGCCAGTCCTAAGGCTCGTCTCTGGCCAGAACCCAAAGTGTTTTGGCCCGTCCGGCTCATCAGCAGTCATCAAGTAGATTATCGTGCGCCTGTGGCGAGCGGACCGGCGCCAATGGACGCCCAGCACTCAGTCGTCGAGAACAATCGTCTTCTGGGCCGCACTGCACCTTAGCCGCGCCACTAGTCCAAGTAGCTCGCTTCAGGCTCCACTGGCGACACGGGTCGCTCCATTTGGGGAGCTTCCTGCAACACTTTGCACTCCGTTCCCCTCGGCGGACTCTCTTCCGCCCGCCCGCGAGACTGTCTCTCCGAGGCGGAGCGAGTTGCGCGCGAGTGGCGAGCGAGAGCGTAAGATCCACAAGCTTGGCCGGCTTTTTATTATTTCCTTTTATTGGCCCAGCTCGCTTCTCGTTCGGCCAGGCGCCTTTGTTGTCGACTGGCCGGCCGAAATGAGTGAGAATCTGATCAATTCAAATCAAAAGGCCGCCCCAGAGAAGCAGGCCCGGCTGGCACCACTTCCGCCTCCGCAGCGAAACAAAAGCGCCTTCGGAGCGAGTGGGGAATCTTGGAGAAAGTTAGCAAGAAATCATGCAGCCTCGCGGGAGACTGTCTGGCGCGGACTGACTGTGGGCCGAGATGGACTAGGATGCACAAGCAAACAACTCTGCCTGCTTGCAAACGGCCAGTTCTTCTGCAAACTTTCACTCTTTTTCTCCCCCTCTTTTGGGCGAGTATTCAATTTGGCCGCTCGCTTTCTTTCCCTAATGGTCGCCCAATGAGAAAGTCGTGCCCGAAATCCACAGGCTTCAAATGTGGCGCTTCCACTGGACCGTTGGCCCAGCTAAGTCTTAGCTCTCGGCCCACAACTTTGGCTTCTCGCTGCCACTTAGCCTCTAATGCCAATTCTTCGCCCAGGATCACTGCTGGCCGGCCGAGCAGCAGAGACTGCAATGTGAGTGGCCCATTGGAAGACAAAAGCAACTCTCAATTCAGCTCGCATAGTCGATTCATTTGCACGCTGCTCGGCTTGCGTCCAGCTCGATTAATGGCCACAAGAAGTCCACTGGACGAGCTGGCCAGTTGGCCGGCCAAATGAAGAGACTAGCTGAGCCAAATTGAGCCTGAAAGTTGGCTTCTTTCTTCCTTTTTCGGCCGCCGAGCTCGTCCAAAGTTTATCTATTCGAGGCACTCGGACAGATAAACTTTGGTGGCCAATGGTTTGCAGACTGCATCTAGAAAGCAGTGCATTCTTTAAGCAGTGCAGCCTCAATGCAGTGCAGCCTCCACGCAGCGAGCAGTGCACCGCAGCAAAGCACTGGCCGCAGTGCAAAGGGCACTCTGGTCGCGCGCATTCTAATTAGTCTCAGTCAAGCGGCGCCCAGCCCGAAGTTGACCAACTTCATCTCCAGCCACGCAGGCGGATGCGCTCGGCGGCCGGCAAGACCCGGCAGCTCGAAAGCTCGAAAGTTTGGCAGCTCGCCGAGCGAGCGGGCGGCAAGACCGGCGAGCTTGCCAGCGAAGGGCGGGCTCGCCAGCGCGGAGTGTGGCCGCGCTTTTCGGGCGCGAGTGGCAACTTTGTAGCTCTTTCGGGCTGGCTTGTCTCCCGCGGCAAGAGATGGGCATCTTTTCGTCCGAGAGGAAGGAAAAAGGGCCGTTTGGCGAGCGGAAAACGCACAGAAGTGGCGCAAAAGGTGACACTTGTTGCAGCTTGAGGCACGGGAAGTGTGCGTTTGGGCTGCCGATTTGTCGTTCGCGTTCGATGGTCGCAAAGAGGAATTGAAAATTGAGCCCAAATTCAGGGGAAGCAAATGTTTCGGAATTTCCCTTTTCTCTAGCGTTTCGTTCTCACACGAACACACGCAAGGAGCAAATTTTTCCTCTTGCGCTTTCGCAATTAGTCCAATTAATGGGCCGCCACAGTTTGCGTCTGTTGGCGGCGGAGGCGAAAAAAGCGGCCAGCTTCCAGGAGCGGAGGACAGTCTCTGGCTCAGTCTGAGCAATGAAAAGCAGCGAAGAGCGGCAGTGAAAGTTTGCCATCCATTATTCAGGGCCCGCCAATTTCCGGCTGGCCAGGCCGAAAAGTGGAGCCGCGAAGCTTGTTTATCATGCAATATCATTGCGGTTTTCGCAACAGCTTGCCAGCGGCCAGACCGAAGTGGCTCGCTGAGCAGAGCTAAGCAGTGGCGCCCGTTTAGCCCGTTTGGCTCGCGGCGCCAATTTGTCCGTCCGGCTGGAGTTAGCATTGGCCGAGAAGTGGCCAATGCTTGAGTTGGGCAAGTGGGCCAAGTGGCGCAAGTGATCCGGCGGCGCTTGGGCAATGCGCGCTCGCCACTGGCTTCCAGTTGGCGGATTTATTTTCGCACTCGGTTCCTGTTCTCGTTCCAATCGTGCTGGACCACTGGCGGCCAAACTTGGACGCGAGACTGTCTGGAGCGATGCAGTGCCAAATGTCCAGCTGGATGTCCAACTGGAGCACCACCACTTCGCTTTGCAGTTGAGAGCGCCCCTCAGAGCTCGTGTCTGCTGGTTGCGGTTGGCCAAAGGGCAGTGTGCGCTGTGTTGTTGTCCTTCTGTGTCTGCGTGCACTTCTGCGGCGCGCGCGGCAGCCTGTTGGCGCGCACGACACTTGTCCATCACAACTGGATTGCGGCTTGCAGCAAGGCCCACTCGTCAGTGCCTGCTGCTCTCGAGGTTGTTTTTGTTGCTCCCGAGGCTGCTCGTTGGGCTCGGCAGCTGTGTCTAGCTCGAGGGCGCAAAGTGGCGCCGGCCAACAGCCAGGGATGAGCTCGGCGCCGGAGTAACAGTGTTATTTTTGACTGTTATTTGAGGCAGCTTGAGGCAGCGCTTGGCGCGCCAGCGCTACAGACGGACCTCGGCCGAGTTTCTTCCATCTCGAGAACTGGTCGGAGTTTCAACTCGAACGCTTTGGGGGCTTCTGGGCAAATTCGGGGGGATAAAACAAGGAGCGAGATTAGACCAAGTCAGATTATCTAAAGCCATCGTTTGCTGGCCCACTGGCCAGTTTGCCTTTGTTTGCGGCTGCTCGCGCGCGCTGCACTTGCCATGGCTTGCAAGTTGCGCGCCTCGCAGAAGCACACTTTGCCCGCCCGACTCTGCACACAAAACCATTGCGGCCAAGTTTCCAGACACAAAGTCTGGAAACTTTGCGGCTTTTCCAACGGCCAAACTCTGCAGACAGTCTCAGAAGGCAGTCTCAGAAGACAGTCTCAGAAGGCAGACTGTCTTGCGGTCTCTCGAGTTACAGCCAGCCCAAAACTGTGCCCACTTTGGCCTCTGCATATCGATGCTTTGCGCTCGAGCGAAGATTTGCAAATTTTCCAACTTTCCAAACTTTCCAACATCTCGAAAAGTTTGCAAATCTTCCAACAAGTGTCCAGCATCTGAGCTTGCCGCCGCCGCCTCGCCACCGGCCAGCTCCCTCGACAAAGCGACTTCCTGCACACTCGCGGCGGCGGCGGCGGCCAAGCTCTCGCGGAGGCGCAATGAGCGACGGAGGCGGCAGACTGTAATCTGCGGCGTGCAACATTGGCCGCCCGGAACTGTCGGCGGCGCGCCCACTCGAGAGTGAGTTGTCGAAAAGCGCAGCCAGTGGAAAATGCAGCCAGTGGACAGCTGGAAGGGCGACCAGTTGATCGGCCGCCGCCTGATCGCTGGCTTCTCGCTGGCTTCTCGCCTGCTTCTCGTCCGCTCGACCACCCAGTGAAAGCGGCCAGAGCTAAGCGCAACACGCCGACGCCACTTTTACGGCCGCCTCTAGAGAGCGAGTTTGCGTCTGAGCGGCGCAAAATGGGCTGCCTTCTGGCAAGCTGCTAGCTCGCTAGCTCGCCAGACATGAGGGCAGACGCCAGAGGATGTCTGAACAAAGGACAACGCGGGAACTTTGTCCGAAGTTGGCCCTTTCATCATGGAAATGCTCCACCAGGAAGCGAGCCAAGTCGCCTCTTGCTCGCTCGCTCGCTGGGCGCCATTTGGCTGGCCAGCCAGTCGTCTTCTTCTTCCGTTTTCGAACTCTCGGCGAAGCTTCGCAGAGGGCGAGCCGAAATTAAGCGACGCGCATGATTAATAGAGGCGCGCCAATGGAGACTTCACCAGAGAGCCACTTCGAGGAGACATGAAGCAGCGGGCGGCTCAGTGGCGCCCGCTTGCACTCGTCTTGCACTTGTCTGCGCGGCCGATGGACAATTATCGTCGGGCGCTCGAAAGCGGCTCGTTTGTCGTGCTTCAGAGTGTCTGAGTGTTTGTCTTTCTGCTCGGCCAGCTCGGCCGCCTCTGCAGCCCAATTGGGCAGATGAAGTTATTATTATTATCAGAATCAACGTCATTATCATTACGACGAGCACGGTGATTATTATTATCATTATTTATATCCTTTGTTTTCGCTCGCTCGCTCGCTCTCTGGCCAGTCTCTCGGCGGGGCCAATCTTTCACTGGCCACTCCAACTTGGCAACCGAGCAAAGAGCCTTGGAGAGAGCAGCCAAGAGACTGGCCGAGAGACTGGCTAAGAGAGGGCAAATCACTGCCACTTGTTGCGAGTGGACCTTTTGCTTTTCACTTTTTCCGCCTCTCCTCGAAGAACTCCTCTTCAAGTGATGCGCCCGCTTGACGAGCGCCAGACACACTCGAGCAGCAACAGTCTCGCGCTGCTCTCTCAAATGGAGCTTTGAGTGCGCTCCATTTCTCTGGAGCTCATCAGCGGCCACCACAAAAGAGACGGTGGCAAAGAGTGGCCACAATCTCTCATCGGCCGAGCTGCGCGAGAGGCGTGAGATAATTAAATCGTCTGCCGCGCTGAAGGCTGCCCGAAGAGAGTTGTGAGCAGCTCCACTTGCGAGTTGTTGCAGCTCCAACAGTTGCAGACTTTTGATAAAGAGACTGGCTGAAACAGATAAATTGCAAAAGAATTACAATCTATCCTTCACAATGTACCTTTTTCAGCGAGTCCAAACAAAACAATGGAGCCCAAACGGAGCCAAAGCACTGCCTCTTCCGCACTTGGAACCACCGCAGACCGTGTCTAATTGCGGCCGCGTGATCTCCACCAATTTGACCGCCCAGCTTCCTGTTCGCTCTCGCGCAATTTCCCAATTCCAACAATCTTCGCTCCAATACTAACCCGAAATTAATCCAAATTTAATCACTGAATTTTATCAAAATTTCCGGCCAAATTGGAAAAAAACCGACCGAAAATGGAACAAAAACAACCGGAAATGGCCCCCAACCAACAGGCTACCACAGCACCGGCGGCTACCTCACAGTGTCCACGCCGCCCGACCCAACGCCCATCGCGCAGGCCTTTCCGGAAGCGGGCAAGCAGATCGGCTACCCGAACGTGGACCTGAACGGGCCGCTGCAGTCTGGCTTCGCCATTCCGCAGGGCACTATCCGGAGGGGCGCCCGTTGCTCCACCGCCAAGGCCTTTCTGCAGCCGGCGCGCCAGCGGCCCAACCTGCACGTGGTCACCTTCGCCTACGTGACCAAGGTGCTCTTTAACGGCGAGCGGCGCGCAGTGGGCGTCCAGTTCGAGCGTTTCTCGTTGCAGCACGTGGTCTACGCAAGGCGCGAGATCATCCTCTCGGGCGGGAGCATAAACTCGCCCCAGTTGCTGATGCTTTCGGGCGTGGGCCCGGCGGAGCATCTGCGCAGCTTGGGCATTCCCGTGGTCATGGACCTGCCGGTGGGCCAGAATCTGCAGGACCACATC
>Ga0058701_10001078_pt1 | contig 18881 bp, 15 predicted proteins | sample AgamicOrMae_FD_97039 | JGI IMG/M metagenome (GOLD analysis project Ga0058701, IMG submission 97039) | Agave microbial communities from Guanajuato, Mexico - Or.Ma.e | ecosystem: Host-associated > Plants > Phyllosphere > Phylloplane/Leaf | place: Guanajuato, Mexico | collected 2012-06-04
CTTCATATCCAAAATATAGATATGGGGAAAACCAGGGGGCATTCGATAGCGCCAAAAACCATAAGCGCCAACGCCGCAAGGGCCAGTCCGTAACCGCAAACCGAGAAAAGTCGCAAACGCCAAAGTTCGTATAGGTTGGGTTAGGTCAAGTTAGGTTAGGCTAACTTGTAAGTTAGGTTAGGTAAGGTTAGTATTGCGGTTAAAACCTTTGGCGTTTGCGACTTTTCTCGTTTGGCGGTTACGGATTGGCGCTTGCGGCGTTGGCGCTTGTGGTTTTTGGCGCTTAAGACAGCTACCCGGGAAAACCTAAAACAGAGGTCAGCTGTTAGTGTGTAGGGACTGATGGGTGATGGGATCACGTGTAGCGCAAATCACCTCTTCTGTTCCCTCGGGAGAAGTCGTCTCCGTCGGTCACTGAATGCGTTTCCCTCGTGCGAGTAGCAGGATACTCACTGCGTCCACTGGCAGCCGCCCTCAACGGCCCCTCATTGCTCTCTGTGCTGTTGACCAGCAAATCGTCTTGCTCTGTTCGTGCTGCGGATACCACGACTGCGAATAGCAGGACGCTTCCTAGAGAACGCATCTGTAGAGTTGAACAAAGCAGGAGAAAACCGTCACCGATTATTGCTCAGGGAATGAAATGCAAGTTTTATTTTTGATAATCACCGAAGCAATTTCGCTCAAAGTGTTGCATGATGTTATTTTGACAGTAATTTCATTTTTGTTATTCATCCGCGCAAAGTTGTGGCCACATTTTCGCTAACGTACGGGAATATCGTGGAGTTTCGTAGATGAGTACTTGTATGATTTGGAGAACAGTATAAAGGGATGAAATAAGCTAATGGAAACTACGAGCGCTGGATCGAGAATCCATAGCAAGTCAGTGCATGGATATCCATAGAAATCCAATGATATCCAAATGGATATCCACAAAAGCATGGATAATTGAAGACTGATATCCATAAAAACGAGGATATCCATTTATGGATATTTATTGTGTACGGATATCCATTGCGGAATGTCCTTGTATGGATATCCGTGCTTGGATATCAATGTGGATATCCACGCTTGTATGGATAATTGAAGACTGACATCCAAAATCATGGATATCCATGTTGATATCCGTGGATTTTTGGAAATCCATGCATGGATTTGGTATGGATTCACGGACCAGGGAGTATATACTTTATGGAAAGCGGAACGCAGAGGAGGCCGTTCGTTTTGTTGCGCCGCAAATGAATCCAATTTTATTGGGAGTGAGAGAAGCTTTTTTTTTCTCAATATAATTACAAGCTCTAAAACTGACAATACCAAACGGTTCGACACTATTCTTTTAAAAAAGAAAATAATCGTAAGAGGGAAGTACCTGTATTACACGCGAATACCTTGTAAGATCTTGGTTAGTGTCATTATCAACATTGTGTAGCCTGTGTGCACTGATTGCGAAAATCGACTTAAGTATGTCCTATGCGCTTTGAAAGCGCAACTAAAATTTACCTACGGACTACGAGACCACAACCTCTCTAGGCTAGGAATGATTTTACATTCGGTCAGCCCCCTAGGAAGTCCTTAAACTTTTTAAATACAGGCCCAGTTACCTATTTACTATCCGACTTACGTATATTTAGTTCTTCGATTTGGATAGTTAACATCATTGGGTATCATCTTTGGGTCGAGTTGTCCGTGACCTTTGCACGGATATCCGTATAGGCACATACGTATCCGTGGCTTCCCATGGATATCCGTAAGAATATCCCTGCTAGCCTAGCACAGATGATTCGACGAGTATATCCGTGGTTCCACAGACTGCACCAAGGATATCCGTGGATGAACACGGATATTTCGATCAGCATGTCCATGTTTCTTTAGATATCCTTGCGGAAGTGTAGACGAAGCACGAACCGCTCGACCCGAGTTGGAGGAAATGTTTTATACGAAATGACTATTCACACGCTGCCCCATTTAAAATGTATCAGGTTGGTTTCCGTGCGTTCAAGTCACCTCCCATTTAAAATGCATTAGGTTGGTTTCCGTGCGTTCAAGTCTCCCTTGAATTAATATAGGCGTGCGAATAGAACTGACCTATTTTATTACCATTGATCAGTAGTCGCGAAGATCTACTTAGTCGCACTTTTGTGAGTTTACAGCGGGAGGCGTGGTATCCTGATACATATCCACATCCGTTCGAGATGATCCCGAAGAAGGATTAACTAAAGAGTAGCACACGCACTCTACTCACCGCTATCCGCTCTTGTGAGATCGTTCTTGACGTGCTTATCCGACTGGACTGAGTTGAAGGCACACGACACACACGCTTTTATAGGCTCCGAAGGCAGGCTTACCTGAAAGCCATGACGGCGCCCAGGCGGAGCATTGTGTAATAGTGACTTCATCTTGGGGCTGTTCCGTCTCTGCGTTTATTTTAGCGATAAAGGCAATCGCAGTTTCGACTGCACACTTTTGCAACGCCGAAGGAATGTAGGAGGCTCAAAATTAAATTGTTTTAAGCAGTCCATTTGGGATTGGTCTATGAGAGGTATTTCACCCATTGATCAAACTCTAGCCAGGAGGAAAAAACGTCGTTGTAAATTTAAACAAAAAGATAGAGAGCTCGACGCGCTTAAAAGAGAAAATCGAGATAATTTTCAAAACTAGAAAATGGCGGGAACTGTTTTCTACGAAAAGGGAGCGGTAGTAAATTTCCCGCCTTAGTGGAATTCCACTTATTGCCATTTTGCTATTGCGAGCTGACTCATATTTGCGGGTGTCTTCTATTTACTTTCGGCAATTCCCCGAGGAAGCGTAGGTGCCTCCTCAAATATTTGAGCTAAAAAAAATGTACAAAGAGCGCATGTGCTGTATCGAGTTCTCTTCATGAAGTTTGTTTGGAAACATTGTTTGCCCTCGTTAGCGTTGTAACAGTCTCAACTCATCGCAGATTCTCATTTCTGTTTTGGAGAAAATGAGGAATATTTTTGGCCCCCGAGATTGATTTCAAGCGGGGGAGGAATGGGGGGAGGGGGTGGAACGACGACTTAATCATATGTGCTTCCTTAATTTAGTCCCATTGACTCACTCACTTAAACGTCTGCGTCTATTGACAGGATACCGCTACACAGTCAAAAATTCCATTCGTAATCGATCTCATTACCTTTTTTTTATACGAAGAATGTTAAACGCGCTTAGATATCCCCCCCCCAAAAAAAAAGAGAAAAAAGCGTTTCAGTTGAATGAAAAAAAAGAAGGAAAAAAAAACAAACTTACACAAAATACAAAAAAAAAGCGAACGGATATTTGGAGATAACTTCGAATGCTCGTCAGGTACCGGTAGTTAGCGAGTAGATCAATCGACCGATGTCCACCTAATATCGTGAAGATCCGAGGGAACAACCTGGAATATTACTTGTGGCCGGATAATGGGAAATGATAGTAACAGAGAAGACAAGTTTTATTTTAGAGCCATCACGAGCACTCTTAAAAAGACGAGGACAGAAAACAAATACGGCGATGGAATTATGCAATATCATGCTATGTAGACGTTCGCCAGAAAATAAGTGTCCTTCCCGCAAGACAGTTATCGTGTCAAAATGTCAACGTTCGCATGTATAACGTCAAGATCTGGCAGTGGCCAAGGACGATGAGTTTAAAACTCCGGCTCGTTAAAGGGTGACGAGAAGAGCACGAGGCCATGTAAAACAGCTTCCTGTGTCTTTAGTCCACTGCCTTCTAGACCAACATCCGTCGCGACGCAAAGATGCGCCCACTGCAAATTGTGTTTGTTCTTGGGGCTGTCCGTCCGATCACTCGAAAGTGAAAGCATTTTTCGTTTCCTCAGCTGACCGTGAAACTGACAACGTGGGATCGCGTTCCTCTGAATCGCATACGCAGGGAATATATCTTTAGTAGCTTACCTAAACTGCGACAAGGGGCGTAGGCAAGGACCATTTACACCGGCAGAGGCATAATCAACGCCCACTCACCTCCTACAATAGCTCTAGCACTGTTGGTTGCCTACTTTTGCGGAATTCCCCCGGAAACAGTAAAAAAGGAAGAAGAAAACACCTGTAATCTAGAACACTTACAACGACTACCTAATTTGCAAATCATCGATCGTTATAAGCTATGTGGTCGTCGTTTGCGTTTGTGATCGTAAGTGATAGCGGTTCTGAAAGGCTCAGAAAATTGTTGCGTATTTCGGTCTTAATAAAAACACGTGATCGTTATAAGCCCGAGTGGTTGGTATCAGTGATGGTCACTGTGCGCGGTACCGCTCGACTGTCATTAGTCCTTGTCCTTAATTGCGCTATCTCCTCTGGAGACGATGGGGGGGGGCGTAAAATTATTTGATTTATTACTCTATATGTTACTTTAATATCCATACACCTGACCGCTCTCACATATAGACTTTACCCTATTTCTTCATACCGGTAGCTCCAGCCAACCTAAGTCCTCCCCCCCCCCAAAAAAAAACTTTCTCAGAAGAAATTTCGACGGTTGATTATGTTTAAGAGAGGCTCTTCATTTACTTATTCTTTTCACTTATTGTTCCATCAAATTACCGGTATATAATATGAATCCTTTCCCTGGACTTTTTTTTATTTATTTATTTTTTTCGAAAAAACTCTTTAAGTTTGGATTTAGGCAACAATGTAGTTTCTTTTTTTCTGCGCAACAAAAACTAATCATGCGAGGTATGTCAATGATAATTAAATACGGGCGCCCTCCGTCGCGTTCGAGACGAGCCAATCCTAAGTAACTTGTTCCTCCCCTTTGACAGCTCAAATTATGATTTTTAATCAATTATTTTTTTTGTAAGTTTTTCAACCTTTACATAATTGGATTCTAAACGAGCTTTCTAAACATAGAGCTTTGCGGGAGCGAAATATACTCGGGTCGGACTAAATGGCTCGTGGCTCTTCGAGAACATGCCACCCTTAGGCGGATCAGACTATATCACATACTGTCGACGAACATCAGCCGTGCTTGACTCAAAGAGAGTGACAATCAGACGAGTGAATTTTTCCAGTATCGACTTTATTTACTTGATAAGACTATCGAAAAATTCGTTTGCGCCTTCTAGAACCTTTATTGTTCTAAGAACAACTTTTAAAGTAAAAAAAAGTGCTTTGTAAAAAGACGGTTTGATACGCGTACTTAACGGTGGCAAAAAAGGTATACTGGTACTGAAAAAGAAACCGATTCATTGACAAAACACTGTCAATCATTTTATATTTTAATACTGTCATCCAATAAAATATCACAAAAAGAGCATAAATACTCAAATGGACCGGAAAAACAGTGGGAATACCACGACATCAGACCAATACTCCGATGTTTACACGACACAGGTAGTCAAAATCGCAACATCAAAATTCTCACTTTGGACAATATCCCGTAGACAAGGAACAACAACAACATTTTTATGAACTTTGTTCATTACTGTAGCATTACAACAATTGTAAACGAGCGTCCCTACAATAGAACAAGTTTATCGAGAGGGACAACTCCAAACATACCTTGACGACAAGTCATACCGTATTTTCCCATAGCTAGAGCGCACTTTCCATAATTCCTCATTTCAGTGACGGACGCGAAAAAGCGCGTTATACGTGGGCAGGCTTATACACGGGAAACAAAGATTATTCCTTACATAAACTGCTGAAAACCCGTGAGTGCCTTATACGTGGGGGCGCGTTATCTATAGGAAAGTACGGTGAAGTATGCTCTCTGTATAGGTACTACAGAGTAGTCCATACATTAAATTATGGTTACCAAACATATAATTTCGACAACATATACAAACATTTTCTCTGAGAGTTTACCAGGAAAATAGCATTTACTTCCTGTTTACTTAGCTAGTGAGGTTTCAAATTCAGTCAGTATCATCTCGTAACAGGGTCGCCACAATAACGATATGGTACAAAGCTACCATGAATAATATCTATATTTTGACGTATTTTCTGTTCTGGCGCATTCTCGAGCCTGCTGCCCTTACGCTCATATGATCCCTTCAGGTTACAAATACACATTCAGTTGTTTTCAGTTAACATAGATTCAGGTACATGAAGAGGTTACAAAAAATTTGAGATCAGTCAAAAGGGTTTGCAGAGGTCGTCACCATCATAGGTCGTGCCTCGCTTTCTAAGAGGTGTCGGCAATACGTCTTCTCTTAGGAGAAACCGTTTCTTGATACAATGGTAAAGCCAACAGCAATATCTCGAGAAAATATTATGTTAAAGTCACAACTTATGGTTGTTGCGGCTGCCTCATGACAGTGCAAGGTTACTCTAAACTGTAAACCCCGGGAAAGCCGCTTCTGAGGGCTCCAGGAGGTCCACAAGGAAATAAATGACGCCGGCGAGTCCTTCGAACAAGGACAAAGGACGATCAGGCACTCGCTCTCGGTGCGCACGATAATCCCGGCACCAGTCAGCAAATGCACACGCTCTGTACAAATATTTCACGTCCTGTAATAGGGAAAGCCTCAATCAGCAACAAACGATTTGTAAGTGGGGAGTGTCTATTGACCCGACTGCCCCATTTTATTAGGTTGGGTTCCGTGCGTTTGGGTCACCTCCCATTTGAAATGCATCAGGTTAGTACGTTCAAGTCTCCGTATATTCATTGCATGTCGGGTCAGTAGCAACACCCTTTTCAGTAGTCTGATGACTTTAAATGCGTTTGGCAGACGATTGAAAAACTAACTATTGTTACTTCAATTCGTTTCATAAACGATTTTAAGTGGTCTCAGACAAGATAATTTTTTGAAAAATATTAAATGGGTTTGAAGTGCACATTGCTGCACCTAGCTAAATTAAAAAGCGTTTCCGAAACGATTTTGATGCGTTTCTGAAACGATTTTGGAGCATTTTCCAAAGAAGCAAAATACACTGATCTATCATCATAAAAGTTTCATGCTTCCGATCAGGTAAAGTTGTAAATAAGGTGCTTTAGTATTGAAACAAATGTGTACCGTAAATACTGTAATACTGGTGTTACTCGAAAAGTTTGAACCCACCGCCGCTTCGTGCAGCAGAGAAGTATTCGAAAATATTCTAAACTGTTGCACAGAAACCTTTATGGAAATTACTTTAAAAAATATATTCAAACTCAAAAAATTAAACTTACATCCAAAAAAAAAAAAAAGAATGTGACATTCATAATTACATTAAGGCATAGAAAAGCCCTTAATTTTTTTAAAGTATACTTGTGATCATGGAATTACGATAGGTTTAGCGAATTGCTACAATAACTTCTGGGAATTTTTTCCAAAATGGTGACATGTTTAAAAAATTGCAATGATCCAAAACTGTTACAAAAAAACTGACTGTTGACAACAAATTTACTGGATCGTAAGGCTCCTTCCGTTTGGTATCTCTAGACCGTAAAATAAAGGGTAGTCGTTTGAACTAGCAACCTGCCTCCACCTTCGGGTAAAAGTCATTGCCAACTATGACCGGGAACGAATGGATACCACTTGCAGAGTACCGAAATTCTGCTCACCTTGGTAAGTTGGTAAAGAGCTACAAAGGAATATCCATTTCCGGCTGTTCCGTGGCACAAGCCGCATCCCTTGCGCAAAAGACCCCTCTTCCAGATTACTTCCCCGAAATCTATTGCCGCCGTCTTGTATTTTTCTTCACCGAATACCTGCGCAACATCACAACTTTTACGTCACCCAATAAGCGTTGCTGGTTTCATGCATCCCACCAATCAGCGCACGCCGCGGGAAAAAGTGGTCGCCTCTCTATGAGGCTTTCTAGACAAGCGGCCAGGGACTTTTGAATAACGGCACTGCCGTGATTTTGATGAAATTCTGCCTTACCTCATATGCCAAGCAGTAGAGGGCGGTTACACCCGGTGCCCCATGACACCACTGCACAAGGCGGTCGCTGGTGTTACCAACCGATGAAGGGACATTCTTGCTTTCGAAACGCAGCTCCAAAATTCCGTCTAAAGTTGGCTGAATCAACTTTGTCAAATCATCTGGCTCTAGGTATTCTCGAGCCTGTAATGATAACATACAAGATCAAACAGTCTAGGCATAGAATAAGTTAAAACACTCAGTGACCGATTTCCAAGCAATGCCTTTGAAGCTAAATTAAAAGAATGTTGAAAACCAGAAGGGTAAAATTTGAAAGGCACAAGGGATCTCTGAATGGCTTTACTTCAAAGGCTCTTGAATATGGCTTTAAAGGTCTATATTTGAAAATATTTTGAATATAGGCTACATATTCATGATCTCCATTGTATATTAGGTTACACAAGATTTGTTCCTCAAAAAAATTTAGAGAAAAAATTGAATATTTTGTTTGGAGTTTACTTACCTGTAAAAGAACATATAAAATTCCAGCAGTTCCATGTGCACCACCAACATAATTTTTGGAATGCCACATGTACATTAAGGGCACTGGTGATTTTTCTGCAGTAGCCATGTTTTGCCCTGACGTTAAAATTGCGGCAATAACCTGGAAATTGAGACTGTTAAGTTGGACTCTGTATCTTGATCCAGCAGTCAGTAAAAATGAAAATTATTTTCAAAACCAATAATTAAAGAACTCGGTATTAAAAAATATATTTAAATCAGTTTTTTTTTTTATTTTAATTTTATTTTTTGGGTGTTGCGATTACGCGTTTCCACGATATACTTTGTCAACTTTGGGCAGGTTATTCACAATGATGCGTCGTTGAAAAATTGAAAAAAAGTATGTGTCATGAATATTGAACCCTCGTGTCCCCCCGCGTCAAATTTTAAGCCATTATCTTGACAAGGAGCGCCGCAATGACCGTCGAAACGGGGCGGGGCGATGCGAAGGCGAAACACTATGCCGCGCCATCGCGCCATCGCCCTGAGTCGCTCTCAGTCTTCGCGCTACATCCCCAATTAAATATACCAGACGGGTGAATAGCCACTTCTTTTTTATGTACATATATACATGTTGTTATTTACTTACTGCTTGTATGTCACTGTCTTCAATGGTGCCAGCTCCCAAATGCTTATTAACATAAAGCTGAGCATATAAGTAACCTACGCGGCCATACAAAAGTTCATTGGGCAATTCGGTAGAGAGGTCTGTGACAGACTGGAGGTAGCTTCTCACTCTGTTAAAAAACAAGAAAACAAGTGAAAGAAGCATAATGTCCACCAGTTTAGCACCGGTTAAGCCACAAAGTTCTTAAAACATTTTCACACATTCTGGGGAAATTTTTGCATTTGATAAAAACAAGATTTATTACCCTTTGACCATCTCAGCAGCCTTCTCTTCATTTCCAAGTTTATTATGGAGTACTGCTCCTAATGCAAGTGGTCCCGAGTCACCATTTAAAAAGCTATATCTCTTTTTTTTCAGTCGCGATACAGCATTGCCAACCAGCAAACTTGCTCTCTGTCAAAAGAATACACTTTTATGTTTCTGTACCTTCCCACAAAGATTGCAATGATCTAGAAGGGGAATGTACCTGCAATAAATCTTTAGGGTTGAAAAGACCTCCAACTTGGCGATGGGCAGCAAGTTGCAGTAATAAAGCAATCCCTGTTGTTCCTGTGTACCCTGAATAATCATTAGGGTCAGCTTGTACCAAACGATCACTTAAGTCAGTCAACAATTGGAGAGCAGAAGCTCTGAGGAGTTCAGCAAAGTTAGGACGAATCTGTCAACACAGGAAAATGAGAGCTTAAACACAAAAAATGGCCATGAATACTAAACAACACTGAAGTAAATTGGAAGCAAAATTGCATCCAGCCATTATAGAAGGTATCCAGGAATAATACATCAATTTCCACCGACAAACTAGCAAGCTGGTAAAAGATAGACAAAAAATTTAGGAGGCCTGTGAGAGGTACCGGTGTATACGCTACATGTTCATTTCCCTGGCCTTGTTAACACTTTATGGCTAATATCAAACGGCCGTACAAAGAAAAAAGTATTTCTCGAATAATCATGCAAACATCGCAATGCGGAAATCATGATAAACTTTAGTGACTGGCAACGAAATAAGGGCCGTAGGTATGACAGAGGTATCCCCGAATATTTCGTGAGAGATAAAGATAATGTTGACGACTTTTCGTTTACCTTTCCCGATTTCACATCTACATATTCAATAGAATCTGTTGAGCTAAAATCTTTGAAATTATTATCGAATTCCTTTTTCTCAGACATATTTATTGCGTTCAGATCACTAGAAAGCAGAAAACAAAACAATCTTCTGCTTTTTCCTCCGCCTTCTAGCGCGAGAGTTAGCGAGAGCTCTAAAGACCCTCAGAGGATCTTTAGAGAGCTCTCGTTAAAAAGGCGTTCTGAAAAAGGCTGAGTGTTTTGTTTGTAGTGTGTTAAAGGCGCGTTGAAGTTACGTCTCGTATTTGCCCGACTTAAACACCGTATAACTTGTTGAATAGTGGACTTGAAGGTGTAAAACAAAGTGAAAACGTTTGGAGTGATCCCTCCCGCAATTGTCATAAGGCTGCGTCGACTGAATCTTAAGGTAGGTGCGCGTTTCTTATTTTGAGGTTATTTCACCGGCAGTCATGTTGTTAGAGCTGATGATGTTCACGTGCTTGTGATTTTGCCTGTACCAAGGAATGGAGACACAAACACCAGCTGCAGATTCTGCAGCTTCTCCTGCAGCCTTATCTCAGATGAGTGATCAAGCATTAACATCTACAAGCCCAATGCACCCAGTTTGTGTGATCGTCCTAGGAATGGCAGGGTCTGGGAAGACATCACTTGTTACCCGTCTAACAAGTTACCTGCATGCTAAGAAATTACCTCCATATGTTGTGAACTTAGATCCAGCTTGTGCTGAAGTACCATACCCTACAAACATCGGTAAGCAATTTGTAATACTAACTGTGTGATCATTAATGTTTGCATGTTTCTAAACTTTTCTTTCATTCCAGATATACGTCAGACTGTTAATTATAAAGAGGTAATGAAGCAGTATGGACTAGGTCCTAATGGAGGAATAGTCACATCTCTGAACCTATTTTCCACAAAGTTTGATCAGGTATTATCAAAAGCTATCATAATCTGGACTAGTTTTTAACCAGATTGTTTATTTATGATCCTTTTTTTTTCTAGGTTTTAAAGCTGATAGATCAAGCAGCAAAGTCACATCAATATGCAATTTTTGATACGCCTGGCCAGATTGAAGTATTTACTTGGTCTGCATCTGGAACCATCATCACCGAGACCTTGGCTTCAACTCATCCAACTGTAGTTATGTATGTAATGGACACAGTCAGAAGCATCAGCCCAGTCACCTTCATGTCAAATATGCTATATGCCTGCTCAATTCTTTACAAAACCAAACTACCTTTTATAGTAGTAATGAACAAGGTAAGTATCTTAGTCAACCTTCCTGTTTCACTAGCTCAGGATAGCCTGACCTAATATTGTTTTCATACTTTCAGGTAGATGTCGTAGACAACAGTTATGCAGTAGAGTGGATGAAAGACTTTGAAAGTTTTCAAGAAGCCCTCGAGAGCGAAACTAGTTACATATCGAATTTGACAAGATCGATGTCCCTAGCCCTTGACGAGTTTTACAAAGATTTACGTAGCTGCGGAGTGTCTGCCCTGACTGGACAAGGCTTTGATGAACTTTTTAAGTTAGTGGACGAAGCAGCAATCGAATACGAGAAGTAAGTATTTAAGCTGTCGGTGCACGGCGCGCATCTCATAAAATCATTACCACAAAGTTTGGATTTCGAAATTTCGAGACTCTTTCCAAACTGTCCTTCAAGTTTCAATTTTCTCCTCACGATATCCGTGACTCCCTTTTTTTTCTTTTCTTTTTTTTTTACCATTTAGAGGAATACTTTTTTCTTCTTTCCTTAGCTGCTGTTTTGTTTATCTCGACTTTATTTGAATTTTATCTTTTATTCGAACTTTTCTGTGACCTGTTTATATTTTTTTGACTTAGTGAAAAATAATGCTTAAACCAGATTCTCTTCATTTTTTTTTTATTTTTAGTTTGTCAGACTTTATTGTTGGGTTCTCAGAATTCTCACGGAAAATCGCCAATATTTTTGATTATCTGAAAAAAGGATTTTGTCCTCTAACCAGAACTTTTTCAAGAAAAAGAAGGTATTGCAGTACCATAAATTTCAGCATGAATAATATTTTTACCGTCGAAAGTATCAAGCATACTGCAAAGATCAAGATCATATTACATTATATCATATGTTTACATACTATAAAAAAAGTTTTGTAACTTTTCTTTTTTTTATTATTATTATTAGGTCCCTTAGGCTTTGCCCTTCCCGGTACAACACCTTTTTTAAAAAAAAAGGAAAGTGGAAGACAGTTACCAATAGGGAACTTTTAAACACGAAAGATAACCGTATGTATTCTTGAAATTTTCTCGTGTATCAATAACACGCCCTTTGATCACAAATGTACCAAGCGGGTAAGGAGTCCTTGAGGTATCTCTGAGATAACTATGCAGCCCGACTCAAGTCTCATGCATATTGCTCAATACAAGCGAAATTTCAGTCTTTTCAGCCCATGTTAGGCAACACGCGTGGCATCTGTGTCGAGCGAGTCACATTTCCGAAAATCCTCCGGGTTTACAACTCGCTTTAGTCAGATCGTCTCACTGCAAGGCAGTAGCAGTTTTATCTTAATGAAACAATAATTATTTTGTTTAAGGGATTACCGAGTGGAATGGGAAAAGATAAGGGCTGAGAGGGAGGCAGCTGCGGTGAAGGAATCCGCCGAGAAACTGAAGCAACTCGCCCTTGACCCAAATCTCGGCAAAGGCGAGCCCATACCTCTGATTACAAGCATACCTGCCGGCCGGGATATCAGCGACGTCTATCTGAAACATCCTGCCAATGAGAGCAGCGAGGATGAGGAAGGAGAGGAAGTTCCCGCGGCTGCAGTTGGAGGTAAGTGGAATCTGCGATGTTTAACTGGACCGTACTTGGTTTTTTATCAGCACCAATCCATGAGATACGCAAAACATATGATTGAGATATCTTCTCTGTACCTAGCAAGTTACGAGCCCATGAGGATTTCCTGAAATGACATTCCCGCTCGACACAAATGTCATGCACGTTTTATGTTGCAGGCTGAATACCAGCGGTTTCAGAGCGTTGTAGGCGACACGCTTGGCACTCGTGTCGAGCGTGTTGCATACTCTTTTCAGAAAATCCTTAGGGGCTTGTAACTCGCTCGGTTTTGATCGCACTGGCGACTCACGCGTATCTTTTGATCGGGGTGCTCATCTGCAATAAAATCTGGACCCAGAATACCGTGCTAAGAGTACAGCAAAATCGACGTTTTTAATTAAAATCTTATTGTGTTAAAATCTGCTCTCAAATTTTCGGATTTTTCGTTAGTGATAATCGTCTTCTTAAAAATCGCTTCAAAATGTTTTTATGTTTTTTTTGTTTTTTTTATTACAAAAAAAATGTTAATTTTAAGATAAGCCTCTGATTCCAAAAAAAATCAATTTCATATTTTTTATTCGTCTGTAAAAGGATCAAAATCAGTTGTGGCTCGTCATGTTTTTCAGGTTCATTAAAAAAGAAATAAAAGTATATTTTGTTGCGTGCGGGTTAGGCTGAGTCTATGTGATCTTCAATATCGCCATAGGAAGAGCACGCCTACTCTCGTGGAAGATCGTTTTTAAAGACGCGTGTAGTTAACATATTTTCTTTTCTTTTTACAGAAGATACCGAAATGAAGGAAGAAATGTCTTTTCGAGATTTCGTCTCAGCCAAAAAAACGACGAGAATTCAGCGGGCCGAAGCAGAAGCTTCAAACCAATCGACAAGCTCATAACAACAGGTTAACTTTTATTTTTACAATTACTTTTCTATTTTGTGACTTAAGTATTTCGTAACAAGGATATAAATAATAATAAAATACTATTTATTATAATTGGAATGACTTTAACGGAAGAGTAGTCACCCGGCGATGTTAAGAAAATAGCTTTTATTACAAAATAGTTAACATAAAATTGGCACAATTGAATTTAACAAAGTTGTTCGCAGTCTTGGCAAGCTGATCGGCTTCGCTTGAAGCAGAAAGTTAGGTTCTAGTACAGTAGACTTTTATCTTTGTAACTTCGGTTGGAATGGTTGATCGATGACAAACTGGGCTTGTTGCTTGTGGATCTCGCCGATTCCGACAGCAACCGTTGGCAATTCTGGACGGCCGACGTAAGTTATCTGTGGAGGAAAGCAAATCAAAGCGTCAGGAAACTTTAAAGAAAAGAAAATTTCTAGGATTCTCGGGAAGTAAATTCCTATTTTACAGAAAGATAGTAAGCGTTACACATAACCTTTTTTTTAAAATCTTTTAAGAGTTCGGACTTCGTTATGCCCAGCTTTCAGTTTTGAGACCTGTTTAAAATAACAGATCACTTCCTCATGCGGAAAAAAGTAAAATCCCCGCAACTACACGCATAGATAGGATTGAGGTGCTATTGTTGGGAAAGGTTTGACGTTTAACGTACGTAAGCATATCCGTATATGAGTCGAAGCCAGGAGCTTGAGTTCCAAAATCAGGATCTAAGGGATGTTACGATAATAATATTATGGTTAGTTCTTTTGGCACACCTTTAACAAGTGCGCATTTATATAGGAAGAATTAAACGCACGTCAAGAAACTTCCCTACTTGTACTTTATAACTCGCTCTGCTACACTCCCCATCGTCTCAATCTGAAAGTGGCTAGTACAGTGGGAGGCGGAAGCACCGATCCCGACCTTGTGCTATTCATTGCGATTCCGAAATTTTTGCTCTAAGTTGTAGTATTCTAAATTATCATACCTTGCGACCAAGCAGCTGTCGACATCTCGGTTGAATGTAGCTCCAAGCCCCCATATTCCGTGGTTCTTCTTGAGACCAAACTATCTCGGCATGCGGGGAAAAGCGATTCAACTCTGATAGCAACTGACTTGTCGGGAAGGGGCTGAGTTCTTCTAGTCGGACTATCGCTATTTGCGCAGCAGAAGGGCCTAGTTCCGCTCGTTTGGCCTCGAGCGCAACGCAGTGCTTTCCTGACGCTAAAAGGACTCGCCGAACTTCGGAAGGTTTCACTTTAGTGTCGGGAAGAACCGGGCGGAAGCTCGTGTTTGGACCAAATTCACTTCGAGGCGATGCGGCCTCCGCCATTCTGAGCATCAATTTCGGGGACGCGATGACCAACGGCTTCCGCCACGGCCGCAGCATTTGGCGCCGGAGCAGGTGGAAGAACTGGGCCGCCGTTGAAGGCTGAGCCACCTGCAATAAAGATGGGAGTATCGAATTATCCTTAGAAATACCCATGCAACAGTAATTTTCTGTTGTGTTTTCGGGTAGCTATCATAAATGCCAAATTTCAAATTCGCCAACGCCGCTACCGCCAGTGTTCAAAACCGCCATATTTCAAATCCGCCAACGCCTCTACCAACCTAACCTAATCTAACCTTTGACTTTGGCGGTTATGATTATTGGCGCTTATGGATACTGGCGGGTACTGCGTTGGCGGTTTTGAAATTTGGCGTTTGTGGTTGCCGCCCGTGTTTCCTTCAGCAGTTTTTGAGAGTGAAAGAATGTTTTATTAACGACAAGGACAAGAGTACCTGCAAATTGACGTTTTCGCCGCCGGGTGCGGCTTCCGGGGCATCGCTCATCTGCAGGAACCTCTCAAGTCGGCAGGAACTGTGTTCGGGACCCATCCCGTCGTAGCCGTGGGGCAAAACCATGACAAGGGCGGAGCTCCGCAGCCATTTTGCTTCTCCCCCGACGATAAACGTATCTATAATGCACTGAGCCGTGTTGAAGAAGTCTCCAAATTGAGCCTCCCAAATAGGTAATACATTTGATCGAGCAGTGCTCATACCGTACTCGAAACCGAGGACTGAAAGCTCAGACAATGGACTGTTCGCCACCTGGAGACACATGAATTCACCGTTTAAGCAATCTGTGGATTTCGTTCCATTACCCTAGCGATGTTCCATGATCTAGTCGAGAGGAAAAGCTTCTTAAAAAAGAATTTTTACTCCCAACGGCTTTTTTACTATAGCGAATCAGTTTAAGTTTAACAGTCGGATAGCGTCATTACACATGGTTATTTGAGCAGCCTTTTGAGTATGTTTGTGCTACTCACCTCGAGTCTTCCTTCGCATTCCAGCTGGTTCAACGGTAGTGTTATATCTCCCGTGTCCTGGTCCACAAGCATGGCATGTCTGTGTGCGAACGTAGCTCTTCCGACATCCTGCCCACTTATCCTTACATCGAATCCTTGCCACATTAAGGATCCGAACGCTGCGGCCTCCGCGGTCGCCCAGTCCAGAGGACCTCCTTCCGCCATCCTCTGCCGCCTCGCTTCTACATGGGTCCTTAAGATCCTGGGATGGACTTGGAAGGACTCGGGGACGTGGACGGAAGTGAGCGCTACGTGCTGAAGAAGACTGTCTTCAATCCCGGTATTCCAGACCGTCACGGCGGGCGGCGCAGGTGATAAATTAGACCAAGACTTCTTGAAAGCGTTTACCGGAGGAGGATACTTATCCGCTTCTTCCAGAGCGGTCGACAGTTTAGCGGACGTTTCAGCCGCTACGGCGTTCATTTCACCGGGCTGGAGGATTTGCTTCTCCTCCAGCTCGGCGACAAAAGCATCCGGGATCGATTTGCTGCTCTCGATTATCCGGTATAACTGAGGATTCGTCATCGTGGGATCGTCGGCTTCGTTGTGACCCCATCGTCGGAAGCAGTTGAGGTTGACGACGACGTCCCTTCGGAATCGCCGCTGGAAAGCGTAGGCTATCCTCGCCGCGCGGTGCACCGCGTTGGGACGGTCGCCGCGCACATGCAGCACCGGGGCGCCTGCCACGGCAGCCACGGTCGTGCCGTATTCGCCGGAACTCCCGCGCTCGGACGGCGTCGTGAAGCCGAGCTGGTTGTTCACCACCAGGTGTACTGTTCCGCCTACGCGGTAGTGCGGAAGACGAGACATGGCAAGAGATTCCTGATTAACTCCCTGTCCGGCAAACGCAGCATCGCCATGGAGCTGCATGTTCAACGCCGAGTCCCCCGGTCTCGCCGAACTATCGCTCGAGTAGTCTCCGTCTTTCAGGGACCACTGTATACCGCGGGTATGCCCTATCGAAACTGGGTTAATTGCTTCCAGATGAGACGGATTATGTAGAGCGATCGCGCGCAAACCACCCTCTAGTCTGACGTCCGCCGGTAAATGACTTATGACGTCACCCGTAACGGGCAAGTCTTCCGGGAATTCAGATTTCCCGCGTATTTTCCGGAAGACCATTCTCGGATTGACTCCTAAAAGGTCGGTTAGAAGGTTAAGTCTTCCTCGATGTTGGAGCGCAAGAACCACCCTCTTCACGCCCGCTTGAGCTGCGTCTCTGAGCACAGAGTCCACGAATACGAGATGAGCTTCAGCGCCTTCGCATCCATACCGTTTGAATGTCGGGAATTTCGCGCCGAGAAAATGATCGAATGTCTGTGATTTGGTCATGATGAAGGCTGCTCGACGAAGGTCGGCGGTGCTCGCGTCTGGAGTCGTCTCCATGGCTTGCCATATCCATTCTTGTTCTTCTTCCCTCTGTAGCCAGGCTGCTTCAACGGCGACGTCTGAGGCGTAGACTGCTCGGAGAAGTTCGTGCAGGTCGCGAACGGTCGTGGGTAGGCTTTGCGTAGACAGCAGACCTCGGACGTCAACGGAGTCGTCTTCGCGAAGGCCGAAGTGGAGAGGGGAGATTTCGGGGTAGTTTTTGGGGGTGAGGCGGTAGGGATTGGTGGCTGCATTGCGGTGTCCAGTGTAGCGAAAGGCCTCGATGAAGCGGGTGACATTGCCGTTGCGTGAGCGGGCGGATATCGTCTCGGGATCGTCTGCGGAAAACGTCAAATCGTACTCGCTCTGCCGAGAAGCTTTTTCGGAATGTTTGATCACTTACGCTCGTAGGGTTTCTCTGTTTGGGGTTTGTAGCCGAAAACTTCGGTCCGGTCATGATAGCTTCGTCGGCTGGTTATTGGAATATAAATCTGTAAACAACAGAAAAACGGCACATGTCGGATCGCATCCTTCAGTAGGTGTATTCACAACGGGAAAAAAAGTATCATTTGAGCTGAAGCGAGAAATAGCGCAAGAAAAAATGATACTGCTAAGGAGCATTTTTCTATAAATATATTCAAATAAATTCATTCCTTTTTTTATTATTTTTCTATTTTATTATTATTATTATTTTCAACAAATCAGTGCATGAATTATTTTCATGATGTAACCTTAAGATTAATAATAAGTCTAATATTGCAGTTTTTTTCGTCTGTGCATTATTACAGTTATAAATCAAAAGGGTCACCAATAATATTCTTACCGTAAGTTAAAATCTGCTGTTTTCGCTTGAAAAGCTGTCCCCGACTAATTTTCGTGTCTTATTACGATATTTCATTAATTAGTTCATTTTATTTATATTTATTTTTAGTTTACTATTTATTTATATCTATATTTAGTTTATCATTTATTTTATTTCATTATTATAAGCGTACAAAACACCGAGTGTTCTCTTTTGAAAATATTTTTTAAATGAAAATAGAATCCTTTGTAAATATCTGTGCACTGTGTAATATTCTCCACCTTTCTAGTGATAAGACCCTCAGTAATAAATGTACACACTCATGATAAAGGTTTGTTTATTTGGTTAGCGCACAGCGAGCAATCCAATTTTATTGCTGGTCCCGAGATTTTTGTTACATCACTGAAAAACCGAGCGCCACGAACGAGTTACTACATGAAATAATCCCGCATTACCACTCGATCGTATACGAGGCACGTCCAGAAAGTAAGTGTACTGAGTCTCTCACGGCCGAGTGGATTTCTTTTTCTACATGTTGGCTACACTACCGCTTAACCTGACTTTTCTCCTCCAC
>Ga0058701_10001079_pt1 | contig 18879 bp, 8 predicted proteins | sample AgamicOrMae_FD_97039 | JGI IMG/M metagenome (GOLD analysis project Ga0058701, IMG submission 97039) | Agave microbial communities from Guanajuato, Mexico - Or.Ma.e | ecosystem: Host-associated > Plants > Phyllosphere > Phylloplane/Leaf | place: Guanajuato, Mexico | collected 2012-06-04
TATTAAAAAAAAAAAAAAAAAAAAAAAAAAATGAATGAGGGAAAAAATGTAGCAGCTGGGCAGAAGCATTTGGGCTTTGGTAATACTACCTTCTTTCCTTTTTTTATTATTATTTTTTTTACTCATCAGAAAACAAAAAGGTACGGTACTGGCATTACAGAGAGGAAAAATGAATAAGGCTCCAGATGGAGCATGAGCCCTGAGTACTCTAGATGTATGACACTTAAATCAGTATGAATAAAAACATAGAAAAATACTTATTGCGACAACCCCTTACATAGAAACCTAAAATTACTAAAATCACCATCTGTACCCAAAACCACCAAAACCATCTTTTTCAAAAATTAATTTACAAACTGGGAATTAACTATAAATTACTAACATAGAGGTGAGGTCAATTATGTGGGATACAGTCATATGACAGACTAGGTGCAAGCATCATCAGTATTGGTAGGAGGAATTCACCTTCTTAGCTTGATATAATAAATATCACAAGTGACCTTTTCTAGAACTGGGTATGAACTAGATAAGAGGAAGTAAAAACAAAAGGCACATTTTGTCATGTGTGTAGTCCAGTCCACCTTCAAGCTTGCGACTGATGTTGAAGCCACTTGATTTGGAGTGGATCGTGCTTGCAACTGACATTTCATTCAGGAGTGGATAGAAAACAAAACGTTCTTAATAAGCTCACAAGTTAGTTGCTTGTTAACTTTTAAGCTGCTCTATGCACTTGACAATCAAGAGAATTCTTACGGTTCATTTTTTTGTATTTTTTCATTTTTTAAAGAGTGCTGCTGATAATGAAAATGCAATCATTAGCTCCCAGTGCTTTCTTAGACTTTTGCATCTTTTAAATAACATTTTAAAAATTTTTGTTAACATATCACAGCAGATTAGTGAAACAGGCACACCACAATTTAAAATACAACAGCTCATGCAGCAGTTGGATTGGTGAATCGGAAAATAACAGTCTTCTGCTGAATTCACATGGAGGGGAATTCTCAAAATTCATGACTATTTGAATCACGGCAAATTTAATTTAATAGACGAGATCCTTTCTAGACACTAACCTTGATCCTAGAAACGTATCACCACTCATTGGTTACTGCATATTATGCAGAATGTGTTTACAAGTATTAGTAATGCTGGAAAATGGGTATCAAGATGGACACATTTGAGCAAATCAAAAGCAATACTTGGGCTACAAACAGCTCTCGTAAAATATGATACCTCCGTCAGAAAGGGAAAATAGACAAAGGAATTTATAAAAAGCTTCGTCACCCTGTGACATTTTAGGTGTTTGCATTTCATAGAACATGGATATGGACAAATTTTCTTAGAATTTTATCACGCAAATCTGGGATATTTCAGACCGTCTCAACAAGAAGTTTCCAAACAGAGCTTAAAAAGTTGAATGCATGTATTGCCATCATGATGGAAACATCAGGCTTAGTACATTATTCCAAAACTGATCAAGGCCTTTCAGTGACTTGTTGGGATTGATAAGTTGATCAACGAAATAAAGATTACCTTAAGGAAGGCAACTTGGGGGGACGGAAACAGATTATTGGCAATCTAACGCACGCCATTCTATCAAGAGGGGAAGAATTCTGCAAGAGTTATCATTTCTATGGCCGAACGTCCGATGTATGAAAAGAGATTCAAGCACTTACAAGAGTTTGACCTGAATGAAGGTTCATACATGTTCACTACATGTGCAGTGTAAAGGTAAAGAAAAATTATGACAGGGTGACCAAACGTAACTTAAACCTACCATCACCTGAGAATTCACATTGGCAGTTGAGACATTCCAACACCCACCCACAATTAAGAGGATCAGCCACTGGAAATGGTAATTGCACACAAAATGGCTTTTCGCCCCCTTTGAATTTCAGAAATAGAAGAAAAGGAAGGAAAGAGACAAGTCCGGCAAATCGTACAGGAAACACCTAAAAAGGCACTTTGTAACAGTAGGGCCCTAACATAAATCAGACCTTAAAACTTGAAATTTCACACTTTACAAGCAACAATTGATAATTTCTGTCCAAAGCTCAAGAAAAAATAATTACAACTAAAGAGAAGATGCTACTTCTATTTTGAATAGACTATTAAGTGCCACCCCAACAAATTCACAACCTTCAATACTAATGGAAATGGTCTCTAGGTAACATATCTCAGGAAGTTACTTGACTAAAATCTAATCAGGATACTTGCTCACAACAATCAGCATGACAAATTTAGAAAAAACCGTTCTTTGGAGTACATAGGAATGATCAACCAATTTCCATGGTCGTGCACACACCTACTTCGGGCTAATACAAAACTTGCACCTACGACAAAGCAATGTGATCATTTGTGCCCCTATTGCTACTAGTAAGGTACCGCACCTAACTTGAACGTATTTTTTGGCTGCATTTCTCAAGGCAATGAAGAAAAACACTTATTGTGCAAACCACTACCGTACGGCCTAGTCTTGCCGAAGTATGTGAATAGGACAATTTGTACATTCCACTTTGTAAAATCAAAATACATATGCTCGCTTTATTAGGCCTGTTAGAAGACACAAGTGATATTTAAAACAACGGCTTAGTGTTGCGCCTACTTAACCCAACCCAAAGCACAAACAGAACGGCACGTCATCGATCTCAGACAAACGGCTGCGTATGTTCCGGCCTCCGACGAGTGGGAAACCTACCGGTACGAGTGGAATACACCAATCTTTTTTTTTTATTTATTTTTTTTTAATTTTTTTTTACTTTTTATTTCTACTAGGCCTGCTGGCAGAGAAGCTGCTCGCATTCCTCACATCCATCCCTTCCAGAAAGCCCCACGGACAAAAGCAGCCAGCCTCAATCAACACCGAGAGCTCTTACAATAGTTTCTTTCAAATTTAAATTTTTGACGACAGGTACAGCTTTGATTTGGCGCTTGCTACAGGTTTCACGAGGCAGTGGCTGTTGCAGTGGGTCATCATCAGGGCCAGTTTACTCCATTACAGAGCTCAGTCTTTCCATCCTGATGACACCTTGTCACCAGTGCTGCTTATTGTCACTGACTGAGTGAGTTACGCAGAGCACAGAGTGCCGCAAAAGCCACTTTCGTCCGTCAAGCTGGACAGGGATCTCCCTACGACGCGAACGCGACTCGACCGACTCGAACCGTCTGGACAGCGCAGCCTTTAGTTTCACGTGGTGCGAAATGGAACGGAGCGGCGACGGAGCGAACCTGCGCCTACACAGAAAAAGGCGCTCCGCCAATATGGCCAACTGACTTTCGATGGACATAAAATTGATGTACAATAAATCACTTGTTTGATCCACGAGCGGCGCGGGGCGACGTGCCAACGAGAGAGAGAGCATAGAGATCGCATACATGGCAACGTTGCGGTCGATTTACGCACAGTCCCTTTGATCAGCGGCTCTTGAACTATTTCGTATGACTCGGGAGAGTCGGAGAGACTCAGCGAACGGAACAGCTGACAATCGCAAAGCGGAGAGCTTTGATAACGAGCCGAATGCGGTGCACTTGGTCGATTCTTTCGTTTAAAAGACACACTGAAAATCTACCATGGGACATGCCGCTTCCAATTTATGCTTTTCTACACATAACAGATGCAGTCATACCTAGCAAAATAATCTACTAATATCCTTAGCCTAGTAACTAAATAATGCATAAAAATATATAAATTGAATTGTTTTAACTTATGAGAAGAGTTGCAGCGCTATATGTACCTTTACACACCTAGCAAAAGAACATGCATTATCAGAATAGCTTATCCTGACTTAGCCGCACACATACACACCAACACACAAACAAATACCGTAATCGTTCTTTGAACAATATCAAACCATGCAAGATTCCACTTCAAGCTGATTGCAAATGTCCATGTATTACTACAAAACCCTCACAAATTTAATGTTAATGAAAGACCATCCCGTATCATGACAAAGGATTACAAAATCTGTAAACTGACAAGATTGAGCCAAACAGTAATTGTGTTCTGTGCATAAGAATTAAGTTTGTTTGCCTTCTCACTGTGCCTTTGAGTGGTTCCTCAAGTCGTCTTTCCAGTCCATTTCGTTTCGTTTGGACCCGCCACTACACACGGATACTTTGATAACATTGACAAGGATTTGAATTTCTATCAGGTACAACAAACAAGAGGGTCTTCAAATCGGAATGTCGCTTCAAATCCTACGAACCAGTCTGTTGCGTTGGGATCTCGGATCTCTACTCTGACGGGCGGGCGGGGCAGGGCGGTGCAGGGTACAGCGGCCAGGATGGAAAGCCAAAATGCGCCTCATTTTTCTTCTCGACTTAACATTTTATTCCGCTCGGTGAGAATACTGAGCTCGTAAAAAACCACTCAAAATTACAGAAGATCTCTTAACAAAAATTATCACAAAGAAGAAAATTGAACATATTACTGTGTTCCACTATATTGCATGGATAAGGGTGATCCTTAAGGCAACCATAATCAAAAATCTCTACCAAAAAATTAAAATGTACAAATCTATTCCATATTAATAAAAGACTTGTGCAGTTTAAGTATAAGCATGAAAACATTAAAATGCCAGTACGAAACAAATGTGTGTAGACCTTAGACAATTAAGAATTCTTGATTTTGTATTACAACTAGGAGACTAGCAGTGGTCAGTCAGGCACAGTAAAGCAGAAGCGGCCAACCGATGCAGCTTCCTCAATCAACGAGTAAGTAGATCTTAGAACCAGCACTACCTTAAAACAACTAAAATTACGGGGATCTGGTAACAATACGCACACCAGTAAAGAAGGGAAAAGAAAAAAAAAAGACACACAAACATGCTTTCAAAACATCAACAACAAAACAGTTCAAAACTAAACTGAGTTACTGGATTCATAATATTTTCTAGCCCTAATAAACTAGCTCTGGTTATTCCAACTGAAAACAAAACAATTTGCTTGTACTGGTAAACTAGTAAAACTACGCTAAGATGGCTTCCGCCTAACACCACATCCCCTAATAAAAATAATACAAAAAGAACAAAGGAAATGCAAAATGATCTAGTGCAGCCGCAGCCCCAGCTTGTGAAACGGCAAAATTTCATGGAGTAACAGTGTAATGGTTTAATAACACTTTGGGTTTTGGTCCTTGACAGAACCACATGGCACAGGTTGCGTTTCACATGATCCTGGTCTTTTTGTTAATATCAAGCTAGCTAGCAGTTGCTCGCACGGCGGCGAGCCTGGCTGGAGCGCGGCACCAATTTCATTTAGGAAGGTGCCTTGCATCCCCGTCTGGAACACAGTTTCACTCGATCATATCACTCGCTTAGAGTCCGTTCCTTCTTTCCTTCGTTACTACGCTCAAGACCGTCTTCATTCACCTTAAGTAACATCTAACTACTGTTAACTACGTCGGAATTACATCATCAACCATTCATTTAAGGGCAGAAATAAGAGACTTGACCCAGTGATATTAAGTGCAAAAAAATCCCACAAACCCAAAACAATTATACTGTATGAGAAATGAGGAGGAAACCAGCATTGCATTGCGTTGCGTAGAGTAGCGCGGCGCAGCTTGAGGGCAGACCAAACCAACGCGTCATGATTCTTGCTTGAGCATCGAGAAGCGAGCGCTCCTAATTCTCATTCCGAAAGATTCGACATTCTTAGGCTTTCTTTCGATTGGAGCCTGCTGGATTCGGGTGAGTGCAATGCTGGTTTCGCGTTTATCAGTACACTAACATAAAATGCATTACATTGAGGGTGATATGCACCTAAAATATACAAGGAAACATACGGAGTTAATAAGTAATACATAGTTATCCTTTTGACTTATAAGTTAAGATCACTGGAAGAAAAATATCAGTGCCATTCCTCGAGGCTAAGCACTTTAACTTGATTTCCTTAACCACTGAAATGATTCTCATCAAAACAAGAAAAAAAAAATACTTGGTCAAATTTTGGCTTTTAGTAATTTTATTGAATGAAAGCAACTCTCGCTTATTATGTACACTACCTCTATCAAAATTATTAGAGAGTCAACTTAAGCTTGAGAAGATTTAGATTAGAAAATGAAGTAAAAGAAAAATATTTTGGCAGACTCGATATAAAAAAGACCATTTCACTTATGAGCTCACGAGATAAAATTTAATTAGAAGCAGTTGTCAGGATCTCAATTTCAAATAATTGATATGGCTTATTTGAGTCATCAAAATTAAACTTTGTTTTTCGTAACAATTTAATTAGTATGATTGCAAGACCATGTTTAAACACCATGTAGATATTATGTTAACACAGGTGGCACTGACATCACAAAATACTGTTTGTTGGGAGGAAAATACTAATTAATGGTAGGTAGACACATGTCATTTCTTTTTTAGGTGACGGACAAAGACAGCACTAGCACTCCACACCTTTTGCTATCAACAATCATTTGTGCATCTTTCTAAAAATTACCTGCACTTGTTGATTAAAACTACTAAAGCTGAGCTTGACATTCAAAATTTCAATGTTAAAATCATCTTACCTAAAGCACAAAATATGTCATTTCTAGTTCACTTTTTTTAACATGATGGTTAATAAGAAATTGCATCACAAGACCATAGCTTATCGTTTGGTCACGGAGGTAATACCAGAAAGCACTCAACACACATACTCATTATCATATCATATTCACGGGCTCAACACACATACGGTACTTACGAACGAGTCAAGCAATAGTTTTAATTTCTAATTGCAAGGCAATGATGGTCTTTGCTGTCTTTAGTAAGCCACCCCGAAAAAGTCACTAGGCGAAATGCTGGCATGGCATGCCCCTCCCTCCGCAGACCAGGCCGCGCTGAGCCGAGCGCCGAGCTGAGCCGGGCGCAGAGCCAACTGGAGAGCCGAGCCGGGCCGAGCACAGCCGTGACACCGCGGAGCAGAGCAGAGCATAGCACAACAAATGACTTGAACACTTGTACTTTATTAAAACCTCAGTTCTAGTAGCCTAGACATTAGTTAATTATATGATCCATGAATATAATATATATTTATATATATAACTATTTTCTCAATATATTAAAGACAACAGCCAAATAGGATGTGTACGTATCAGTGAATTTCTCTCTCTCTCTCTGTTTTCGTCACATTCATTCACTCATTCACGTAAGTCGCAAATTGACAAGGGATGCTTGCTTGCTTTCTTATACACAGGTCCTTTTATAGTTGCTATATCACATTCAAGAAGCGATGTGACTTTCAAGTCACTTTGTTGAGTCCCAAGAATGAAAACCTTTTTACACTTGGGGAGAATGCACTTTAGTTCAATGTTATGCCCCGCCCCTTGTCCCGAATCGATTGTTATATGTGTATCACCTAAATTAAAATCTTAAGCCTACTGACTTAAACATACCCTTAATTATTTATCTACGTAAATCATGTTTCCTTTTAATATAATATTTGGTACAAGTATTGGCAGAGAGGAAACAGTAAAGCACAATCCATCAACCACAATTTAAATATCAATTTACCTACACACAGTAACATATTTCTTTAGATCAACTATGCTACTGTTGGCATTGTCAAAACATCTACACATGTATCCACCTTCTTTATGCAAGTACTTGAAGTAATCTTTGACGTAGAACCACGAGTAGAATCCAACCCTGATATACAATTCATTTCAGAATAAAATAATAAAACTTAAAAAGAAGTCTCAACGATGCTCCAAGGCAGCATCAGCATTGTGATGATTTGTGTTGCATTGCACCATCATCATGATAATCAATATCGACTAAGAGAGATACGACTAAACAAGCATTCGTAAAACTAAAGACAGACATGTCACAGCACATAGTTGTGAATACAATAAGTTGACGATTTGTACAGCCACTCCTGGTTAACTGAGACTCAAAATGGCTGGCTCTCTGTGATAGACAACGTTCACTCGGTTTCACTCGGGAGTGGTGTTGCTTTGTTAAAATAACAACAATGGAAAGAAAGGGGAACAATCACACCCAGTGCACGTACCAGTCTCATTGCGACGCGATTGCACGTTTCAGGAACTCTCAAGCTACAATTTTTTTCTTCGCCTTTTTAAAGTAGTTTCATCGTGCTACTCGTTAAAGTCAATCAATAATAGCAGGGGAAAGCAGCCATTTGATTAAGGTATTGAGATCACAGGTAGAGCCAGAGGGTACTAATGATAAAAACAGCTTCATACCTCATGTACGTACAATTACTTATTTGCTTTCCATGAGCCATGAACAGGGTAACTGCTTTCGACGCTTCGCCTTCCACTAAGGCATCCATCATTCACTTCATTTAACACAATCAGCTATTCTTTTCCTTCAGTCAAATGAGTTTCGTAACGAGAAGAATGCTTTTGAGATATGTAGGTGATTGTACAATGCCTTTCTCCTCCTCCTCATCATCATTTCTCTTCGCATCGCTCCGTCTCTCTTCGCTTCGCCTCACCTCACCTGCGGGCCGGGCCGAGCCGAGTGCAGCTCACATCGACTCGCCCCCGAGCAGGTCCCCGGGCAGGAACGAGTTGAGCGACGACGGGGTGGCTCGGTGCTGGTCGGCGCCGCCGTCCATGGGCGGGGCGCTCCACAGGGAGCTCGTGGCGGGGTTGGGCGTCCACAGCTGACTGCCGCCGCCCCCGCTGCCGCCCGCGTTGCCGCCGCCGCCGCTGCCGCCGCCGCTGCCCGCCCCAGAGCTCCACGCGTCCTGCGCCACCACAAAAGCCCACATGTCACTCACTCCAACCCTTCCGACCCGACCTCACTCCCAGCCGCTCCAGCCCGCCTCTGCGAACACGCTCACCTGCGAGGACTGGGAAGACACCTTGACGGCGGCGGGCGGCGCGCCGGAGCTGGCGCCGCCGGCCCGGATGTTCCAGTTGGGCGCCGAGCCGCCTTGCTGCTGGCCGGTGGTCGGCGCCAGGTGCGCCAGCAGGGTGTGCGCCTCAGTCTCGCCGGGCGACTCAGCGAAGATGGTCGTGTTGCCCAGCACGCAATTGTTCAGCGCTCCTTGAGCCTGCGCCACAACCACACACATCGTCAGCCACGCCTCTCACACTCCCGCAACTCCCTCCCAACACAAATACACCACGCCCAACACCTTACCTTGTTAGCTTCCTCTCGGGTATTGTATTTAGCAAGCGCAATACCGTGATTCAGGTACAGGTGAAAACTTTGTAATGGGCCATGTTGAATACACAATGTCTTCAGGGTGGACCCATCGATCTGCAAACACAGTTCACAACTAAAGCTATGCGGACCTTCCCGAAGACTACGGAACTGGCAAACCATCAACCAGACCCATCAACAACCACGACGTCAAAGCCACCTGATCTGCTGTTTTCTGCCTACCTTCAGCAATAGGTGACGATTGAACAAAAGAGCTCGTATGCGAGTGATTATTATACACTTAGAGCGAGCAACCGCGTTTAACGAAGTTCATCAAAAGTTTGGTAGTGTGTCTGAACACGAGTGGTATTATAACGAAGTCGTAACAATGGAAGACCATTTGTTAAGACGAATTTTTTTATATTTGTGCACCGTTTATTATAATAGGTCTCTAGAGCGATATGAAAATGGGCTGCTGCAGCCCCAACGAGGCACCGATCTTACAAAAAAATTCAACAGACGAGGTAAAAGGAAGAGAGAGTTCCAAGTAAATTTCGGCGACGAGATCTCTGCACACATGCAAGCCAGGCTTGGGAGCCACCCGTGTAGGGTGTTGGCGCATTACCTGAGGGGTGAGATTCTTGAGCAGGAGCCATGTGGATCCCCAAGTGCCCCCGCTGGCGCCGGCCGCTCAGCCGCCCTGCATGCCCCACGACGACGAGGACGTGGGCGTGGTCGCGCTGCGGGCCACCACGTTGCCCCAGCCGTTGCTGCCGGCGGCGCCGCCGCCCGCCTGCCCGCCGCCGCCTGCGCCGCCCGCTCCGCCTTGACCGCCAGGACCTAAAGCACTGCCGTTAGATTGCCTCCCAAACTCACCATCGTCATTCCTCCAATTATGCTTACCTAGAGGGCTGAAACAGAAAAACAAACAACAAATTAGTCATTACAACAGTCCAATGTCTGCGTACATTCGGGTTGGGGTTTTACCGACAAAACCCTGGCAATTTATCATAACTGAAGTCGACTTCTTTGAGTGACGATTAACCCCTACCAGCTCAAGGTACTTATAGTGAAATTCAGCTTAACCCATTGCCGCCTAAAGTATTTGGACTGAAATTTAGCTTGAGAGAAATTGGAATGATTTTTTTCCATCAAAATACGCAATTTTAACCTTTGAAAAATGTCTAATTAATTAAATTTAAGGTCTCCAGAGGGGTGATATTTTTTAAAATGTGACAATTCTCAACTGAAAAGACCCTCTAAAATATTTTTTTTCTGTTTCCGAACGGCATCGCTGGGCTGTAGTGGGTTAAGAAAATTGAAATGATTTTTTCCATTAAAATACGCAATTTTAAGCTTGGAAAAACGCGTAAATAATTAAATTTCTGGTTTCCAGAGGGGTGATATTTTGATAACTATGACAAAACTGAACTGGAAAGATCCTCTACAATAAATTTTTCTGTTGCCGAACGGCATCGCTGGGCGGTAGTGGGTTTAACATGGGTAGCATCAATTTTCTAACGAGCGTTGGAAAAGTGTCTCGGACAAGCTACTCGGTCTTCGTTTCCCGAAAATTCGTCAATTTTCAAGCGAAAAGTACGGAATTTCTTTCGATTAAGTTTGTCGATAGTTATTCGGTCACCGGAAGCTGAGCCAGGCGCGCCTCAAAAATCAAGTTACCTGGTGAACGCTGATGCTGTTGACGAGGCGGGGTAGCTCCAGGTAGACGATGATAAGCTCAGGGGAGGTGCCATGTCCACGCTCGACGATGTCGGGGACGTCTTGCCCATTCCGCCGGAGCTGAAAATCTCCGTGTCCTTCAGGGTCGCGTTAAGTGAGAGAGGAGATCGAACCACGGAGCCTGGAGTGATACTCGGGTCATCTTCGATCGATTTCATCTGATTGCCCTGAAACAACTCGTCTTACATCTGCACCAAGAACGCGACTGCCCCACCTACTCATGCAACCGAAACTTACCTTCCACGGCTTTCCTGGTTCGAACTCGGGAACTAGGTCAGTGAAGGCAGCCGAGTTGGACTGGGAGGTGATCGGCCAATCCTTGTCCGGTTGACCGGGAACATCAGCATTTGGTGTGTCTGGCCAGCCGGTGTCCGAGTTGGAGCGAGAAACGCTTGACCACGGGCTGTGGAAGCAAGACAAGTAATGAATTCACGCATCCGTACAGGTACTCATCACAGATTTCAACTGCGAAAGGAGCTATGATTCCCATACTAACATTTCGAAACCAGTTTTTAAGTCAAAATTATGGTATAACAGAGGCTTTGAAACTGTTTTTTGCTAACCGATAGGTCGCACGTCTTTGCAGTAAGAATTAGCCGCCAAATAGTGACGAACAGAAAGAGTTCCAACCGAAGCCTGTGACAATCGGAATCGCGACACACTAGTCAAATAGATACAATAAACTCAAGGCCAATATTGATACTTGGAACATGTAACCAAGAAGTGGGTGAAATCCTCGGAATATGCTAGGAAACTTTTAATCCTTACAAAAAAAAAACGGCTGTCTATTCACCCGACGTTCTATTTAAAATACATTCAAGCCTTTTTAGGTGCGTTAAAGTCCCACCCATATAGTTGCGTTCTTGTCGAGAGTTAAGTCTCTAATGTAAATGCATGTAGGAACAATAGCAACACTCACCCGTCACCCTGGCTCAAGAGCGGGTTGATGTTTGGAGATGAGTGACTCTGAGTGAGCCCCGGAGTCTTACTGGTGGTTCCCGGCGCGCGGCTGAATTCGTTGCCCAGGACGTCTCCCTCCTTGTCCAGCGACGGCAACTTCCACTGGTTCAAGCGCGACTGCTGTCCCTGGAATGATTGCTCGCTGACCACTTGCGGATCCTTGATGGCCAGATCTGCGAAGTTGGTGGGCAGAGCCGACATCGGGTCATGCATGTTCTGCTTGAAGAAGTCGGGGTTCTGAGGCGGCACTTGGTGCTGGGTCTGCTTCACGTAGATAGCCTGCTGGGCTGCGATTTGATTCTGGAGATTGGCAATGTATTGCTTTGTCTTGGTGATCTGGACTGACATCTGGAGTACGGCGTTTGATCCTGCTTTCTGCACGGCAGCCATGGTGTGCTGCTGAGTCAGCTGTTGGAGGATTTTGATCTGTTGGAGCAGCTGGTTCAGGAGGACCAGAGTGGCAGGAGCCAAAGGCTGGTTCAGGAAGTGATTGTTGAGGTAGCCCGCGTGGACGGCCATCTGGATCTGCTGGACGAGCATGCGGATCTGCTGGTTGGAGCGCTGGCTCTGCGGGTTGCGCTGCGACTGGTTGAAGGCGGCCGCGGCCGCTGCGGCGGCGGCTTGCGGGGTGGACGGAGCTTGCTGGGGAGGAGGCTGCTGGTTCAACATCTTCTGCACACAAGACAAAACACACATAAGCACCGGGCCGTCCGTCACTTGGGCGCACGCCACTGGGCGTGGGGAGGGGAGGGGCAGCGCTTACCGGCGGCGCAAAAGGCATGGGAGGCGCGGATGGAGCGAGCACGCGCGTGGAGAAGCCGGGGCCAGCGTTGCCCCCTGGGTGGTTCGGCCCAAGGTCGAAGGGTGTGTGCTCATCCCGACCGGAGGAGCGCCAGGCGTCCACGTGGAGGCGGTTGGTGTTCAGCAACTCCAGGGAGTCTTCCATACTCAAGTTGGACACGCGTAGAGCGTTCTCCACGTCTTCTTTCTGGAAATCAAGAATCGCACGGGTTAAAACATGGCCGGTCGACGAAAGGCATTTCGTTCGGAAAGCGAATCAACGGCGGCTTACCTTGAAACCCATCTCGGTGAGCACTCTGAACTGCTTGCTGTTCCACACCATTTCTTTGGTGAGCTGCTTCGGTCCCGGCTTGGGCGGGTGAGCCCACGACGACGAGGCGTCCATGGCGTCTCCTTCGGGCCAAGCTGCCGGCATCGGGTTCTTTTGCTGCTTCAGGTTGTTCCACGAGGGGCCCGAGAGCGGAGGCTCGTTCCAGTTGTTGATGGCGCCCAGGTTGCCCTTGCCCTCTTCCGCCCACGGCGCGTTCGAGTCCGGCTGCGGCTCCCACGACCCGTTGCGGCTGGCGTGCGGCCACAGGGGCCCGTCCGGCTTCATGTTGCCGGCGTTGTTGCCCGGCATGTGGTTCTGGGGCATGCCGGGCGGGCACTGCATGCCGCGGCTCATGTTGCCCGAGGGCATCTCCTTCCAGTGCGACACCTTGCCGCCGCCCATGCGGTTCTGCTGCTGGCTCCACAGGGAGGTGCCGTCGTCGTAGTTGGGGATGTTGCGGCGCTGCGCCGGCGGGGACGGCTCCTCCCAGCCGGAGGCCTTGGAGCTGCCTCCACCGCCGCCGCCGCTCATGCCCATGTCCTTGGGCGGGGGCGCGGCCCACTGGTTCACGCCGCCCGGGAAGTGCCCGCCTCCGGAGCCCACGCCGCCGGGGCCGACCATCTTCTGCGGCGGCTGCGACTGGGTCAGCATGTTGTGGTGCAGAGGCCTGGGCCACATGGACGGATCGTCGACGGCGCCGTTCAGGCGGCCGGAAATGCCGCGGTGGTCGCCGCGCATCATGGAATCCCCTCCACGATTGTCGCCCATGACGCGCATGTCTCGCGGGTCCCGCATGCCGGAATCGCTGCGCATGGGATCCATGGGGCCGGCGCCGGGCCGCATCTCCACCATGCCGCCGCCGGGCCGCATGTCCCGGAGATCGCCGCGCATGTCGCGCGGATCCATGTTGCTCACAGCTCTCATCTCCCTCGGGTCGACGCCGCTCATGGTCTCCATCCTGGGGTCGCCGCCCCTCGGGTCCGGCCGCGCCTCGCCCCAGTTGGAGCCGCGGCTCCAGTCGTCCTTCTTGGGGCCCCACATAGCGGCGGCCGGCCCCGGGCCGCCCGGCCCGCCGGGGCCGCCGTTTCCACCGCCCCACTGCGGGCCGCCCTGAGGAACGGCGGGCGAGATCGGGTGAGTCGGAACGCCGGTCCACATGTTGGAGTCTCCGATGTCTTCGATGTCGTCTTCGCCCCACGTGCCACCGATGTTGGTGGAAGGCGTGTGAACCCACGGCACTTTGGGCTGGGCCTGCGGCGGAGGCTGCCCGTTGTGGCGCAACGTCAGCTCCCACAGATCGGTACCTAAGCAATCAATCGCACATGAACGTGGAACTAACTCAAATCCTGGCAGGAACAAAGCAACAAACCATTCCGTTCATCAGGTTAGCTGTCTCAGCAAGCCTTGTCCCGGATTATTAGTTTTATTTCTACCGCGCACTAAAGCACATATGCGATAAATAGACCAACAATCTCAGGCGTTTCCCGGCTCATCACTTAAGGTCATAAGACATTTGCACGAGACGAAAAACTAGAATCGGTCGCGGAGAACAAGCAACACGCAAGCGTAAACCACGCTATCATTCCTTCCAGGCCCAGTAACTTTTCTGAGTCCCGAGACGAAGCTCATGGGTAACTGGAAGCTTTTCATTCCGATGTAAGTACTAGCAGACCAAGAGGTACTGTACAGTTCTATTCATGCAACAAAGCCGAGCTCGTCATATTTTTACAGAAGACGAAGCCTATTTGCACGACCTGAACCGTACAATATCTTTCGGACTGATACTTAGTTCTTAGATGACGTTACCAGAAAGCTTTCATAATGAAATACGGAAATGGTAAACCCGGAATATGATAACTACAGCTGAGGAAAATTTCAGTTAAATCTCGTCGATGGTCAGTCTTAAGGAGTTAAAATTAGGTGACGATAAAGTTAAAACAATTTCAAGCGCGAGTCGATTCCGAGGAATGCCAACTTTTACATAAGTAATAAGATAGAGGCCACATAAGCACTCCGGTTACCCGCGACATACAAAATCACTGACACGTAATTTTGTAAGTTAAACTCAGAACTTCTGAGAAGCATTGAAATCAAAACTATATTCACACCAAAACTTGGATCCACCCTTGGCTACATTGACCTTTTGTTGGATTCAGCTGGATTGGTGTACCAATCCAGCTGAAGTGACAAAAAGACAATCCATTTCATAGAAATCTTTGCTATTTTTTGAAGAAACGGTCAAAAAAATGGAGCGAATCCAAAAATTAACGATGAAAATAAGCAAAACACACTATTTTATCGGAAACAAGTGACGTGCATGCTTAAGTTGCTTTAAGGAAAAAAAAAGAAAAGAAAAAACATACTGAGAGCTAAAATAACTTAGTAAGAACTAGTATATTGGTAAACATGAACTGTAGTTTTTTTTTCCAGTGCAAGTCCTCTCCCAGGAGGGAAAAATAACAAGCCGCCTGTGGATCAATGCAATGTCAATAAAACTCGTCAAGCTCAATGGATCGTTTAGTACTTTTAGTGTTTCACATAGCTGAAACTGTTAAGCGTAAGGCTAAGCCACTAGTATGGAAGCTCATCTGCGGAGACTGAGTTTGTGAGGAGTAATGTACGAACACAGGCTTAATGGTAACTTGTCAGTATGAATGCAGTTACTATTAAGACATGTTATTACCAGCACCGTGAGCCAATGCATAAGACTCCGGTTAAGGCTGGCGCGTCGTCAGTCTTGCACCTTTCCAAGGTGTAAAATACAAATGAAACTACAGTTCTTACCATTATTAACATTCGGTTTCCAAACAGGAGACCCACCATTGTTGTCCTTAGTAGCTGGCTCCGGAGACGATGGGATGTCCCAGCCAGTGTCCTGGTTCACGTTTTGCTGCAACAATGCACCCATTATGGTTAGAGCGCATTTCCTTATCGAGAGCGCGGGCGCGCATCAATAGCGAGCTAGCGTCAGCACTCGACTTACCCCGCCCCAGCCGTCCTGACTGAAGAGAGCCTCGCGCATGGTGTTGAGCTGCTCCAGCTGCTGCTTGGTCGACGGGGTGCTCCCGGCCGCGGCCGAGGAGGACGGCATCGCCGGCGAAGCGTTGCCGGCGGGCGGCGCGCCCGCGTTGCTCGAGGCCGCCTGGCTGCCCCCGGCCGCCTGGGCCCACGAGTTGGAGCCGTTGTGCGCGGGCGGCGGCGGCTGCGAGGTGCTGGGCGGCGGCTGGTTGGGCTGCGCCTGCCCCGCCGGCCCGGCCGCCTGCCCCGGGCCTGGCCCCGGCCCCTGCTGCTGCGCCTGCTGCGCCTGCGGGGCGCCCACGCCCCCCGGCGGGCCGCCGGCCCCGGCGCCGCTGCCCACGCCGCTGCCAGCCTGCGGGTTGGCCCCCTTGTTGGCGGGGTTGTTGCAGCCTGCGTTGGGCTGGGCGCTGCTCCCCTGACTAGCTCCCGCGTTGGGGCGGTTGTTGTTGTTGGGAGCCGGCCCTCCCCACTGCGCCTGCCCGCCTGGGTTGTTGCCGGTGTTGTTGTTGCTGTTGTTGGCGTTGCTGTTACCGCTGGGAGGGGTGCCCCAGCTGGTGGTGCCGTTGTTGAGCGACATCTCGCCGCCGCCGCGGAGCCCCGCCCAGCGCGGGATGCCCCAGGCGCGGTTGCTGGCTGGGCCGTCCAGGTACGTCCATTCCTTGAATTTGTACTGGGGTGCCTCAGAGGCCTTGGCGTCCAAACCGCTTGGACACGGCGAACGGGAAGCACAATGGAACTTGTCTGTACTGTCGAGTACACCGTCAATCTTGTGAGCATTCCAATCATTGTATACTGCGATTGAATCATCACTCTTGTCAGAGGAGTAAATCTCTTCAAAAGCGGCGGGACCGTGGTCGGGTCGCCGGGCCGCGTCGTCGTCAGGAGATGCGCCGTCGGCATCCGACTTACAGCTACGAACATTACCACTAGTATTAAAGCTTGCTGGTGGGTTGCTACTGTCATTAATACCCTGGACCGTTGCATGAATGGCTTGAGACACAAGGGATCCTCCTGCCTCCATTGTTGGAATGTTGGTGAACGGAGGAAGGCGCCGGCCATTGCTTGTCGCGGGCCTGCTTTCTCCTCCTCCCATCGGGGAATGTTCCTTAACACTATTATTACTATCTTTAGCCTTAACATTACAATTATTATCCTGATCAGAAAGAGCACCAGTAGAAACTTCCCGGGAAGTTACGAATTGACCCAGGAAAGTACTTTGTCTTTGAGTATCCACAGCAGTTGCACTGGCCGCAGTGCAACACTGCGCCGCGTCGCTTTTTTGGTGATGACCAGGCTGCCCCACCAGAAAGCTGCTCGGCGCGCAAGCGGACTTCGCCGCGCAAGCGGACCTCGCCGCGGCGGCCTTCTCTTCGACATTCTCGCCTGGCTCGCCCGCCTCGCCAGCCTGGCTTTGTGCACAATTCTCGTCACGCAGACTATTGCTGGAAGAACCATGGTCACTGGCAATGGAGCCCTGCAAACAAGCAAACCACGCTCTCAGTCTCTTCTCTCAGACAAAACCTTTTCCACCACATCACGCCCAATCGGCCATTTACTCACAATCATTGCACGATTTTTAAATCTTTCTTACGAGTCGAACCTGGTCAAACTGCCAAATTGATTGGCAGATACGGTAGGTGTGGCTGTTCACATACAGCTTGAGGAAAACACAAAAATATTTCCCTATCACTCCATTTACAAAAGCAAAATTCTTACAATCTTCGATATTCATAAACGATACACAAAAATAAATACATTTTATTCGGTCCTCTAGCTGTTCGTTCTGAAATAACTTTATAATCGTTGTGCAGATTGCTGCCTTGTATGCTTGTATTATATTCTGTGTTTGCACGATCTCTCTCTTCCTCCCACAAAGTCCGTTTTCTCGCTCGCTCAGGTCCACCATTTGTAATCCGGGGCATCCCCATCCAATGAGAACGCTCCGGATTACAAGTGGCGGAACTGAACGAGCGAAATAACAAGAGTTTCGGGGAGAGAGAGGGGAGATCGTGCAAACACAGAATACAGTGCCCCCCCGCTATGGAGCTATTGCTCCCTGGATAAGCTTACTGAATTAAAAAAACAAACAAAAAAACGCGGAACCGTGCACCGATTGACTACAAGATCCAATTCAAATCATAATTGAGCTATAATTTCACCAGAATTATAGGGTGGAGTGTGATGGAACTGAGAATAGGGTTAATGACTAACGCATATCTAAAATCAGTAATAACTTGATAAGCTTGCTCACCTGTTGAGCACCGATGTTGGTGCTGGGGGACGGAGGGTAAAGCTCCACCTCTGTAGCCGCCACTTGGCCACTTGAGCTGGATATCACAGACATTGGGGACAACCCCTTGACACCTTCCACACTAAGTTGGGTGGTGCCAGTTGGGGCCTGGCACAAGGCCTCAGACTTGGAACAACTGGCACAGTTGTCATCAACGTGATGATTACAACAGCCACAGGGATCACAGCCTGCAAACAAAACACAACAGTTACAACCTGCTAGTGAAGAGAGGGGCTCTGGCGAACAGTTAGCGCGGATTGACCCTATCGCTTTGATACCAGCTGCAACCCGCCACAACAAAGGCGCTACAGCACCTCGTTCAAAAGCACTCTATTAAAAGCTTGACATCTTCCTCAACAAACGACTTTCCGGATTCGTCATGAAAATCCGCACAGTAACTTTTCAATTTCTAAGCAGTATACTTTCTATGATTACGATCATTAAATTTTTAAGGTTGCATTTTAAACCTTTTGGTTCAACCCCTACGACGTTAAGCCGAGCGGAGCGGGGCACAAGCCACATAACCTAGGGTTACCTCATTAAAAGGTCGCCTGATGCCGCTTACTTCTCGGCGGCCGATTTAGGGCCGCCGAGAAGTAAGCGGCATCAGGCTTGGCGACAGCCGAGCGGAGCGACAGCGAAGCGAGGCACAAGTGACTACA
>Ga0058701_10001080_pt1 | contig 18876 bp, 11 predicted proteins | sample AgamicOrMae_FD_97039 | JGI IMG/M metagenome (GOLD analysis project Ga0058701, IMG submission 97039) | Agave microbial communities from Guanajuato, Mexico - Or.Ma.e | ecosystem: Host-associated > Plants > Phyllosphere > Phylloplane/Leaf | place: Guanajuato, Mexico | collected 2012-06-04
GTGTTAGGTGAAGGTACTTGACTGTCTTCTTATTGCGCTGTAAACGGAGTTATTTCGAACAGTTTGTATTCGAGAGGTACACCTTTCCTGTGAGACGCTTCTCAGCGAAATGGGTACTTTTACAACAGAACTTCCCATATTGCATACAGTAAAACACCCTAAGTCTGGATACCACGCTCGCGAAAAAAAATCTCGCTATCATGTTTATGAGTTTGAGAGGAAATCCGGGGACTGAAAACATTTTTTTTTTGTGGAAAGAATTCTCCACATTTTTTAGATGGAATTACTGACCAAGGCAACAAAAACTTTCATAAGCATAAAAAATAATAACGAAGTGACTATTCACACGCTGCCCCATTTAACACGTATTAGGTTTGTTTCTGCGTTTCAGTCACCTCCCATCTAAAATTCTTAAGGTTGTTTTCCGTGCGTTAAAGTCTCCCTTGTAATGACATAGGCGTGCGAATAGAACTGACTACAAAATAATATTTTTAGGGGTGTGCCTTCACAATCTTTTTTTTTCTTAGATTGAATATCTGTATCTTGAAACGTTTAATTCCGAAAACATCAATATAGTTATCAATTTTTAAAAATAATATTAAAAAAGTACGAAACATTGGAAAGAAAAAGAAATATCTGGGGCAAATTTACGCTGCAAAACTACCTTTTTAGTACAGTCAACCAAATGTAAAAGAAAAACAAAACCACCTGACATTTCTGACAGGCATGGATTAAGTGTTACCCTGAAGGACAGACCTAACAAGCAGACGGAGTATCAGGTGCGTGGAAATACTTAGTCCACGGATTGGTTTAATCTCCAGGAGCGCCCTCTACTCGGCGATCCATCAAACCTGTCACAAGTTAGGACCACAAGGTTTTCGCCTTTCGAGGAAGCCTTCTACGGATTGGTATACACGCGGAGCGAAGCGTTCTACGGAAAGCAATAACTCTCTTCAAACTGATTAACAGTAACACGGCTCGTTTCTTATCGCAGTAATTAATCATATTATTGTGTGATCGAGTAGAGAGCCTTCTCCAGCAAACATCAAATTATTTTACTCCAAAACGCTGAACGTGGGTTCAACACACTGATACTTCAATCACCAATATCAAAACACTCTCGGTTCTCGGTAAAGTTATTACAGGGTAGAGTATGAACTCATCTTCATTGCAGACTTTGACGTTCTCCAGAGATGTTATTGAGTTTTTCAATTTGGGGCCGTCCATAAATTATGTTACTTTCTTGGGAATGGGGGTTGACGCAAGGTAGAAGTCTTTAAGCCTACCTTTAGTAGAGGGGAAATGTGTAAACGAAAAGGTTGAGAGTTCCATAAAGTCTTGTTTTTTGCAATCCGTTATTAATGACAATCCGTACGTTTGGGTTATGATTAGGGAATTGCGACGTAATTAGGGCAAGGTTAAGTTAGCTTCAGTTATACAACCGGTAAACTTACGTTAGAATGGGTTTGGTTTGTTTGGCTAGTTTCGGTTAGGTTAGGTATAGTTTGGTAGGAGTTATATACACGTTGCAGCGACAAGCTACATAAAAGTGTCGTTAAAATACGTTAAGATAATGTAAGGTTGAGGCGAGATTAGGATCTTGTGGTTAAGTTAGGCTGATAATTACGTTGTTAAACTTACAGTGAAGTTGAAGGCGAGTCGACGTGCTGAAATAGGTTCAGATAATGCTACGCTGAGGTGGTAATTTTTAATTGAAATATGGTTCAGTTATGTGAGTTAGGTGGAAGTGAGAATAGGCTAGCTTACATTAGGTTAGGTTACGTTAGATTAGGTTAGGTTACGTTAGGTTAGTTTACGTCAGGTTAGGTTATGTTACATTAGGTTCGTTAGGTTATTTCGGGTTCGTTAGGTTAGGTTAAGGCAGAGTTGGTTTAAGGTAGAAATGTCTCGTAAGGTAAGTATATTCTTAAAGCAGTTGCATTTGTACTGAAAATCGTGTGGTTTATCTAAGGAACTTTTAAAATGCCATGTTTTTAAGCAACTTCTTCCCGCTTGATATTTCGGAAAACTTGGAGCAAAGCCACTTAAGAAACAGAATCTGTGGTATTTTCCGACGCGGTACCAAAATACACCAAGAGCAAAGGTTAAAGAGCTCGAAAAGGGCATTTATTAGCGGCCGGCAAAACGGACCATCGAAAGGAGTAATTAGTTAAAAGGAAAAGCGAGAGAGTAGTCGATGAGTGCGACTTTCATTCGGGTTGCTAAGTTAAATATTTGAACGCGCTGCGAACGCCAACTGCGCCACTCGGCGTCTCGATTATCAAAACTCATCAATCATTCCAGTCCGGCAAAAATTAGAAAAGAAAAAGCTGATGTTTTACAACAGAAGCTCTTCAATTTCCAGCGCATAAATAAGTTTTGCAAATTGGCAACACCGTCGAAAAATAGTGAAAAATTATACGTTTTACCTTGGCTCTATTATAAGGCTATATAATAATATTGAAAATAAAAACATCCAGAATATTTTTAACACATACGAAATAGCTTGCAACAAGCACAAACGGACGGACTTTGATCTCGAAGTTTTACTCTGCGGAGTTGAGTAATTTAGAACAAAAATTGACAGTTAAAGTTCAAAACACTGAGTAATTTAAGCAAAACATACAAAAAAAGAAAAAGAAACAGGCGAATTTCACAAGTCTGTAGTGATTATCCATTACATTGTCTGCAATTTTCGCGTAATCGTCAAAACTTTTATCTTTCATTTCAACCCTGTCATACGAAGCCTATATAAAAAAAATCACATGAAGTTGCAGTTTTTTCAACACAGACGTAATTGTTTGCAACGAGCACCACGAAACGGACGATTTCGCTTTGACGTATCACCTCACTCGTTACAAGAGTTTTCGATGTGTACAGTACATATATTTTGCTTATAGATTTTCATATTAATTTTTTTAAATCTTCTGAGTACTTAAAGGCATTTTTTCATGTATTTTCTATTTTTTATGCCCGACTCTAACAACGACATAAAACAAAAAACTTAAGAAATATCTTGCATAGGAGACCCGTTAAACTGTGTCACGTAATTAGAGTAAACTCAATCAGTGGAGAAAGTCCACAAAATTTACAACTCAGGCTGATTAAATTCGTCCTTATTAAGGTGAGGCTGCATGAACCCCATATAAGGCGACCGTAAGCCAGTGACTAAGTAAGTAAGCGTCTCTTGCTGTATTTAAAGAGCTTGGAGTTTTCGCTATGCATACCAAAGAGACTCATTGTTTTTAGATTCGCGGAGAATCACGACATCTTAATGGGAATCCTCACATTGCTCAGAGACTAAGCACCAACCTACTCCGAACAACCATCAACTCTTCCACGACTCAACCAATTTTTCCACCTCCTACTACCAACATTAAAACGAAAGAAAATAAGAAAAAGGGCTTGCTTTGCATTAAAACCGTCCGTATACTAATAAGCAAATACTTATGAAGTAGGTGGCATTGTATCATTACAAGCTGGTGAGATATAAAATAATAAACAGGCAACGCAAAGGATAGGTTCTTCTCCGTATTCCCTGACACTTTCATCGTTCTCTAGAACAGACATGACATCCCAACCTTCATCTCAGATTAGATCAACATTTTCTGAAGTCAATGATGTGACTTTTTGGGCGGTTTAATTTTTGATTCGCGAAAATTATAGGTTATAGGGAACGTCGCGGGTCTTTTGTTTCGGTGGGCACTCCATAGTTTGCGGTTTCGTCGAAGACTAAGAATGGCAACGAGAGCGACGATCTGTGGAACATTTGTCGTTCTATGATTACAAGTCGTTCATTGTGCCAGCCGCAGGCAGTCACATCACGCGAACGGGATTTTCGGGGGGATTTTCCTGACATGATTCACTTTATAGTAAACCATTATCCCAGCCTTGAAGCTGCAGTTGCATAATATTGCTCTGCAAAAAAATGGGATGTAAAAAGACCGGGCGTTGAAGTCTCATGTAAGCCCATTGAAATGCTCCGGCAAAGATCACGCAAGGAAGAAAGAAAAGCAGGATCATGCGTTGAAGTCTCCTGAGAGCGATTTGAAATGCCCCTGCAAGGATAAATCCAGGAAGGCAAAAATAACACTACCATGCGTTGAAGTCTCCTGCGAGCCATATCAACGATTACTCTAGCGGCTAGAGTCTAGCCAGTGGAGAAAAAGCAGGATCATGCGTTGAAGCCATTTGAACTGTTCCTGCAAAGATCCACTCAAAGAAGAAAGAAAGGCAGGATGACGCGCTGAAATCTCCTGCAAGCCATTTGAACGGTTCCTGCAAACATCACTGAATGAAGAAAGAAAAGCAGGAGCAGGATCATGCGTTGAAGTCTCCCGCAAGCCATCTGAACGGTTCCTGCAAACATCACTCAAGGAAGAAAGAAAAGCAGGATCATGCGTTGAAGTCTCCTTCCAGCCATTCGAACTGCCCCTGCGAATATCCTGTGGAAAGAAAGAAAAGCAAGACCATGCGTTGAAGTCTTCGAGTCATTTATAATGTCCCCTTCAAAGATCCTCTGAAACGATAGAAAAATGTAACAGAACCAAGCGTTGGATTGTCAAAACACACAACAGAAAATCATAGACTGCTTCCGAAACGGTTTGAGCCTGTTAGAACCAAAACCGCAGTTTGGCGGTCTTTCTCTCGAGGAAACCGCAGGTGACCGCCCTGTGCGGTCTGGTCGCCTTGTCTAAACAAACCACGTCCCGCGTGTAAATCCCCATTAGATCGGGCGGCTCACCTGCAACAGCGAGACCGCTCCGGGGCCGCCAAGGTGACATACTGCCTCACATTTTCACACACGTCGGCGACCCGTGACGGTCCGCTCGTGCGACCCGCAGGTACCCGACCCGCCGGTGCCCGTCGGGGACCCTTTGTGGTGCCATTCAAACGTACTTTTTATTTTCAGAGGCCGCTGCTCACAGACATGAATAGCCGTAGAAGCCGCTACTCAATTTATGCTTGTGTCGACAGATTTAACCCATTTACATTAGCTGAGATATCCAGGTGTTCCATTAATAAGAACTTGGGATGCTCTTCATTGACGTGGCGATGAAGTTCATCCTACGTATTTTTTTGATCTTTCAATTTTATATATTCGATCCCTTCTAATAAAAATCCACCAACTGCGAAGTGCTTTTTCTAAAAAGCCACCATTTTTAAGTTATCATTCACACAGCAGTTGGTTGGTTTTCGGATCAAGCACTCAGCAGGTTTTTTTTAAAAAAAAAATTGTAATAAGTAGCATAGGCAGTTAGTGGATTTTCATTAAGGGGCGTCGCATTGTATTTTCTAGCTTAAAGGTCCTAGCATCGTTCGACCACCTATTTAGTCCTACCCTTGTTCAACCTTTCATGTCGGTGAGAGAAAATACAACCACACTATAGTGAACCAGCATAGGTAACAGCTGAGTTAGGCTAACTTAGATCAGGTCAGATCAAATGCCTTATGCCTCGCTCAGCTTTTAATCCACTCGGTTGACACCCACCCTGTAGTAACCGCTTTCAAAGAGCGGTTTCTTTTCATATCTCAAACGCACTCTCATACCCTTGAGTCTACAAAAGATGCCTTTGATAGGTGTGGGGTCTACAACAAGCAACTAAACCCAACAAACCGCTCCAATATTACAATATTTTGTGTTCGTTGTGCAAAGGAGCAGGAATGAAGAAGACGCGCAAAAGTGAAGGTGATTCACAAAGGCAAGGATCAAATCGATTCATTCTGCGAAGTCATTTGAATGAAAAGAAACACATTGAAAATGCATAACTCGAGAAACGTGTTATCAGCCGCATGCGGCATGTGGCTGTATGCCGCACTTTCCCTACTCGCGTAATTCTCTTTCGCTACGGTTAAACGGGTACTTATGGGTGCCTCGTAAACTGTAATCACTCCATCTGCAAAGAGAGCAACCAAGTCTTTGATTATGAGGTAATCGTAATCTCTATTAAAGACCCGAGGGATGTATGACAACTGAAAATCGCATATTATGTATTCACCTAGGTACATCCATAAAAATGGGCTGTTTAACTTGGGCTCTGCCCGTTGTTCAAGTTAAGCTGGGCATTAAAAAAACTGCTCAAGCGAATTAATAACCCGAAATAAATTTATCTTCATAACAAAGGTCTATCATTCCGTGTTTAAGAAGAATGCTACGATTCCTGGAAGCACAAAACGAAAGATTGGCACAAGTACTCATCTAACACTGAGTCAAATTTTGTGATACTTTCGAAGCATTTTCTGGGAAAATTGATTTTTAAACCAATCCAATCGGTACTGATAAAAGAAACCTCCTTTTTTAATAGTCTTTTTGTGTGTAAAGCAGGTGAAATGGACCCGTATTTTATGGTTAATTTTCGGAATAGACATGTTAATGCACCTAAGGAGCTCTCGCAATTGATAAGGTTATCGATACGGATATCACATTGACCAAAACACATTTGTTAAACAGCCGTTTTACTGAGTCCAATCGATACTTTCTTACGAAGGCACGCGAAAAAATGGCATATCGATTGAGGATCGACTAACGGCATCAGCGCACCCGGAACCCGGCATACCGAGCAAACAAAACAGGAGAGATCCCATGAACCCTTGGGAAGGGGTCACCGGTGTTTACAAGGGGAAACATCACGATAGCAACAGACAAGACGCCCGGCCGACCTATATGAGATACGGAACGGCAAAAAACAATAAGGTGACAACCGGGACTCAAGAACGACGTTGACAAATGAAGATCGGAGCGAAATCAAACCCTTCGGGTTCCTTTTTCCTCCAGGGTATTATAATTACCAAGCGCTACGGGAACGGATTGAAAAATAACCTCTTTGCACAAGATGTCTCCCTTACTTTGTTACTTGCAACCGTTTCGGTACAGGACAATCACTTAATGATATCATCCGAGGTAATCTAAGAAGCCTGCATACTTCATCCAACTTGGCATTTGACAAATATGTTTCGGGGGAACGTGCGTAAATACCCCGGTCCCCACGCCTTCGTCGGAGCTACGAAGGTTTTAGTATTTAATCTATCCCAACACTCTTGTTTTCCATAAAATTACGACGATGCAAAGTCATTTCGATACCTCCATGCAGGAAGGTCATAACTGAGAAACCCAGTGCTGTAAGGTCATAACTTTTCGCCTGAAAATTTAAGCGCTTTTGGAATTCTGTTTTTTACGCACACGGATGAATTTCCAAGCATTTTTTCTACCAAAGGCAAAGTTTACATATCAAAGAAGGCTTCCAACATGAAATATGCATCGAAATCAGCTCTTGGGCGTAGAAATTGTAATACAAAAAGCACTAAAATTTTTGGCCGAGAAGTTATGACCTTGGCACTAGGTTTTTCAGTTATCTGCACGAAGGTATCGATTTTATTCTACGGCTAAGATCCACCTTACGACGTGGCACTATCAAACAAAGTCTATGAGTAGGACCGAGTTCGGTTGCATACGTTTGTCCTAACTCCCACAGAAATTATTTCGGTAAGAAGATATTTTCTTGATGTATTGACAGAATGATTGATTTCTTGCCGCATTTTTTTTCTCGCAACAATAAATTGTTGCTTACCGCAAGATAAAAACATCTTGGGCCAAGTAAAACAATTTTTGCGCCTAGAAGAAAATTGTATCGTCTCAGTATCACGAAACCATTTTCTGGACATGAAACATTTTCTTGGCATCAGAAAGCATTTCTGTGGATGAATTACATTACACCTCCGATTTTCAGATAACAACAGATTCGGTTGGTCCATGACGATTTAGAGGGAAGAGTAGCCAAAACTTTGAGCATCAAGAAAGCTTTTAAGAGATCCAAATCCTTAATTAAGGCGGGAGACGGAACCAATAACAATACTTAAGAGGACCATCACCATTTCCTAGGCTTCTTCAGCGCCCTCTGGCGGTTCTCGCCGCTCTCCGACGGTAACAATTTCCTCTCTTATCTTTGTCCGCTTTTTAGTCCATTCTATCTGTCCGTCTTTATCGCTTAAACGAACAGTCGCCGGACGCGTTTGTTGCGACCACAGGTGTCATGGCGACACATAAAGGTCCAACATAACCTCAAAAAAACTTTCTTCGTAAATAGGATGGTCATGTTAGCTGTCAACAGGCTATCCTTTAAAAAAAATCTGGGTATTTTTTGGTTAACAAATCACTTTGGGTACTTTCTCCACCGGAGGAAGATGTTATTAATAATGGGCCCTCGTTTTGTCCAACGATGTGTGATTTTTCAACCTGAACTAATACTTCCTCCTTCGAAGCCCACCTCGACGAGTGCATGAATTTATCCCCTTGAAGAATGACGTGAGAAAATACGCCGTCTACAACAATAAGATGGATATCACTTCTGAGCAGCTAGATAAAAATAGAAACTTATTTTTTTCTTACTGTTTAACTGTATAACTGCGTTTACATATGCACCGACTCACCCCGGGCATACGGAAAATACATACAATTATTTGAATTCAAAAAATGTTTTACTTCTTTGTTGGCTTGAAAAAAGATAATTGTTTGCAAACAAGTAAAATTTTAGGATCAACATAAAAAAGTCAGCTTTCCGACTCCTTGATTTAATGACATAATATCGTTTCTCAATTACATAAAAATAACTTGTTTATGCTTGACATTTTTTTAAAGATAAAAACAAGCGCTACGGATTTTTTTTGAAAAAAAAAGTTAAGTAAACGGGCTAAAATTCTGGGAAAATGTAATTTTGATATACTCTAAAATAACTCATTTAATATTTTATCTTCTATTAATATGTTATTAATGATGTTCGCTGACTGTATCGAATAGTTATTTCTTTTCAAAATTATCATACAGCGTTAAAAAAAAATAATTCCGTCACAACTTTTGGACCCTTTCAAAACAGGTTAACATCCTATTATCAGCGGGTCTCATTCATTACTTAACAAAACCAGCATAAGTCACGACACCTAAAAAAAAGGAAACACAAAAACAAAACTAGTTTAACCAGGATTAAAGCCGAGATTAGCGTACTTCCGCTTCTGGTTTTACCCCAAACCTGCTGCGACAAAAGGCAACTCCCAAAAGAATATGATTTCACTTGGATTCGCTAGACGGCGCTTCAAACCAGTCCATGCACCAGTCGATCAATTAAACAAACAATCATAATAGCTTATGCAAATACACTTTTTGAATGAGCCGCTAAAATGTGGGACTATTTTGAAAACGAGTTTCCGAGTCGCGTGGACTACTGCGCCGGGAGGTTGTCCAACCTGTCTGACGTGTACGCACCCCTCGTTTTTTTTTGTCGGCGGGGGGTTGGCAGCAACTACCGCCCTTCTGGTCGAACCTGTTTAAGTAGCGTTTTGCGGTGGCGAGAAAAAAAAACAAAAAACACTGGGAGTGGTCATTAAGATTTCATGACGCGTTCGTCTTTCAATTGTTGGCTAAAGTGGCTTCATGCTACTTAACATCGCATCAAAAACTGGAGGCAGACTGGTTTGTGATTTACCCCATAGGATGCGATGTCCCGAACTACAAACACCCCGAGGAATCCGGCGATCAACTCTTTGGATTGTAAACGTTGTCATCTCAAACCTCTTGTAGTTTAGGCTTATGTTGCCAAGCAGAGGCATATAACCTAACTTAACCTAAACTATCGTCACCAAGCTTGAAGCTGCTAAGTTATTGGTTGCATTAACTGCTACTGAGAAGTGGTATTAGGGTTGGTGAGTGGATCGTCAGCGGAGTGAGGTATAGAGCACCTAAGTTAACCTCCAAAGCTGTATAGTTTTAATGCTCATGGAGTAATTGAGGGTTTAACCTCAGCAGAACACAGTTAAACACAGCAACTCTCATAGAAATGATTTCTGGTGCCAAGACAATTTTTCTTTATGCAGTGATAAAACAATATTTATCTTGACGCTTTTTTTTTCCTTGTAACATGAATTCTTTTCTTACTGCAAGAAAACAATTCGCGTGACGAAGAAAAAGATCTTGCGGCAAGAAAAAATTGTTTTGTTACTGTATCACGAAAACTTTTCTTGGCGTCAGAGAACCTTTCTGTAAGTTATACCGTTCGAATGACTCGAAGACCTGTACAAGATCGTAGTCTTGCAATTAACTATTGCTCAAAATGTAAAAGTATTTACAAATATTTTTCACCCACCCCCCCAAAAAAAGTCCGGAATTTAAATTAAACAGCAGTTGCTACCGTTGATTGGAACCTTTATATAGTAGAATTCGACAAGTGCTGCTCAAAATACTCAGCGGCAATATTTCGAACTGGCGAAAAGTGTCGCCTTCTCTCGCTCGCTGGATAAATGCGAATGTTTTATCTCTCTCTGGCATCATTCCAGGTTCTCACGGGTTTCCGCCACAGTCCGCCGGAAAAAGATGGCGATAGTCAAGAAAAAAGCGGAAACAAGAAAGATAGCACTAATTTGGTATTTATCCGCCCGACGGCCAGTTTGACAGACGAATGTGACACTATCCAATCACTTGAGCAAACCTCTTACAAAAAAAGTCGCAAAAACGTCCATAGATTGCGAATTTTTTAGTGGCTCCGCCCTTCTGTTTCCCGTACAGTTGCTCTAGTTTGCATTAATGTCAGCGTAATGTACGTTAGCCTTAAGATTCAACTTAGCCTAAGTTAGGTTAAGTTAGGTTTAGAGCCTAGGTAATGTTAGGCTTAGTTGATACGTATTGGGGAAAAAAATAAGGTCTGTTCAATGGATGTTGGGTTACGTTAGGCGATTGTGTTGAGATAGATTTGGTTAGGAACACATGGTTACGTAAGGTTAAAAAGTAGATTTGTTTCAACGCCTCGACTAGCGTACTAAGCTCCTCGGAGAACAGACGGGTATAATAGCCCTTGCCGAATAGCTGATTGAAAACCTCGGCAAAATATGTAAAAATTAACAGACAACGGTATGAAGTTCTCATTAGAATGGTAAAATTTGGCTATTTTATGCAACCGACGACTACTTTGATTGAAATCTGAGCATAAATAAATGAATATTATCAGCTAAATAACCAATTAGCAGCCAAGAGTTTGAGCACAGCAATTCATTTTTTTTAATATCAACTACAACAAAAAATCTAAACTACGAAAAAAACAATACAAAAACCCAACATAATTAAAAACAAAATAAGTTAAATTAAATAAAAATAAAACGAGGAATAAAAGACATCGATTAGAATATGAGCATTAAATAATTAACAGTATGAGGTAACACAACCAATTAGCTGCAAGAAATTTGAAGAAAATAATTCATTTTTTCGGAAATAAACTATCTACAAAATCTACAAAAAACCGACAAAAAACAATAAAACTAAAAATGAAATAAGTTAAATTAAATGAAGATAAAACGAGGAATAAAGGACAAGTGTCGATTTAATGGGGGGTAATCAAAATGCTTCGCCATTAAACTTTAGGAAAACAAACTTTGAATGTGCCTCACAAAATACTCAATTTAACTTGAAGCGATTTCGTCAGTTGGATATCGTCTGTCACGTGACAGGATAACCTGAGCGGTCCGCGGGACCACAATACGGTCATAAGAGGTACCTAGTACCCGCTTGAGCCGTTAAGGAACTTTACGATTCGGCGGGACGGACGGACGCTCGGAAACATCACAAGATGTTCCATTCCAAGATTTCATCCAATAATTTTAAACACAATGAGTGTCGTATCTGACAGTTTGGTTGCCTTGGCAACAAGGAAAAATCTCTTCTCTCCGCTCATATTTCCTCGCTGGGAGCTCATTTATTTAAAAGTCCCGCCTAAATTTGGATACAGGAAAAAAAAGAAAAAAAGGCGAACGGCCGTTTTAAAAGAAGCAATAGTAAAAGTAAGTGTACTATTAATCTTACTACAAAGTTAGGGAAGTGACTGAAAGGATTCGGCAACGGGAAAGTTTATTTTGTTCCTAACTTACCGTACGGTTTTTAACGACGGTAAATGAATGATTCACGATGTTAGTACAGATTTATAATATAGTTTAGATTTAAAGAGAAAGGCTAGAAAGATGCGAAAACCATTTCAAGGGAAACTCGTGATTTTTCATAAAAGAAAATTTAACGAAATGGCCTCGAAAAAAAATTTGGGTGGATTTTTTCGTGAAGTTTTTACATTTTGGGTCTGTTTACATTGCGCGAATCCATTTTCACGAAGGAATTGAAAGGAGCTGATTCTTTGAATGAGTTTTAGGCACCGAGTAGAAATAAAAATACATTTACAACAATCTAATATTTTCTCAATGACTGATTTTTAAATCAAGTTTTGGGCGCAGAATAGAATAGCTCTTTACAACTATCTTATTTGACTCCATACAATTATTTTTAATTATGTTTTGGGCGCTGAATAGATATTAGGAGACCTTTACAAACATGTATTTCTACTCCATACACTGTTTTTTTCGTTATTTTGTTTTGGAAGCTAAGTTAACAGACTTTCACAACAATCAAATTTTACTCTACTCGATTGCAACATAATGAATGTATCTGTTGTCTACCCACTCATTTGCATTTAGACTTTTGGATAGGTCCAAAAACATATTTCAAGATCAAACATTATCTGCATGGCAATTTCAAAACCGATCTTAAAAATAAAAAAAAAACTTACGAATTAAATAAAAAAAGATTTCTTCATGATTAGTAAAATAGTAAATAATGACCTTTAGAAATGAGTGAAAAAATATTCGAACACGTAAGTCATGGCTCTGCAACATTTAAAAGCTAACGTATATACGAAATCAGCTGAGGAAAACATAACTTCAATGCGGCAATTTGATAATTTAAATTTCGAATTTATTTTCCGGGTTGTCTGCGAAGCCCGCAATTTACTGGCGAGGCATCGCGTCCCGCAGCCGCAACACCCATTAAGAGATACGATCTCCTCAAGTAAGACGAGTGACAGGCGCTCACGTTATGCAGCTGTCAAAAGTCTTGTAGCTTTTCTGAATTTCCAAAGCCCCACGATTCCGTTCAATTAAATACTCCATGTGACACTCATTCAAATCAGAACTGAAGTTTTCACCCATTTTCCTCTGCCTTGCGGAGACCTCGCAAAACCCTGTACGCCTCACGTATTGCAAACGCGTTCATTCATCTGAAATCGAACCCTAGCCTTAGCCCAAAAGAAGCATTCTTGAAAAGCCTGATTTTGGGAGTCATTTTTCTGGCGATTGTCACACGGTTTCCATACTTATGAAACTGATGTAGTCAATGTTTTGGGAGTCGTGCAGATATTACGTAACGCTCTTAAGGGGGGGGTACGTTAGCGATACAAATGATACATACGATATAGTACAAAGCGTTACGAGGGGAATCTCAAAACTGGCATATCAAGCGTTGAATAATTTGTGCATGATTCCATAGACTAGATATGTACACATTAATTTTTTTACAAATTTCTCCATAGACTGCAATTGTTGAACTCTTCATTTTTGGGGGATTACGGATAGCATAAAGTTCGGTGGAAAACCTTGATAAAGCAAGGAAAATGATCCAGAGAACTCTGTTGGGAAGGAATAAGTCGAAGTTGGGAGAGAGCAAAATCCATAGACGAAACAATGAATCTTCATTTGTCTCTGAAACAATTATCGACAAAGGCTATCGCATCTCGGCCCGGCGCACGCCTCGCGCAAGGCAAAGCGCGCGATTTGGATTAGCATTGAATTGACGTTGGGTCTCTCTCGACTAGGAGAGCCAATTTGTAGAGATAGTGTTCCGATTGTGCGGTCTATGAGTAACTGTATTTTGGTCACTTTCTCCTCCTGTTTGTCTCTGGCTTTGGATCAAATATCTGCGGAGTCTGCAGTGTAGAACGTTGTAAAGATAAAGGAATTTATGAGCCGAAGATAAGGCTTCGATAGTATGAATATTTCAGAGTGGCTTTTTCTTAGTATAACAATTTATATTTATCGGGCGAATTTACGATTTTTCTAAAAAGTATGCCGATGCAAAGAGAGAGAGAAAGCAGAGCGATTTAGAAAAATGAATTACCTTTCATTAAAAACGGCATTAAATTAAAAAAATGGTTTAAGAGACATTTTGAAACACTGTCGTTTCCAATCGACATTAAAAAAAAAGTTCATGGTAAAAATTAGCGCTATTTAGACCTAGACTGATTCAGGGGGGAAAATGCTATTGGCTAGAAAATGTATGGACGAAAACAAGTACAGCTAGATTTGCGACTAGAAGGTAAAATGTGTGCGAAAGAGAAAGCATCTAAACGGCATTTCGAATAACCCTTTATGACTCGACCTCAAAACAATTTTTCAGGGACTGAGATATCAAGTAATATTACCCGCGTTCAATAAGTAGACTATTGAGATATCGAACTAGAAACTCTAGTAGATGGCTTCTATCCATTAGGCATTAGATAACATCGCAATAACGATCTCAGCACCTGCCATTCCTCTACATGCTGAGCCAAAATATTCATAAGTGTAAATATCCGTTCGTGTAAATAGCTCGTTCGTAGAAACCTTTCTACTGTTGGCACGTGACGGTGCTCGATAGTGACAGCTCTTGATCAGCATCCGTGAAATTTCAAGGAAAAAAATAATACCATTTATACGATTAAAATAAAAACAAACAAAAAAAGCCTACGTTATCTAAGACTTATGTGTTAACGGAGAGAATATTCACGTTCGGCGAACATCGTGAGGGATCGTCATATCTCGGGCGAGGAAACCTTACGAATTCGTCCGGTCTTCTCACAAACCTAAAAACTCCGTTCGACGGTTTCATTGACAATCTTCATGGATAATTCGTCGTTTAATCACAAGCGTGTTTGTAACCAAATTTCGGAGCAATCAACAAGTAGTTTAGCCACAAGGTGCGCCATAACTCATGGCGCAATCGAATGACAATCAACCTTTTTCCAGCAAAACGCAGCAATAAATCGTCCACTTGATTAATTAAAAGTTAACAATAATTTATTCCAGTTGCGCGCTCAAACTGTGAATATATGATGCGATTAATATAAAAACAGTCGCTAACGATGTGTGGCCATTGGCTACTAAATTACTTGTTTTGTGAAAAGCCAGCTCCCTTGTGGCGTTCAAACAACCAACTTCACCGGTAATTAGCTATGATGGATTGTCTTGTCACTTCTGGCAAACAAATGTTGGGCTTAAGGGGTTAAGGCAACTGCAGGGGGCTTCTCGAACCGGCCAAAAGGACAAAGGAGGTCATCTAACGCCTGGTCTCAAATTAAAGTACTGCAGGTAAATTACTATAGGTCAGGCTAAGTAAACTTAGATTAGGATAATTTAGGTATTATAGGAGTTTAAGTTAGCTTAAGGGATGGATTTTGGGAATAGAGTAAAGTGAATGAAGTTATGTGAGGACGCTTTTTTAAAAAACTTTTGAATCAGTGAGAGTCTCTGAAATTCAGTGAAACCGATAATCTCAGTGATTCAAATCTAGTTTTTTTTTAAAGAGAGCTCTAATTTTCCAACCATTACAGTTTCAAAAATCAGAACATTTAGCAGATGCGTTACTGAGCTTCCGGTCCAATGCCATCTAACGCTCAATATTAGAATTGTTGAAGAATGAATCGATTGGTGTCTACACATCCGCTCCTAAATTCCTGCACTCCGCATAATAAAGTGGCGGGCCGGAACGGGGTATGAATGCACGCGAGCACACGAAGTCAATATGCCAATGTGATGTAAAGCTCTGGTCGGCCGTTAAACGTGCGCGGACATACAGACCGGCATCCATCTATTATCAAAGGCTCCTATAGCCTCAAACCCACTCGGCAGAACTTGAAAAGTTTGTAGCTTATGACAAACTCCAATATAAGATCACAACCAGATTTCAACTACAACTTCAGCCGACATGAAGGAAGAGCTCTGAAATGGAGACGCATTTTTTGTATACAAATTTTCCCTCTAAGGTTTTATTCGTCTAAGAGAGTATAATCATTATTTGAGAGGATATATCCTCGTTCCCGGAAATATTCTCCGTTGTGATTGGGTCTGAGAACAGGGCATGTCGAAGAATTGTCGAAGTCCAGAACGTAGTTCCGTAGCGGTGCTCGTGCTGCCAAGAACAAAGGGGTAGGCTTAGCAACTGTTAGGTTAACTTAGGTGTTTAGTGTCTCACTCCACTCGACTTCACGACGAATACAACAAAGAAGATAGAAAATGAGCCCTTTGGAAGTGAGTAAGGAATGTTTTTCCTACGTCTGAAAGATCCTTCACGCATTTTTGCTCGCACAAGATATAGAGCGACACTTTGTTGCAACAATTTCAAAATGCAAGTTGTCTGAGTCTTCATTAGCATTTGACAAACAAAATGGGGGCCGGTTAGTTTAACACTTCCTCCGGGGCATAGTAAGATTTATGTCCATTACCATTTCAATTGGTTCAAATGAATTCGCTAACTAGCGAATCTGTTGGAAGTGCGGGAAACTTATTCGCGGAGCAAGGAACTTCAAGGAAGTTCGGCGGCGTGGACCTCCACGTGTGTTACGTATAAAGCAAGGGCATCAGCGTTATTCATTACGGTTGCATCGTTCGTTAAGGTCTCTCGTTTTAATCCGTCCGAATTTGGTTTCGATCCTGGCCAATGCCTCGATGTCTAATGTCCAGGCACCCTCATTCCGGATCGATCTCTGGACACCCCTCTGTCCAGATATCTAGCCAGGAGTTTCAGTTTCTGACCAGTCCAAATTGACCCCCGCCTAAGAGTGCCGTAATCCAGATTGATTTCTGTCTATACGTCACTACTTTTACTAAAAGACAGCAAGACCTAATGTGTTATCTTCGTCAATCTAACAGCTCAAACCAACGTAAACTTAAAGCACATTTCTAAAGCCGCTAAAGTGAAATCCCCTTATGGTGGGTCACATAGACTCCACACTAGAGCACAGGCGATCAGCTAGCGAAATAAAAAAGTTTCATAACACGAGGCTCTATAAAAACTATTCAGATCGGTGAAATTAATTGATGGACGGAGTTCGAGTTAGATTATAACTCTATTTTTTCCCGGAAACGTGATGTAATCCGTACCCAACCTCCGGCAAACTTCACCGGACTTCGACTCTACGCGCTGTTCTGGTCCGTAAAGCCAGGACAGGTTACTTGAATTGGCACTGCGCACCGTTTCTAAATATGGAACCATTTAGAGCCATGTTTACACCTCGCGAGCATTTACTCTGTAAAAGCTTTACAGGTTATGTAAGTTTGTCGGTCAATGCTCCAATCAGAAAAAAAAACACAAAAAACAAGAAAATACTAAGAAAAAGTAATTTAAAAAAAGAGCACTCTTAGCTTAGCAATTTTTCCGTCTTAGAGAGATTCCTGTTTAAAGGTTTTACATTGAACTTAGGTTTCCATAAGTGGACGAAAGACGTAAGACAATTGGTTCAACTTCCTTAGGTGTACCTGCTAGAATGATTACGTTAGATCAAACTAAATATAGGTATAATGTAGATAGCAGATCGCCTGCATCTGTTCTGTTAGACAATGCTAATTTGTGCCAATTAATATCAAGTGCGATTTCTCCGGAGACGTTACGTAGCGCCGACGCATTAAAGTAACGCGACAAACCACGCACCGTGCGTCACAGCGCCGCACTTATGAATCTGCGTGCAAAGATGATGGTCCTCGATCGGGAACTCTGTCGTTGTTTGCCACAGGAGAAATGATGGATGTTTTGCATAATAAATGGATTCCGGTGTGGTCAATGATTAAATTCATTAAACGCTGACTGAATTAATGATGAGCGCGGCTGCCAGGCGTTAACCTAAATTCCACGCGATTGCGGTGGCGATTAGCGGGGACTCCCATCACTGGATCTGGTGGCACTTTTTGAATCGATAAATCTGTTCGTCTGGGCGGAAAAAGGAGAAAACGGTGGTCAACGAACGCAAGGTCTCTTGCTCGAGCCACCCTGTTTAATCACCCCCAGCACCGCCTGCAGCCTCGTTTTCTCATCCCCCTTAACTCCCGTTAGTTTATTCCTGTTCATCAGCTACTCCTTGTTGGCTTACTACCCCATTCCAAAAACGGCCTCGTCTTGACTATTGCCTGTTTCTTTCTGGTCTTTCCTTTACCCCAAACTCTGACTGATTAATTTCCCCACTCTGAGCGTTATCCCCACCACGCCTGCTAGCTCCTTCCCCCACTCTCATCTTTATCCTCACCACGGCTGCTAGCTCCTTCCCATACTCTAATCGTTACCCCCACCAGGACCTGCTAGCTCTTTCTCTCACTCTCACCGTTATCCCCACAACGCCTACTAGCTCCTTCCCCCACTCTCATATTTATCCCCATCACGGCTGCTAGCTCCTTCCCTCACTCTCGTCCTTATCACCACCATGCCTGCTAGCGCCTCCCCCCACTCTCGTCATTATCTGCACCACACATACTAGCTCTTTTCCCCCACTCCGAGTAAACGACATCTTTTCACCCCACATCCGTGCAGGCAGCTTCCCCTACTCAGTTTATCCCATCACTCAAACTAGCTTCTTCCTCCACTCCAAAACACGTCCTCGTTTATGTTCCCTTCTTGTTAAATGAAGCACTTAACTCCTTGGATTAGTACATACACCCTAAAATCCGGCAAGAAGTTAGAAACACCAAAAGTAATAAACACTGATTTCCGTTCAACAGACCAAGTCTTCAAATTGCTTAAAAGCGCCTATTTCTTTTCCCAAATACTCGCAACTTGGGTTACTTCTGAAGTCCGCGCTCAAAAACCTTGCACATCATCCACATAAGGTCCTCCATTTACAAGTTCCTCATCATAATTACCTCACGAAGAGGTGACATTCTTCGAGGCTGACCTCTCTTCCGATTTCACAAGGTCGGAGAAGACCTGGACAAGGGGCGTGGACGAGTGCGTAATTACACACAGCAATGGGCAGCGATGTGTCTAGGAATGATTTCAAC
>Ga0058701_10001081_pt1 | contig 18876 bp, 17 predicted proteins | sample AgamicOrMae_FD_97039 | JGI IMG/M metagenome (GOLD analysis project Ga0058701, IMG submission 97039) | Agave microbial communities from Guanajuato, Mexico - Or.Ma.e | ecosystem: Host-associated > Plants > Phyllosphere > Phylloplane/Leaf | place: Guanajuato, Mexico | collected 2012-06-04
CCCCCGCCGAAGCGAGGGTTTCAAATTTGTGGTGCCCGAACCCGGAATCGAACCAGGGACACGGGGATTTTCAATCCCCTGCTCTACCGACTGAGCTATTCGGGCAACGGGGCGCATTAAACCCTATGCAGGCCCCAGCGTCAAACGCTTTTCACAAAAATGAAATCAACTGCCGCCTTTTCCATCAACCGCAGCAACATTGACCGCCGGTCCCGGTGGCGCATAACTCGGGTGCCGGATTTTCACGCTGTCTAACGCCGCCTGGCTGGCGGTTTTTCGCTGCTATTTTGCTTTATCCACGAGTTATCGGCGCTCTTTTTACTAACTGTTTTTTTGCCATAAATCCGTCATCTGCGCTCATTACTCTTAAGATTATTCTTGGACAATCAAGAGCCGCATCATGCAGTTACCCGCCTCTGTGAATACTGTGGTTTCCGCCTCAAGTCGTTACGACGCGCGGGTGTTATGCATTGATGTCCCTTTTGTCAGTCCGGAGACGGATAACCGTGCGGTAATGGCGCTGTTTGCCGAGCATAAAGATCTCATCGGTTTGCCCGTGGTAGAAAACGGCAAACCGTTCGGCATGATTAACCGCCACATCTTTTTGTCGCAGATGGCGCGGCCCTTTTTTCCCGAACTCTATGACCGTAAAAGCTGCATTGCCTTTATGGATAAGTTCCCGCTGGTAATCGACGTAGAAAACACGCTGGAAAGCGTGGCGCAGCAGGTCGTGGCCAATGGCGATAAGTCCGTCGCTGATGGCTTTATCCTGACGGAGAACGGGCACTATATTGGCATTGGTTTAGGGATCGATCTGATCCGCCGCGTCTCCGACTTACAGGCGCGCCAGCATCAGCAGATTTTACAAAGCATCGATTACGCGCGGGTGATTCAGGACGCGATGCTGGACCGATCCAACCAGCTAATCGCGACCCTGCTCGACGACTGGTGTCTGTACTGGCAGCCCAGGGACGGCGTGTGTGGCGATTATTACGCCTTTCACCGTCATAATAACGGCTGGCTGGCGGTCATTGCCGACTGTACGGGCCACGGCATTCCTGGTGCCTTTATGACGGTAATTTTGCAGTCTGCGCTGGAAAATGCGCTACGCGAGGCCGATCTGCAGGCACCTGCCCGCATTCTGCATGCGCTTAACCACCATATTAAACAAACCCTGGGACAGTTAAATGCGTCTCAGCAAACGTCACTCTCTAACGATGGCTGCGATGCCATCGTGCTGTCTGTCGATACCGAACTGCATCAGCTGCGTTGGGCCAGCGCCCGAACCCAGGCATTTATGCTCAGCAACATCAGTAACGAAATCATCGCGCTCAGCCAGGATCGCGTCGGCGTGGGGTATACCGATACGCCGGAGGATTATGACTGGCCGGAACAGAGCCTGGCATTTAATCGCGGCGATATGCTGTTTGTGCTGACGGATGGCGTCACCGATCAGCCGGGTGGCGAGCGCAATATTATGTTTGGCAATAAGCGCATTCAGTCACTGCTGATGCGCTATCAGCATTTGCCTATGGCGGAGTTATCGCTGGCGTTTCAGCAAGACTATTTAAGCTGGCAAGGTAATCAGGCGCGACGCGACGACGTCACCTGGTTTGGCTTTCGCTATTGATTGCACCGGGAAGAAAATGAAAAACGAATCACTCCGTGGTCTGCCGTTCAACACCGAATCGCAATCTGGTCTTATCGCGCTCCAGTACACCGGCTTTTTTTCGCCGCAAAACATCACGGCAATGGGTGAAGTGGTCAAACTGTTTCTGGAGAACCACGAGCAGTCACAGAAAGTGCGACGACGGCTGTTCTCCAGCTTTGTCGAGATCGCACAAAACATCCTGCGCTACTCGCAGGACAGCCGGGCGCTGAGCCACAACGATCAGCTCTATCGTTTTGGATCGCTGAGCCTGCGCTATGATGGTGGGCGCTACTATCTGGAAAGTGCCAATCTGGTAGGCAGCGATGCCAGCGTTCAACTGCGTGGCGATCTGGACTCGTTACGGGTCATGAACGCAGACGAAATTAAACAAGCCTACCGCAGTCGGTTACGCGCAGAGAGTCCTGTCTGGAGCAAAGGCGCCAATATCGGCTTACTTACCCTTGCCCGCGACGTCAGTGAACCGCTGGAATACTGCTTCCAGCCACTGGAAGCCAGCGAGCTCTCTGCCTTTTGGCTAAAGGCGACAATCTGCCATGACTAAAGAATCCTCTATGCAAACCATTCATCTCACCGCCACCGAATGCACGCCCGCCGTGGAATTTGATTTTGCGGCCCAGCGATTTTCCCTGCGGGGCGAATCCTGGCCGGAAAATGCGGCCGCCTTTTATCGCCCGCTGCAAAGTGCACTGGAATCCTGGCAACCGCAGGCCAGCCAGCTGACTGAAGTCAATATCGACCTGAGCTATTTCAACAGCTCCAGCACCAAAATGCTGTTTGGGCTGTTCGATCAGTTCAACAGGCTGGCGCAGAACGGCTGTGAGATTGTGCTGAACTGGTTCTATGACGCTGAAGATGACGTGTAAGAAGAGTTTGGTGAGGAGCTGTCGCTGGATTTCACCGCCCTGACCGTCACATTACATGCGGAACAGCGCCAATGACGCACCTTAATGAGCTGTTTCTGGAAGAAACCCAGGCGCTGAACCATGCCAGCCATGTGGCGGCGCAGAGCTGTCTGCACGCCGAAGAGTACCGCCAGGCGCTGTCCGATCTTAATAACCACTATCAGCGGCTGATGCGCGAAACCTACCGGCTGATCTCGCGCAGCGATCGGGCCGAGCGTGAGTTAAACCGGGTGAATGAGCAGCTTATTGAGCTGACGAGAGAGCTGGAGTACAAAGCCACTCACGATTCGCTGACGAACGTCTGGAACCGCAGCGCCATTATTCAGCGCATCAGCGACACACTGACGCGAACCCCCGCCGCTCTGATCATTCTTGATATCGATTTTTTTAAACGGATTAACGACGAATATGGCCATCCCACCGGGGACAAAGTGATCTGCGAGCTGGTGCAACGTATCCAGCGCAACACACCTGACATTGCCAGCATCGGACGCATTGGGGGGGAAGAGTTCACGATTATGCTGCCGGATACGTTCCTTGGGGAAGCGGTGATTATCGCCGGGGCGATTCTCGCCTCACTGAACGCGTCCCCCCTGGATGCGTTGCCCGAGCGGCTGGTCACCGCCAGCCTGGGCGTGAGTTGGGGCGCGGCGGGCTCCCACTTCGAAGCGCTTTATACGCATGCCGACGCCGCACTCTATGATGCTAAAAAGCACGGACGTAACCGGGTATTTTTCCGCTAGCGGGCCGGACGCTGGACAACCTCAACGGGCGGCGGCGTGGTGGGCGGCAGGAAAATATGATCGAGAAGCTACCGCATTACCGGCGCGGCCAGCACGCCTTCGCTGCCCCCATTTTCCAGGATCAACGCCACAGCCACCTTAGGATCGTTAAAGGGGGCGAAGGCGGTATAAAACGTATGATCGCGCAGCCGCACCGGGATCATTTTGGCATTGTAGGTCTGATTTTGTTTCAGGCTGAATACCTGCGACGTTCCACTCTTGGCCGCAATGCCATAAGGCGCGGTGTGGAAATACTTGTAGCCTGTGCCGTTCGGCGCGTTAGCCATGCCAAACATGGCGTGACGCACCAGCGACCAGTAAGGGGAATGCGGATCACCAATCTGCGCCTGCGGCAGTTTCGGCTGGTAAAGCTGTACGTGGTTGCCAAGCTGCGATTTCTCCAGCAGGTGCGGGGCAATGACTCTGCCATTGTTAATCAGCGCCACCAGCGCCTTTACCATCTGAATCGGCGTGGCAATCCAGTAGCCCTGACCAATGCCGACTGACACCGTATCGCCCTGATACCAGGGTTTCTTATGCACTTTCATCTTCCAGTCACGGCTGGGCAGCAGTCCGTTGTACTCTTCATTCAGATCGATGCCGGTGGACTGACCGTAGCCAAATTTACTGAGCATGGTGTGAATACGATCGATGCCCATCATAAACGCCACCTGATAGAAGAAGGTATCCGCTGACTCTTCGATCGCTTTAGTGACATCCAGCGTACCGTGACCGCTTTTTTTCCAGTCGCGATAGCGGCGGTCAGTACCGGGTAATGTCCAGGTGGGCCCGCCAAAAAAGGTGGTCTGTGGCGTAATGACGTGCGTGAGCAGCGCCGACATCGCCATATAGGGTTTTACCGTTGAGGCCGGCGGATACAGGCCCTGCGTGACACGGTTGATCAGCGGTAAATTTTTATCCTGCAGCAGCTTTTTGTACGCCTGATAGCTGATGCCCTTTACGAACGGATTGGGATCGTAGCTGGGGCTGGAAACCATCGCCAGCACTGAGCCGTCATGGGGATCTTCGACCAGCAACGCGGCGCGCTGCCCGACCAGCAGGCTTTCCGCGTACTGTTGCAGATGCAGATCCAGCGTCAGCGTAATGTTCTTTCCCGCCACCGGCGGCACTTCTTTCAGCACCCGGACAATGCGCCCGTGGTTATCCACTTCCACTTCCTGATAGCCGGGTTTGCCGTGCAGCAGGGATTCGTAATAGCCCTCAATCCCCTGCTTACCGATGTTATGGTCGGCAGCATAGTTTTCAGCGATGCCCTCTGCGTTCAGCCGCTTGTAGTCGTTATCGTTGATTTTGGAAACATAGCCGATCACATGCGCGAGATCGGCCCCATAGGGATATTCCCGGTCCTGATAGGTATCAATGCTGACGCCGGTAAAACGGAACTGGTTAACCGAAAAACGCGCCACCTCTTCGTCTGTGAGTTCCTCTTTGAGAATGACGGGCTTATAGCGGCTGGTCTGATGCAGATCGTGCTGAAAGCGCTCGATATCTTCCGGGGTCAGATCAACCAGTGGCGTCAGTTCTTGCAACAGCGCCTTCATGTCCTCCACTTTGTACGGGGTAACCGTGATGTCATACCAGGTCACGTTGCGCACCAGCGGGATCCCGTTGCGGTCAAAGATCAGTCCGCGCGTGGGCGCAATGGGGATCATTTTGATGTCGTTCTCGTTCGAGCGCGTCTGATAATAGCTGTGGTCGCGGACCTGCAGGCGATACAGGTTAAAACCCAGGATGCTAAAGCACAGGCAAACCAGTACAAACGCCATAGCGGCACGGCGGACAAACAACTTCTCTTCAGCGTCGAAATCACGGAAATTCATCAGGCAGGTATTTTCTGTATGGCGTGTTGTTATTAATTGTTCGGCTTCATGATAGTGACATCAGCCCGTCGTGCCAGCGCGAAGATGCACAAGCCTGATGAAAAGTGTGTCATTTAGTGAGAATGTTGCGAAATGGAAAACGGGAGAGGATCATCCGGCCGCAGATGCGCAGCCGGATAAAGGGGCCGATCAGCCACCGTGGGGATTAATCACCCAGCAGCACCGACTCCAGCGCGATTTTAATCATGTCATTAAAGGTGGTCTGGCGTTCTGCGGCCGTGGTCTGCTCGTGGGTACGGATATGGTCAGACACGGTACAGATGGTCAGCGCTTTCGCGCCAAATTCAGCGGCTACGCCGTAGATGCCTGCGGCTTCCATTTCCACACCCAGAATGCCGTACTTCTCCATCACGTCGAACATCTGCGGATCGGGCGTATAGAACAGATCGGCCGAGAAGATGTTACCGACGCGCGCCTCGACGCCCAGGTTTTTGGCCGCATCCACCGCGTTGCGCACCATGTCGAAGTCCGCGATAGCGGCAAAGTCATGGTCTTTGAAGCGCATACGGTTCACTTTGGAATCGGTGGATGCCCCCATGCCGATCACGATGTCACGCAGTTTCACATCGGGACGCACCGCACCGCAGGAGCCCACGCGGATGATTTTCTTCACACCGAACTCGGTGATCAGTTCTTTCGCATAGATGGAGCAGGACGGAATGCCCATGCCGTGGCCCATAACAGAGATTTTGCGGCCTTTATAGGTGCCGGTGTAACCCAGCATGCCGCGCACGTTGTTGACCTCAACGGCATCGTCCAGAAAGGTTTCTGCGATGTGTTTCGCACGCAGCGGATCGCCCGGCATCAGTACGACGTCAGCGAAATCACCCATTTCTGCGTTAATGTGAGGAGTTGCCATGATTCTCTATCCTTTTTAAAAATTTCGCTGTTTTTACAGCATGTTCTTGCCGTAGTCCATGGGGGACAGGTCAAAATAGTGTGCAATCGTCTGGCCGATATCCGCGAAGGTATCGCGGTAACCCAGCGATCCCGGCTCGACCTTCGGGCCGTAAATTAAGATCGGAATATGCTCGCGCGTATGTTCCGTGCCTTGCCAGGTCGGATCGCAACCGTGGTCGGCGGTGAGGATCAAAATATCATCCTCTTTGACCAGCTCCATCAACTCTGGCAAGCGGCGATCGAACAGCTCCAGCCCGCCTGCATAGCCTGCCACATCGCGACGATGGCCCCAGGTAGAGTCGAAGTCTACGAAGTTGGTAAACACAATCGCCTGATCCGGCGCGGTTTTCATTTCCTGGATGGTGGCATCAAACAGCGCATCCAGTCCGGTGGCTTTGACTTTTTTGGTGATGCCCTGCTCCGCGTAGATGTCGGCAATTTTACCTACCGAAATCACATGACCGCCCTTCTCATCCACCAGCTTCTTCAGCATGGTAGGCGATGGTGGCTCCACGGCCAGATCGTGACGGTTACCGGTGCGCTCAAAGCTGCCGGCTTTGTCACCCACGAACGGGCGGGCAATCACGCGGCCAATGTTATAACCGCCTTCCGTCAGCTCCTCGCGCGCAATTTCACACAGCGCATACAGGCGATCTAAGCCGAAGGTTTCTTCATGGCAGGCAATCTGAAACACGGAATCCGCCGAGGTGTAAAAAATCGGCTTGCCCGAAGCCATGTGTTCTTCACCCAACTGGTCGAGAATGACCGTACCGGATGAGTGACAGTTACCGAGATAACCCGGCAACTCGGCCCGCTCAACCAGTTTATCCAGCAGCTCCTGCGGAAAACTGTTCTCTTTATCGCTGAAGTAGCCCCAGTCGAACAGAACAGGCACACCGGCGATTTCCCAGTGTCCTGACGGCGTATCTTTACCGGATGAGCGTTCGCTGGCGTAAGCGTAAGCGCCTTTTATCTCAGCGTCAGGGTCCAGTCCCGGCGGGAAACGCCCGGTAGAAAGCTCGGCCGCTTTGCCCAGACCTAACGCGGTCATATTCGGTAAGTGCAGCGGTCCTTTACGGCCCTGATCCGCTTTACCGTTAAAACAGGCTTCTGCGATATGACCTAACGTATCGGAACCTGCATCGCCGAATTTGTCGGCATCTTTGCTGGCGCCGATTCCAAAGGAATCCAGCACAATAATAAAAGCACGTTTCATGCCAGTCTCCTGCGCTAACGCGCGCGACAAGTCAAAAAAAAGCGATCAGATCAGTATACCCGAATCGTCTCCGGTATACAGTCTGTTATCCGCGTTATCCCGCTTCAGTCACACGGCGATAAACCACCGGTGTGGTCGCCGGGGCGCTGTCCCCCAGAGTGATGGCCGCTTTGACAGCGGCGGCGGCCTGCTGCCAGTGCGCTTCGCTGCTGGCATGAATAACCGCCAGCGGGCGTGAAGCGTCCACCCGCTCGCCCAGCGCGATCATGTCGCTTAAGCCCACGCTGTAATCAATGGCGTCGCTGGCGCGCTGACGTCCACCGCCCATCGCAACCACCGCCATGCCTAACGCGCGGGTATCCATCTGCGTAACGTAACCTGCGCCATCGGCATAAACCGCTTTGCTCACACAGGGGCTGTGAGGTAGCTGTCGTAGCGCTCAACGAAATCGGTTGGGCCACGTTGTGCTGCCACCATGCGGGCAAATACCTCTGCGGCTTTGCCGTTATCCAGCACGGCGAGAAGTTGTTCACGGGCATCGGTTTCGTTAGCCGCCAGTTTGCCGGAAATCAGCATTTCGCTGCACAGGGCCAGCGTCACGTCCAGCAGGCGCGGATTGCGCTGCTCACCCGTCAGGAAGCGCACGGCTTCGCGCACTTCCAGGGCATTGCCCGCCGAAGAAGCCAGGACCTGATTCATATCTGTTAGCAGCGCAGTGGTACGGCAGCCCGCGCCATTCGCCACGCCCACAATGGCCTGCGCCAGACTCTCAGAGGCTTCCCAGGTCGGCATAAAGGCGCCGGAGCCGACTTTGACATCCATCACCAGCGCATCCAGGCCTTCGGCCAGTTTTTTCGCCAGGATCGAAGCGGTAATCAGCGGAATGGAATCCACGGTGGCGGTGATATCGCGGGTCGCGTAAAAACGTTTATCCGCCGGTGCCAGCGAGTTAGTTTGCCCGATGATGGCCACACCAACCTGTTTGATGGTCTGGCGGAAATGGTCATCGCTGGGGAAAATGTCAAAACCGGGAATCGCCTCCAGCTTATCCAGCGTACCGCCGGTATGGCCCAGTCCGCGTCCGGAGATCATCGGGATATAGCCGCCACAGGCCGCCACCATGGGTCCGAGCATCAGCGAGGTCACATCGCCCACGCCGCCCGTGGAGTGCTTGTCGACCACCGGCCCGTTCAGATTCAGTGAAGCCCAGTTCAGGACGGTGCCGGAATCCCGCATCGCCATGGTCAGCGCAACGCGCTCCGGCAGTGACATATCGTGGAAATAGATGGTCATTGCCAGTGCGGCAATTTGCCCTTCGGACACGCTGTTATCGCGCACCCCGTTGATGAAGAAACGAATTTCGTCTTCAGTCAGCGCCTGGCCGTCACGTTTTTTTCGAATGATTTCTTGTGCGAGGTACAATGTCGCCCCCTTACGTCAGGGAAAGAGGAGAAGAGGCGGCCGTGAGCCGCCCGGATGAATCAGTAACCCGACTTGCTGGTGTCGCTGCTGTGCCCAAGCGTGTTGAGCAGATTTGCCAGCAGGCTGGAGGCACCAAAACGGAAATGGCGGGCATCGGCCCAGTCGGCACCCAGCGTGTCATCCGCCAGTTGCAGATAGACAGCGGCATCTTCAGCGGTGCGAACGCCGCCTGCCGGTTTGAAGCCAACCTGCATTTTCACACCTTTGTCGCGGATGACGCTCATCATGATCTGCGCCACTTCCGGCGTGGCGTTGACCGGCACTTTACCGGTTGAGGTTTTGATAAAGTCAGCCCCGGCATCAATCGCAATTTCAGAGGCCTGACGAATCAGCGCTTCCTGCTTCAGTTCGCCGGTTTCGATAATAACCTTCAGTAAAACGCCGGCTTCCGCACAGGCGGTTTTGCAGGCCTTGACCAGATCAAAGCCGACCTGCGCATTGCCTGCCATCAGCGCGCGATAAGGGAAAACCACATCCACTTCATCAGCGCCGTAAGCGATGGCGGCACGGGTTTCGGCCAGCGCAATCTCAATATCGTCATTGCCATGAGGGAAGTTGGTTACGGTGGCAATGCGCACGTCAGGCGTGCCCTGCTCACGCAGCGTTTTACGCGCCACGGGAATGAAACGCGGATAAATACAGATGGCAGCGGTGTTACCCACCGGAGATTTCGCCTGATGACAGAGCGCGATCACTTTCTCGTCGGTGTCATCCTCGTTCAGCGTGGTTAAATCCATCAGTTTCAGGGCGCGCAGGGCCTGCTGTTTAATATCGGTCATGGTGATCTCCAGAACATCGGGTAAACGTTCGCCCACCCTTGAATGTGATAATATTAACAATGATAACGGCCATTTTGTGTGCGCCAAATCACATAAAAGTATGAAACGGCTGCAAACACTCAGCGAAAATTTAGATTATATGCAAGGTATGGCGCAAGGAAGCCAGTATAATTCAGCCACAGGGATGTTACTATTATAACATTTCACCAAAACACGATGTGACGGCGGGGATTATGCAAGCGAAAACAGCGCATGACTGTTGTGCCATAACGCGTCGGCGATTTCGGCGGGCGGCTCGTCACGCAGTTCACACAACACCTGCCAGACTAAAACGGCGCGCTCGGGTCGGTTTGGCTGGCCCTGGTAGCCGTTCAGCGGCATATCAGGCGCATCGGTTTCCAGCAGCAGCGACGAGAGCGGTAAACGGGCAATCGTCTGCCGGGTTTTACTGGCGCGGGGATACGTAATCGTGCCGCCTACGCCAATCGCATAGCCGAGCTTAATAAACGCCTGCGCCTGCTGCAGGCTACCGGCAAAACTGTGTACGACGCCGCGCCGTGGCACAGCCTGCCGACGCAGATGCAGTGCCAGCTGATCGTGCGTGCGGCGCGAATGCAGGATCACCGGCAGATCGTAACGTTTCGCCAGCTTCAGTTGCGCATCCAGGAAACAGGTTTGCTTATCAAACTGCGGATCGTCCCGATACAGATCCAGGCCGATCTCACCGAGGGCCACCAGCTTTGGGGGCCGCTGTTGTAACAGGCTTTCAAGCTGAGCGAGGTGCTGCTCCTCGTGCTGCTCCGTCACAATCGGATGCAGGCCGAGTGCGGCATATAACGCGCGGTGCTGCCGGGCTAACTGACAAACAAGGTCAAAGCGCCCTGCCTCGACCGATGGCACAATAATTTTTTCTACGCCCGCGTCCGCAGCCTGGCGCAGACTGACGTCGGCCGCGTCCACAAACGGCGGAAAATCAAAGTGACAGTGGGTATCAACAAACCTCATGTCAGCGGACCCTCGCCATAAGTGCCATCGTTGCCGGTCAGCGGGATGACCGGGGCGATATCCCCCGGCTCATTTGCCACCGGCGCTGAAGGGACCACAATATCCAGCCCTGTGTGGGGCTCTGCATCGCTCAGCCATTGCCCCAGCGTGGCAATAAAGTAGCGACCACAGCGGCGCCCCAGATGGTAATCCTGATTCAACGCGGCAATACGACTGCCCAGTGCGTTACTGGCTAACACGCGCGGCGGGAAGATTTCGATGATACGTAAATCACCCGGCGGCTTTTCAATAAACTGCTGGGTTTCGCGATAGGTCTGCTCGTGATGGTGCAGAATCTTGATCATCGGCTGCAGCGCCCCGCCGCTGAACCAGCGTTCCATACGGGTCACCCAACGGGGCACATCGAACATCTGCGACGGCACGGTACGGATGACCACAATGGTATCGGCCCCACGTTTTGCCGCTTCGCGCACGGGAATCGCATCGCTGACGCCGCCATCCAGATAGCTTATGCCCTCCAGATCCACGCCCAGACGGTAAAAGCCCGGAATGGCGCTGGAAGCTTTAATAATATCCAGCCAGTTACTGGCTGTGGGGGCAAAGTAACTGGGGGCATAATCATCACTGCGACAGGCGCACATGTAAAATTGCCGCCCCGAAGCAAACAAGGTTTCTGCGCTGGTCATGGCCAGCGGAAATTCGCTGCGGGTGATATCAATTAACCAGTCGAGATCGATAAGATTACCGCCGCGCAGGAAACGCACGGGGTCAAAGAACAGCTTACTGGTGGTATAGCGGGTAATCACCCGACGTGCATAGCCCGGCTGGCCACAGACATAAGCGGAAAGGTTCTGCGCACCAGCAGAAGAGCCTAACAGCAACTGAAAGGGATTGAATTTTGCCCGCTGGAACTCATCCAGAACGCCTGCTGTGAAAATGCCGCGCTGGCCGCCGCCCTCGCACACTAAAGCAATCTTGTTGGCTTTAAACGGTGTGAGTGCAAGGGGTTCAATGGCCCCGAGCGTCACGGGAATACGTATACCCAATGTACCGACCTCAGAGTGGGATCCCGAAATACGAATGAAGAGAATGCAGGGAGTTAATTGTGGATCGATACTAGCACGGAGAACCAGCCAGAGTGTCCATTAATTGTGCTATTAGCGTTGCGCTTTTTAACACTTCGTTGCGAATATGAAGCATCCTTTGCTTCACACTACCTTTCGCGACAAATAACTGGTCTCCGTTTAACGCTGACTATGCCAGCGTTAACCTGTCTGGGTCATCGCTATAGCTTTTTACGGCCAGTAAACAAGCTGATGAGGAACAGAATAATACCCACCACGAACACGACTTTCGCTGCCCATGCTGCGGTACCGGCCAGGCCACCAAAACCTAATGCAGCGGCGATCAGTGCAATCACCAGAAAAATAATGCCCCAACGAAACATAAGCCTCTCCTTAACCATTTTTAATATTGAACTGCTTGTTTCATCCCAGGATGGGTATTCTTATTTGTGCGGCCCGGACAGAGGCCGCACGGAGTCATGTTAAGACTTGACCTTCAGGTCGTTTTTAACACTTTTTACGCCTTCGATAGCTTTCGCGATGCTCTCGGCACGATCGGACTGCGCCTGGTTCGCCACTTCACCTGAGAGCTGTACCACACCGTCGGTGGTTTCAACTTTCACGTTACGTGAAGGAACCTTGTCATCTGATAATAGCTTAGCTTTAATTTCGCTGGTTGTGGCAGCGTCACCGGCATAACCTTTCATGGACTGCTTTTTCACGTCTTTTACGTGCAGCTTGTCACTAACGGATTTCACGCCTTCGACTTTCTTCACCACGGCCACGGCTTTTTCCGCCTGGTCCTGTGAAGTCACGAATCCGCTCAGCGTCACAACGCCGTTGTGGGTTTTGACCGAAATATCGGTGCTCTTAATCGAGTCGTCATCCACCAGCGCCGCTTTCGCTTTCGCGGTCACCGCGCTGTCGTCCATAAAGCCACCGACTTTCTTCATTGAGCTGTCGATTTTCGCGCCCGCGCTGTCAGCGGTTTGTGACGCTTTCTGAGACGCGGACTCTTCTGCAAAGACGTTTCCGCTTAACAGTGCGGTACCTACCATTGCAGCCATTAATGTTTTAGTAAGCTTAGTTGTGTGCATCGATATCATCCTTCTATCTGTTAATTCGCCCCAGACTGTGGGCGCAAGAGCAGCAAACAACGCTACTGCGGCACAGGACGCATGGAGAAATAAGTCTCTTTAACCGTCCGATGAAATAAGGATAGTCGGGATTTGGCACTTTGCTCGGGTAACTGGTTGATCGTGCGTCAAAAGCGAGGAAAAAGCGTGTTTTAGGAGGGTTCTGTATCGTGGGAAACCGGGCCATTCCCAGGGAGAATGGCCCGGAAAACGCGATTAGTGCTCGCGGGTTTTGCGGAAAATGACGTCAGGATAGCGCTCCTGAGTGATGTTCAGGTTCACCATTGTTGGGGCGATATAGGTCAGATTATCGCCGCCATCCAGCGCGAGGTTGACCTCGTTTTTACGCTGGAAATCTTCAAATTTTTTGGCGTCTTTGCATTCAACCCAGCGCGCCGTCGACACGTTAATCGCCTCATAGATGGCTTCGACGTTGTATTCGCTCTTCAGGCGCGCCACCACCACGTCAAACTGCAGCACACCGACCGCACCGACAATCAGGTCGTTGTTATGCACCGGGCGGAACACCTGCACTGCCCCCTCTTCCGACAGCTGGACTAATCCTTTCAGCAGCTGTTTCTGCTTAAGCGGATCGCGCAGGCGGATACGGCGGAACAGTTCGGGGGCGAAGTTCGGAATCCCGGTAAACTTCATGTTTTCACCCTGCGTAAAGGTGTCGCCGATCTGAATGGTGCCGTGGTTATGCAGGCCGATAATGTCGCCCGGATAGGCTTCTTCCACATGCGAACGGTCGCCCGCCATAAAGGTCAACGCATCCGAAATCACTACATCTTTGCCGGTACGGACCTGACGCAGCTTCATGCCTTTTTCATAACGCCCCGACACGACGCGCATAAAGGCCACGCGGTCACGGTGTTTCGGGTCCATGTTGGCCTGAATTTTAAACACGAAGCCCGTGAATTTCTCTTCTTTGGCTTCAACGGTGCGGGTATCGGTCTGGCGCGGCATAGGGCGCGGCGCCCACGCCACCAGGCCATCCAGCATATGATCTACGCCGAAGTTACCCAGTGCGGTTCCGAAGAACACCGGCGACAGCTGACCGCTGAGAAACGCGTCCAGTTCAAACTCGTGTGATGCGCCCTGCACCAGCTCCAGCTCGTCACGCAGCTGCGAGGCCAGCTCTTCCCCGACGGCCGCATCGAGGTCAGGGTTGTTCAGGCCCTTAACGATGCGGACTTCCTGAATCGTGTGACCTTTACCGGTCTGATACAGGTAGGTTTCGTCCTTGTAGAGATGGTAAACGCCTTTAAACAGCTTGCCGCAGCCAATCGGCCAGGTGATGGGCGCGCAGGCAATTTTTAGCTCACTTTCCACTTCATCCAGCAACTCCATCGGATCGCGGATATCACGGTCAAGTTTGTTCATAAAGGTCAGGATCGGCGTATCGCGCAGACGGGTTACTTCCATCAGCTTACGGGTACGATCCTCGACGCCTTTCGCCGCATCGATCACCATCAGGCAGCAGTCGACCGCCGTCAGCGTACGATAGGTATCCTCGGAGAAGTCTTCGTGCCCCGGTGTATCCAGCAGGTTTACCAGGCTGTCACGATAGGGAAACTGCATAACGGAGGTAGTAATCGAAATACCACGCTGCTTTTCCATCTCCATCCAGTCGGATTTTGCGTGCTGGTTAGAGCCACGGCCTTTTACCGTACCGGCGGTCTGGATAGCCTGTCCGAACAGCAGAACTTTTTCGGTGATGGTGGTTTTACCGGCATCCGGGTGCGAGATAATCGCGAAGGTGCGGCGGCGTGCCACCTCTTCTAAAAAGGGATTAGACATGAGTGAATTCTTCTCAACGTAGCCACGCACTCTCAGGCGCAGCAGATAAATCACGGTGGCCGGCAGAATTTTACCGGCGAGTAAACGGTGCCAGATGCGACTTTCTGTCGTCGCGGGATGAGCGCAAAGTTACATTGGCGTGATTCCGGTTACCTGGTCAACTTTAAGGCGGCATAGCATACAATATTTTGCGCTATTGGACTACAGCGGACGGAAGAGAAAGTCGCGCCACCGGCAAACAGCGGGTCACCGTGCAGCAGATGGCTGCTGGTGAAGCCAACGCGGGGGAAATGACGCCGGGTTTTCTCCCGTCTTTACGGTATTCATCCCGCCGCCTCGCCAGCGGGTTAATCCACCAGCTCAATGCCCAGACTTTCCAGCAGGCAAACCGCCTCCAGCCGCGAAAAGCGGGCTTTTTCGACTGTGTTGTTAAAGATGTTGATGGCGTAATGCCAGGATTCCGTCAGATCGGCCCCGCGCAGCACGGTGTGATGAAACAGGCTGCCCGTCATGTCACACTCGGTCAGCGTGGCACCCGTTAAATCACACTCTCTGAAATCCACCTCGATCAGTTTGCATCCTTCCATTTTCACGCCGTGCAGCCGCAGACCAAAAAACGATCCGCTGGTCAGGATACACGTTGAAAAGTGCAATTCATGGTCCAGGTAAAAATCAGGCCACCAGGCTTTCGTCCAGTCCATGCCGGTCAGCTTGCAGTCGTTAAAGTGAACGCCAAAGAAGCGGGTGCCGGACGGATCGACCAGACTGAGGTTACAGTGCGTAAAGACGCAGTTAATGAATTTACAGGCCAAAAAGCGCGCCGAGGTAAAGTTAACGTGCGTAAATTCACAGTCTTCAAAATGCGCCTGCGTGAGCACCGGTTCGCTGAGATCGCAGGTGGTAAAACACGCATCATAGTATTCAGTGTTGCTTTCCAAAGATTGCATTTTTACGCCATCCTCTTTCGTGCGAAGACACAGGCCCCGCTCCGCATTGTAGACCCCGGCTAGGCACACCAGTGTAATGCTGTTCATGCTTCCTGACGCGATTATGGCCTTACCTTATCACCGGGACGGGAAAAAGCGGTTACCGGACAGTAGCAGAACGCCGCAGAACGCGGTCCACTGACGGATCCGGGCCGACTGGATAAACCGCCTTCACGCCCGCGCGTCCGGCACAACCTGGCTCAGACACAGGCAGAAAAGCAGACCACAATGATAATCGCTCGCATTCAAGAGTTGAAATAATTCTTTTTAAATCAATCAGATAAAATGGTATTTTTTTAACAAAACGCTTCACATTTCTTATAAGCCTGATGCATAATTCATCACTTATCACCTGTCTATTTACAATGAAATAAGGACGCGGCCATGCTGACTGCTGAAATGACTGGGCGTTTAAACGACCAGCTGAACCTGGAATTTTTCTCCGCGAATCTCTATTTACAGATGAGTGCGTGGTGCAGCGATAAAGGCTATGAGGGCGCAGCGTCCTTCCTGAAAATGCACTCACGTGAAGAAATGGAACACATGCAGCGCCTGTTTAACTACCTGAGCGATACCGGTGCGATGCCGGTGCTGGGTACCATCGCAGCCCCGCCTGTTGCCTACAATTCACTGAACGAAGTGCTGATTCAGGCGCTGGATCATGAAAAGCTGATCACCAGTAAGATTAACGAGCTGGCCCATGCGGCAATGACCACCCAGGACTATTCGACCTTCAACTTCCTGCAATGGTACGTTGCGGAACAGCATGAAGAAGAGAAGCTGTTTAAAACCGTACTGGACAAACTGGCGATGGTCGGTGAAGGCGGCAATGGCCTGTTCCTGGTAGATAAAGACCTGGGACGCATGAGCACTGAAACGCACTCAGCCTGAATACAAACCGGCCCACGCAGGTGGGCCGGTGGTTATTGTGACAAACCCTACCGGTCTGACACGTTACGGCTTATGCCAGCCGATAGCATGACGTCATTTCACCGTTGATCCACAACGTACGTTTCTCACCCGGCGGTAAGATAACCGTCATTTCCCGCCATGCTGGCAGATAATCCCCGCGCTTCTCGACCGTCAGATCCAGCCGCGACGCGCTACTGGTTAACGTCCAGCTCAGCCAGAGTGCATTGCCCTGGCGCCAGCCGTGCGACTCGCCGTCATCGTCAAACAGCTCACCGTGGGTCGTGGCGTTGCCCGGCGCAGGCCATACCTGCAGTTCACGCACGTTGTCACGTTGCGCATCGGTGGTGGTTTCACACTGGCCAAGCGGAAGCGCGGCACCTGCGCGCACCAGCAGCGGCAGGCGATCCAGCGGTGCATCCAGCGTAACTGTTTGTCCGCCCGCCAGCCAGTTGCCGTTATGCCAGTCATACCAGCCGTGTGGATTCTCGGGCAGATATACGGATCGGGTACGCGCGCCCTGCTCCACAACGCTGGCGACCAGCAGGTCGCGTCCCAGCATAAAGTCATCGCACTCATCATAGGTCCGTGCATCGTTCTCATGGTCCAGGAAAGTTGGACGCAGCATCGGTTCATCGTGCGCGCTGGCCTGCCATGCCAGCGTATACAGATACGGCATCAGCCGGTAACGCAGGCGAATCGCCTCGCGGATCATTGGCGTGGCTTCCGGATACATCCACGGCTCATTCACGGTGTGATCGTCATTCCATGAGTGAATGGTAAAACGCGGATGCATAACACCATTCTGAACCCAGCGCACAAACAGCTCCGGATCCGGTTTATCCCCGGCAAAGCCGCCGACATCGTGCCCCACGTTAAACAATCCTGACAGGCTCATTCCCAGTCCCATGCGGATGTTGTAGCGCAGGGTCTGCCAGTTGGTCCGGTTATCCCCGCTCCAGGTCTGCACATAGCGTTGCATACCGGCACAACCCGAACGGGAAATCAGGTACGGGCGTTTTTCCGGGGCAAAACGCTGTTGGGCTTCCAGCGAGGCGCGCATCAACAGCAACGGCATGACCGGACGAATATGCTTAATGGCAATCGGCTGGCCGAAGCCATGACAACGCGCTTCGCCGTCCCAGACTTCATATTCATTGTTGTCGTTCCAAGTCGCGTCGATGCCTTTTTTCAGCAACTGCTCCGTGACGTTTTCCTGCCACCACGCCACCGTTTTGGGATGGGTGAAATCCAGATGCGAACCTTCGTCGTCCCAGAACACGGAGCGTTCTGGCTGATCCTGCTCAGAATCACGGATAAACAGTCCCTGAGCCGCCACCTCGTCATAGCGCGGATGATCCTGTAACAGACAGGGTTTGATATTGGCTGCCAGCTTCATCCCGGCATCATGGAACGCGGCGGTCATCGCCTCGGGATTGGGCACTTTGTCGTAGTTCCAGTTAAAGACATAGCGCTTGTTATTAATCGAGGTATAACCGGATGACAGCTGAAACGAATCACAGGGGATCTCATGCTCACGGCACAGCTGGATGAAGGAGAGCAGCTGGTGTTGCGCATCCGGCGCATCGGTGTAGTGCATGGTGGATCCGCTGTAGCCCAGGCTCCATTTCGGCTGAAAGAGCGTTCGGCCCGTCAGGCGCACAAACGCCTTGGTCACATCCAGCAGCGTCGGCCCCAGCATCATGTAGTAATCCAGATCGCCCGCCTCTGCACGATAGCGGCGATAAGGCAGATGGTAGTTATCCAGCTCATTGCCCAGATCGAGCCAGCTACTGGAAAGATTATCGTAGAACAGGCCAAAACTGACGCCGTCGCGCTGGGTCAGCGTGAAGGGAATATGTTTATAGAGCGGATCGGTGCTGGCCGCGTTATAGCCCATCGCATCCAGATTACGCATCTCATAGCGGCGATTAACCCGGTTAAGATCCCCGCTCTTTTCGCCCAGGCCATACACCCGATCCTGCGGCTGACGGCGCTGGTAATGTTCAACGCCATCGCCATGCATGTTCAGCAGATAAGCCCCGGTATGACGATCGGCCGCCAGCGGCTGCCACTCTGTGCCATCGAAATGCTCCCAGCTAAGGTACAACGGCGAATGCACCGTCACGCGCAGCCGGTCGGTGGCCAGGCGAACAAACTGCGCCCCCTGTTCAAAGGTGAATGCGGGCAACGAAAAGCCTTCCAGCGATTCCCGATCGCGCCCCTGCCAGGGCACATCATCCTGAGGCGCAATGCTCCAGGTCCGGTTTAATGCCAGCTCCCCGTCGCGTTTTAATAACACGCGCATCAGCCCGCTTTCCAATACGTAAATACGTAAA
>Ga0058701_10001082_pt1 | contig 18868 bp, 9 predicted proteins | sample AgamicOrMae_FD_97039 | JGI IMG/M metagenome (GOLD analysis project Ga0058701, IMG submission 97039) | Agave microbial communities from Guanajuato, Mexico - Or.Ma.e | ecosystem: Host-associated > Plants > Phyllosphere > Phylloplane/Leaf | place: Guanajuato, Mexico | collected 2012-06-04
TCGACTATTACCTTTTTATACCTATATGGATTTCCAACTTAAGGAGTTTTCGGCGCGGAATGCATTAAAAAACAATATTTGTCACGATGTCATATTCGTTTCTGATGGGAGATGGAGACTCGAACGTCAAGCGGTGAAACAACAGACCTATTCTGAAAAAGTGATTCATGGAAAAAGATGCTCAAGAGAACGACTATCAGCGACAACACGTCGTTCACACCGATAATGGTACCTCTAGATTTCTCATACGTCACTCGGCCACGGCGTTTCCCGCCTTATCTTTATACGCAAACCATGTTTACACATCCCGGTCTTCATTAACAGACGGTGAACGAACTCATCAACTCGCACGCATGTCAGTTATATGTTAAGGTAAATTGCTACTTAAAGGGGAAAAAACGAGTCCAAGACTTCAATAAAAGTACGTATTTCGAAACGCAAAGGATACATTTACCTCAAAATCTAAGTTTTTATAGGAAGATATTTCCGGTGTTCTACACTGGTTAGGTTTTTCATCACATAATGAAGATTAACAATGTGCTAACGCACAGAAAAAAATGGTTTTGTTACGGCAACAAAATTAGGGACAACAAATATTTTTTTTTCCTGCAACCAAAAATTTTGCTGCAGCAAACAAACGTTTTGTTGATAGAACTACTCATTTTGTTGTAACAAAATATTTTTGTTATTCCTATTTTAACAAATGATTTTGTTGGTATAACAAAACCTTTTATACCGTGCGTGTGAGTTCGTTTGTGCTTTACCATTCAGCAAAACTGATGTAGCTTACTTTAAGCAGACATCAAGCTTGGAAACGCTTTATGGAAGGTTAGGTTGGGTGCCCTGTGTTTCGATTTTGATCGAAAATCACTCTCAATCAATTTGGGCCGAAGATGAAAGGTAGACGCAGCCTGTAAAAGCTGGGAATATTGCTAGCGAGATATGTTTCCCCCCAAAACACGTTTTTCACCTTTTCATGTACGATTAAAGAGACGGGAGGTCAAAACGTTTACACCACAGCTGCCGGCGATTTCTTAAATAGTCTTGATTCATAGGTCAACTAATACGAGGTTTGTCCAAGGGGACAATGTTCAACTCATAGTTTACAGTGGATACTTACTCTTCTACTCGTAAAAGAAATTACGAAATTTACGATGTAATATATTATCAAAGATATACGTTCGCATAAAGCCTTTAAGGTGCCTTATCAGCTCTTTAGACGGTACTGAACTGCATCAGTCAAAATGTTATCAGTGATGTTAGATCATCGCAGGTCAAAGATAAAACGTATTTATTATGCAACTTTTATTTCGATCCCCCGGTAAGGAAAACGTTTCTTAAAAATTCCTTGGCAAAGGGGAAGTAAAGCCTTCAACATACATAGCAAACAAAAAAAAAACAAACAAGAAAAAGGAAAAAAGGGAAGTAAAAAAGAAAAGAAAGAAAAAAATCGCACCCCTTTCCTCCCGAAATAATAAAAAGGTAAGTCTGAATTTTGGGAGAAAAAAAAAAAGATCTTAAAAAAGGCCCCCCATCAAAAAATATCCATTCTCTTTAGAGCTATTTAGAGTATAAAACTATAGCATAAAACTAACAAAGTTCATAGTAAGGTTTGTCGTTTCACTATCTATAGTCAGGGACTTTGAATTCACAGAAATATCATGGAGAGAAATGAGTCAAAAACCTATAATGCGACGAAATAAATCAAGAAAAAAAAAGAAGAAAAAATTACGCAAATTAAAAAAAATGAAAAAACAACTGTTAGGTATGTGAATTCGCGTAAATGCTGAGGATAGACACCTAAAAACAGAGCCAATGGTATAACTGATTTAAAGAATGGAGATCTAGAAAAATTAACGTTAATGAGTTTAATTACGAAAGGTGTTCCGAGAAAGGGGCAATTTTTAATGGCGATGAGCCACAACTAACGTCGACTTGTTTAGCCAAATAGCGTCTGATCCGTGGGGCATGGTTCATGGGGCATGATCCATGGGGCATGATCCATGGGGCATGGGTCAATGGAGCATGGTCCACGGGCCGTGGGTCAACGAGGCATGGACGGATGGATGCTCGCGGTTGGCAATTAACATCAAAACTTTCTCTGTTGCAGGTATTCGTGTTTGAAAAGATTCTTATTCTTGGATAAATCTCTACTTCTCGGAAAAATAAAAGTGGACCTGAGCGGACGAAAAAGTTTCAAATCCAACACAACAAACTTAATACTCAACCCAAGAGGCCCGTTCAAAAATTACGTTCTTACAAAAAACAGAAACGTCACCATTATTAAGTCATTTCTCCCTGAATAACGTTTGAAATGTGCAATATTTTAAGAAACTCATGCCTTAGTGTAATTTCTGTGTGAAAGCGCTATAAAAGATGGAGTATTCATTTCATGTAGCCATTAGCCACGCATTGAGAAGGTCGAAAGAGTAGCAGTTTTCGAAATAAGGCTCAAAACACGCGAATTTTTCAAACCGTTTTCTGTTTTTAAATGGCTTTTGAGTACCGACCTTCAAGTCAGCTGCCAGGATACCCTATGCCCCAGAGCACGTAACGTCTTTATCCTTTTCATTTTATGCTAACTTTTTTTTCGGAATCTGTACTAATAATTAAAGATAAGAAATTTGCATTCTTTTCATTTATCTAACACTTAGTTTTGGGGAATTTCGACGCCACACGCAAAATGTGACTTTACTATTATAGGAAAAATATTTTTGACCCTGACAATTCCGATTTTTGCACCGTACCTACTACCCTTTATGTTGCCACGACAATCGTTTTTGTCGCGTTAATAATTTTCTCAGACATGTTTTCAGTCATTTTTGCAATCTTTATTTTTTTTCCAAATTGCGGAATATGAGCACATCTCAAGAGCGAGTGACGTACTCTCAAAAGTAAAAATCGCTAAAACCATTTTTTTCCGCAAAGGTAATTGATCTTTTCACGTAGGGTTTTTCAGTATGTCACATGATTTTAAAACAGCCCCGAAATCAGACGGTTCCACAGGACGTGTTACCATCACTAAGAGAGTTATGCGAGCCAACGTCAAAATAAGATCTGTCCCACCGCTACAGAATCGCATCATTAGCCTAAATAAACATAGTCAACTAGACCTTGATCTAGATGCGTCACATGTTTTACGACTGATGTTGATTGAATTATTCAGAGACACAAACCGATAAGATAAGCCTACAATTGTTTAAGACACATGCAAGAGTTATATCTGGAAGGTCTGCTGACAACGAGCAAGACCCTCAAACAGACCTCTATTCAAACATAATCCACGACAAAATCTATATTTGTGTCAACTATCGGATTGTGTCTACCTCGATTCTGTATGACAGAATCGAGGTCAACACGAGGAATATTTATGTACTACTGTACAGTGTAGAACTGCTAATTACTAAAATAGGTACAGTTTCCGATAGCTGCGATAACCTAATCATAACTTTTAGCGTACTCTGATTTTTAATGATATTTTCTCTTTTGCATTTCCGTCGAAGAGTCGAGAGGAGCGACAGCGGGGCGAGGCACAGGGTACAATAAAACAGGGTGACCCCGAAAGAGGGTATGACTTGAAGTTCCAACCTGTCAAAATTATTGCTTCGTAAATTTCATGAGGGTAACTCTCATGGTCAATTTTAACGCCATTCGATTTTTCGGATGATTTCACCTCCTGACGCAAAAATTATTGGGTGCCTACGGGGCGCATCGGCGTCGGTCGCTGAAGCAGAGCCGAATTTGGGACAGCACGTGGCTGGGCCATGGTAACATCCACCGGAAGTAGCCACAGTCAGGAGGGACGCCTGTCTCAAATTAACCGTGCAAAGAAGCCGCCTTCGCACAAAAAAGTTGCGCTAGTCAGAGAATCTGGGCTGCAACCCGAATGGCTTCAGCGTTAAGTGGGTTGCCTACCTCTGTACTCCGGCGGCTTAACGATATGATAAATTTCCCAGTTGATTCGTGACACTTAGATACAACGAAATTTCAACGAAAAAAAAAATCGCTAGAAATCTAACATTAAAATACTAGCATTAAGATGTCCTAAAAATATTAGAATTTGAAAATGTAGTCAGTGGTGATGCGATGCGCTCAGTGCGCCCAGAAAATCATAAAAACCGAAAAAAAACAACAACACTTTACTAATCATAATTCAAACAATGAGAAAAATGCTAACATCCTAAGGAGGTGCAAAAACGCCAAAAAAGGTCATTTCTTGGCAGCATTCAAACACATCCACAGTACCATACGGTCGATACAAGGCAAAAAGAGAAAAGAGCAAGAATCATAAGTTTATTGTAACGATTTTTAATATAATAACAAATAAATAAATAACATTGATAAACTACAATAATTAAACGCAGTTGCCGTCGAGAACACTGATAGTCTGGTAAGCGCCGCATCCAACGCAGCCCGAGACAAAATCAGGGAAGTTGCTCTCCAGAACTCTCATCCTCTGCAACTTGAGGTCCGGAGCCACCTGAGTGGCCAGCAGGCAGTTGGAGCTTCGGTGTACCAGCTGGAAGTTGTCGGGGCAGAAAGCGGTGTTCGCGTCCCACCGGTAGATCTCACCGAGGCCCTCGTACCGGAAGAAGAGAGCAGCTCCTCCATCGGTGCCCAGCACCACGATCTTGGCCGGCTTGATGCCCACGTCATGGACCTTACCAGCCGCGGATCCGCAATGGAGGAACTCAGTCTTGATGGAGAAGAGGTGGTCGCTGGACAGGTACGTGAAGAACAGGGTGTTGCTGCCACAAGGTTTCCTGGCAAGAGCGATGTACAGGACATCCTGTCGGGCACAGCCCTCCGTCACGGCTTTGGGGAGGACCAGCCTGAAGCCACGGGCGTTGAGGACATCGTAGACGACGATGGCGCGGTTGGCGGCATCGGAGACGTACGCGAAGACGCGGCCGTCGGGGGCGTATTCGACCAGGAGATACTGGAGACGGCTGTTGGAGCAGGCGAAGGGGGTGAGATCAACAACCTTGAGGATCTTGCCGGACTTGACGTCTATGGCGACGATCTTCGGGCCGCAGCGACGGACGGGTTGCTCCAGGGTATTGACGATGCCGACGTCTAGGACCCAGAGGATGTCGTTGGGGTCGAGGAAGAGGTCAACAACGGACTGCAGGGCTTCGCAGTTGCCTTCTTCCTGGACGGCCCAGCAAGGGAATGGTTCCAAGATCGCCTGGAATATAGACAAGAACCAAAGAGGAAGTCAGTTCTGTGGTGGGTGAATAATGGATGAGGGATGTTTTCTTGGCTTACTTGGCATCCTTTGTGGCGGAGGTTGACTTTGACAAGGGTTGCAGGGACTCCCTCCTTGAAGCGGGGGACAGCCACGATGGCGTCAGTGCCGAAGACCTGGAAGCGAGTGCCGATGACGTTGCTGGGGATGTAACGGTTGGACTGCTTGAAGATGTTTTTGGTGGTGGAGCAGGGCCACTCGAAGGAGCCGCCGATCCATTGGACAGGGCGGGTTTCTTTGGCGCGGAAGAGGTGATCCAGAGGACCGGCACTGACCGTCGCTAGCAGTGTTGCCGCCGCTACCACCCTTAAAAGGCCACTCATTCTGGAAAAAAATATTTACAAGCAAAACCAAACTTACTTTGATAATCTCTCTCAAAACCGAAAGCCGAAAAAACTTCATCCTCAAAATGTAATGAAGAAAATCTACAAGTAACGAAAATTTTTATTATTACACATGGAAATGCTCCTCTTTTAATATAAATGCAGTATTGAATGTTTCATGAATATCGAAAGCAGCTCGAGATATATTGGATTTTTCATTATACCTCTCCATATTATTCCTTTTTGCGAAGTTTCTATCACTTAATTTTTCATAGCAATCAATATATGTAGACTTTTGGAATTAACTGAAAAGCCAAATATTTGGTCTAAACGCGCTTCTGTTTTAGAAAATATTTTTTCCAGTTTTGATTTAAGATATTTTTACAGATATGCAGATTATCGGAAATATTAAAGGCACAGAAATTAAGTTATAAATCGAAGACACCTTGCTCTGTGTTCCCCCTGTCCAACATCCTACTATCTAGAAATTTCATTAGAAAACTTCTTGCTTTATACCGGCACAATGAATTAAATATAATACTTCAGCATATACCTAATTTTAAAAAAGTAAACAAAACTTATTGTTAAGTAAACCAACGTTCATATAATAAGAAATCTCAGTTGGAGAGGAAAAACAATTCCAAAGAAGGTTATCGTGTAATGAGAATTAATGTAATCCTTAACAATAACCCCTAATCATTAGAAATGGCCTAACTTATTCGCAGGCCTACGTGAGGCAAACTAAAAGATTGCATACATTAAATAACGTAACCTGCCATTTTCAGTAAAATGAAACTGCGTTACTCCTATTAAGTTAATGCTGAAAGTATAGAGTGCATTTTGCTGCGCGGAGGAGCGAGAAAATCAAGTCAGTTTACGCTTTGAAAGGACAACTCTTGTGTTTCTAAACACCTTGGCAAAACAAACTCTATCATTACTTCAGCAAATGCAAAGCTCACGACACGCAATATTCGACAAAATTGACTACAAAGTATTTTTTCCTAAGGATTATTTTCAAATAGATACTCGTAAAAATACCATATTTATGATATTTATTTGGCAGCACTCATGCTTAAACATCTTTTTAAAAAATAATAATTTGAACAAGACAGATGATAAGAAGGGGAAGAAAATGTGTGCATCAGAAAATCCTGGTTTGATTTGCAGGGTTTAACTTCCCCCAAAAAAGAGTGTTTTTGAGAAAATAAAAAAAGCAAAGTCTAAAATTTAGCGCTTGTCAGTTCCAAATGACGAGTTTTAATTTTAATCTGTAGCGTAAAATATGAAATATTTAAAGACGCATCCACTTATTTTTGTTTAGGAATAAAAATGACAGCAAAAAGAGAAAGAAAAAAAAGAGAGCAATGAAGAAAAAAGAGATGAGAAAACACTTGCTTACCTGTTTTTTGGGCGACGGGCAGCGAGACTGGATAGTTTTCTTGGTGTTCTCGATATATAGAGGGCGTCACTTGAAATACCAAAGTCAGCATTTTTGCGCATCGCCTCTTCTCGACTCCCTCTTCTAGGGCGATTTTATTTACAAACATTGAACCGACTGCTGCCCGAGAATCGCTGTTAAGTTCTCATTGAAAGTAATACGAAAATTTGTGGGCTTCGAATTTCGTTGATTGATGTATTTCAAATGATTAAGAAATCTTGGTCTGGGAAAATTTCGGGTCGCACAATTTTTATTTACAGTACACAAACTTCGTTCAGATTTTCACCTGTGGTACTTGTTGTTTGAATTTATTAAAAATAATTTTTAAAAGTAAAAAAAGACTTTTTTTTTAGAACAAGTATCGGTAGAGGATCTTCCCGAATGCGATGAAGCTGAAATGGGACAAACTATCAACAAGTTTGCGTCTAGCTGCTAAGAATGAAGAAAAAAAACGTTTCGCAATTAGCAATATAAGATTCCATTTCAATTTAGTGTTAATCTGGGTCTGTCAACATACAACAGACATGTTCCAATTGAAGAAGTTGTAATCTGGGTCTGTCAACATACAACAGACATGTTCCAATTAAAGTAAACGGTAGTATTTGATACAAACGAGGATAGCTTTTTTAACAAGGAATGCCGGTCTTTACATGTGATATTTATGCCGCCGCTAATAGCAGACATTTCTCTGGAAATTAAAACTAAATGAATGCGGTTTCATTTAATGTTTTAATTGATTGCTTAGTTTAGTCAAGCCTAGATCAAAGTAAAGCATCCAATGTCACGGTGCACAGCCATTTCTATCAAAACGATCTTAAAAAAGTAATTAAAAAAATAGCAGAACAAAAAAGTTCATTTATGATATAGGCAATACCCAACTTAATCTGTTCCATGCCAACGAGCTATGTTAACTTTAGTGAAAAATTTTAGGTTACAACAAAAAGGCTTATTTAATGTATTTTGAAGCCCAATATTATGATAATGTGTCAGTTCAAGCATACAACTTTTTTTTATCACATCGAACATTTGCGACATATTATGGAAATATATTCTTAATTATCGTATTAAAATCAATTTTAAAAAGTCCATTCCGGAAATCGAAGGTTGGCATTTTTGCACTTTTGGGACTTATTTTTCCTTGCCAATCCAAGGGGAATGCGGTACCGAAACGAGATATGAGGCACATAACCTAGCTGAACCTTCGTAGCTGCATAACGTTCCTCAACATAATGCATCGATACATGAAACCGCAGTAGAACACAGAAGATTAAAATAAATCCTAATTCAAAGTCGCAGTGCATGAACCTTCTGAAATTATTTTGGGGTTTGGGATGTGGGTCAGCAGAACGGCCATGCACGTCAACATTTTGCGAGTTTTTCCCAAAGTCTTCAAGGCCGGTGACTCATAAAACCTCAGTTAAGATTTCAAGAGTTCAACACTTTGAACTCTTAAACCGTTCCAAAGGTTTACGACTACTGGATAGTGTTTAAAGGGGTTCCAATCAAAACCTTTGCCAAGGCCTCTACAACCAGGACGCTTATTAACACTTTATGAATTTTGTAATTCATAAAGTATGTCCACTCATCAAGGGAGGAATCTCTAATCGAATCCACGAACGTGACCTTAGCGCAACGACCTGCAAAGTCATAAAACTCTTCAACGGTTGGGTTGGAAATTCTCATGTAAATATGGAGATTTCTACGCAATACAACGTATCATTCAAATCTATTTTGAGGACTAATTTCTTTTTGTTTGGGTGACAAAGCTTTTGCTGATAAAATAGTCAATAAAGTTTTGTTGTCCGTTCACAAACCAATAAAAAATTAAAGAGAAAATAACAGATGTCCTGACAAAAAAAATAATAAAAAATTAAAAAAAAATAATTAAAAGCACCTTCAAACAACAAATTAGGAGCATAAACTGCTTCCCTGATTTATCATTTATTAGTCTAATCATTGCGCTATTGTGCCTAATTAACCACGGCTGACATTAGCGCGTTAGTGGCCAAACTCTGCCTTGAGTTCGTTCACTATGTCAATATGACATTAAAAATCGACATTATTGCTCTGGGCGTGATTAATATCAGTATCACTCTAGGTCCTTTTAATGTCAACAATAGTTAACCTTGGTTTTATAATAGCCTACCACCTAATTGATTAAGGTGGACTGCCCTTCATGTGAACTGAATAAAAAATGATCGGTTTCGGAATACCATTTCTCCAAATTTTGACCTATCGGCTTATTTTCTAAAAGAAGCATTTTGTGATTTTTCACAGTGTGCGGTCGAACCTCTCACAAGATAAATGCAATTGATTGAAATCAGCCAATTTTGTATTGTTGATCGCTGAATAACAAGAGCACTATTCTCATAGTTTAACATGTTTTACCTAAAGCAAAATTGTGTCTACAACAGCACAATCCATTATTTACGCTTTACCAATGGATCAGCGGCAGTACTCATGAGGATAACAGCTAACTGATATCGTTAGCCAACACCGTAAGTGGCATTCTGCACAACAATGCGTACAGGTAATGATCAGTGCAAATCAGCGATCATACAAACGCCGCACGCGGTGATAACGGTACTCATTCAATCAACTTTTTGCATTCAGCGTACAATGCCGCACATTTCGTGATATACCCGTTGCCTCTAATGTCAACAGAAAGGCATTAAATTAATAGTAAAACCAAGGCAGTCGGAACAACCTGTTCAGAAATTACTTCAGAATTTCAGTTGAAATTACGGAACTAGTAAAATCATTACCGATTTAAAAAAAATAAAAAAAATAATTGATGGAATATTTTTCATTTTTGGTGAAATTTCTAGAACGTGGTAGTAGGCATAAATATCCCGTTAGTAAATATCGTGTTGTAACAAATCTTTCTATCGAAACTTCATATTTTGATACAAAGGAGTGGTTTAAGACTTTACAATGAAGATTAATCACCTTTTATTTAAGTTTTACGGTGTCTTTAAATACCCTGTTAAAAATAATAAAGTGGCTTTAGTAATCCATCCTGCACATGTATGAGCATGAGTCAGAGAAAGGGTCAAACAACCCTTGAAATGTGAATCGGTTCGTTAAGGTGAAATTTCAGGCGGAGACAATGCCTTAGCGCCCGAGAAAGTTTGTAAACAAATCGAAAATCAAGGTTAATATGCAGAAATCTTTTTTGCTCGTTAGGCAATGTTTTGGTATTCCGACTGACGTGGATCTTGCGAATATTCGTCGACAGTAGGTCACAACCGAAGTTATAAACGATACCATTTCACAAAACTCTTTCAGTCTTTGACATCCCTTCCCTCTTCATTATCTCACAGCGCTCCCGCTCTTTACAGGTAAGATAGTGAAAAAATAGGAATATCAAGTGAAAACACAAGTGACAGTGACAAGTATTTTGTGATTAAAATCGATGTGGTGACGTTTCCATTCGCAGTAAAGAGAGCTTTAGGTTTGGTTGGAAGTCGCAAAGGATTTCTTTCTCAAGAAATCGTAAAAAAAAGTGTTTACTTTTAAGTCATTAAAATTTGCATAAGTGGCCAAGTGCGTTCCTGACACGCATACGTATCATTGCGGGAAAAAGTTTTACGGGAGTTTCAACAAAATTTGCATTTTTATTTGACATGCTGAGATGGCTTGCATTATCTGAACTATCTCGCAACATTCAAAGTAATCTACGTCGGTCTACTTTCAAATCGGTGCTTTCAAGTATGGCTTACACTAGAACAACCTCCATTAACTGCAGTAATTGGCCAAGAAAAATCATTTCTTACGTATAATCTATTTAAAATAGATGGCTATGACTGAAGGACCATCGTCATTTATGTGTGAATGTAAATGAATTACTCTATTTACCTTAAGATGGTTAATCTTTTTCGACAAGGTTGCTGTGAGCTCTAATTTACACTTTAGGGAAGGAAATAGTCGTTATTTTGTATAAAAACTTCCCAAAGAGATCGCTTTCTAAGTGGTGAAAGAATTTTACTGGTTTTGTGTCTCAGTTCTTCAAAACTACATTCCGTATAATGATAGATATTTGATTGCTATTTAATTAACTATTACAGCCAACTTAATGTAAAGGTAACAAAACACTGATTTCGAGTAGAAACGTACTTGAGTTTGGTGCCATGGTGAGTTTAACACTCATTTTGGTCAGTTTTTGAGATAACAAAAAAAACAACAAAAAAACAACAAAAAAACAGGGGCACATTGGCGCAAACATGGTATTTATAAACATTGAATATTTTTTTTAATTTATACTGTGATTATTTTTCAGGATATGAGGCTGATCCTGGCGTTGGCCGCCTTGGCCCTGGCGGCTGAGGCTGGGCCCTTACCCACCGACCGGGACCTCCTCAACGAACTGTCCATCTTCCTGAACGGCGCCAACGTCGCTTGGCCCTGCGCCTCCACCAAGCGCATCTACACCAACACCGGTCTCTACGTCCCCAAGAACATCATCGGCACCCGCGTCCAGATGACCAAGGACGAGGCCTTCATCGCGATGCCCCGCCTCCGCGCGGGCATCCCCTTCACGCTAGCCAAGGTCACCCTCCGCGACAAGTTCCTCTGCAACCCGCTCCTCATCCCGTTCCCGTGCCTCGCTTCCCAGGAGGAGGGCAACTGCCAGGCCCTCCAGTCCGTCGTCGACATCTTCCTCGACAACAACGACATCCTCTGGGCCTTGGACACCGGCATCGTCAACACCCTGGAGGAGCCCATCCGTCGCTGTCCCCCGAAGATCGTGGCGTTCCACGTCAAGACCGGCAAGCAGATCAAGTCGATCGACCTGTCGGCTCTGGTTTGCGAGACCAGCCGTCTCCAGTACCTCCAGGTGGAATATGCTCCTGATGGCAGGGCCTTCGTGTACGTGTCCGATGCTGCCACCAGGGCTATCCTCGTGTACGACTGCAGCGCTAGCAAGGGCTTCCGCGTGGTCCTCCCCAAGGCTGTCACCCTGGGATGCACCAACCGAGACGTCCTGTACATCGCTCTGGCCGTCAAGCCTTGCGGGGACAACGTCCTCTTCATCACCTACCTGTCAGGCTCCAGGATGTTCTCCATCAAGACGTCGCACCTGCGTAAGGGCAGCGCCCAGGGCGTCGTGGTGGACGTCGGACCCAAGCTCAGCCGCATCGTGATCCTGGGCACGGATGGAGGCAACTCCCTCTTCTTCCGTGAGAAGGGCCACAGCGACATCTTCATGTGGAACTCGGATACCTGCTTCAAGCCCGAGAACTTCGCCCTAGTCCAGTCGGGTGGGGACTGCAGGTTGGCCACGCAGGTGGTTCCTGGCTTCAAGAGACTCATGTGGGTCTTGGAGAGTAACTTCAACGACTACATCCTCGGAACGACTGGTTGCATGGGAGCGTCAGTGGTTATTCATCCCCTTGTGAAGAACGCTGATTACTAAACGTAAGATGAAATAGATGTAAAATCACGTTGGACCTTCACATTACCGAAACTATCTCATCGTAGTGTCGGTGCCACCGAGAAGCATTATTAAACTGACGAGAGCCGAGGACAGCAGTAGGGCGCTTTAGCTATCCCTCGAAGTTTTGTGTCGTTAATCCTCAAACTTGCAATGGAAGGTTGCACTAAGGTAGATCACAAGTAGTATTAACAGCAAAGATTAAAGTTCAGATTGCAGCTTAGGTATTGCTTTCTTTCCTTTGAAACATAACTGTATGATCTTTTTGGATACATTCAGTATGAATATATCATCGGCCAACTAATATTTCCGGTATCATGGCACACTGAAGAATTTCTTTTGAAGGTTATACTTTTTCCTTATGTCTAAATATAACAGCTTGTCAAAATTTGAGTCAGTTAATGAAAAATTAGACCCTTACTAAAGCTCGAATCATAATTTTTGACCAATTGAAAAAAAGTGAAGAACTTAAGACAAGAAGTTAGAAGTTGCTAAAGGTAAATTAAAGTCGCGAAAAATAGTGTGCTTCTGTGTTTTTTAATGTCCACCTTTTTACTGTTTCAGGTGAATCCAGATACAAATACCTAGTTCAATTAAATAATTTTATGTATTTATTTTAGATTTAAGTACAATTAAATGTTATTTTATTCTGTTTAACGTAATGTTTCATTCCATCCTTTCTTCTAACAATTATTGTACGAGTACTCTGCGTGGCATAAAAACCAACATGAGTGCACCTACATCAGTTTAATGATCAATGTACGAATTGGAACATAGAGACTAATGGCACAAAAAAAGGCAAACCAAGGAGTTTAAGCGAACTACACACAATTTTTTGAAATTATTTTTTAAAACATGCTTACGAGCACGAACACGTTCCAAAATTGAAGGCAATACTCGCCACACCCAGAAGTAAACGTACAGTCTTCCAAGGAAATCACGTCGCTTAAGCGCAACTAACGATTACTTGCAAAACACTTGCCAACTTGAAAACATTTTCCAACCAATAATCGTAAATATGCCTAAAAAAAAGTCCCTCTATTAAAATGAGTAAAAGAAAAAAAACTTGTAAGATGTATTCCACTCGATTCCAATCACTTTTAATGTGTTCATTATTGTAATATTTCTCACAAACGTCATTCTTCCTGCAGCCTATAGCTAATATTGAGACTTTTTAATGTAAAGAGTTTGCATCGCAGAAAGACCAAAGAGTGTTTTTCGATTTAGTTTTAAAGAAGCCTTCAAAAAATGTAAAGGCAATGTTATTTAATGTTATTTGGAGAGAAACCCCTAAGCAGTGTTTCTGAAACAAAACGCGTAAAAGTTGCCTTTCACACCTTATTTTTGGCCTAAAAATTTTGACTGGACGTTTTTGGGGGGTAAATAATCAGCGTTCAAACTGATTCTTGTCCTGCTGAACAAATTCAATGACTTTGAAAGTATCTCTCGTGTAATGCAAGAACCCGCAAAACGTATAGAATGCGCGAATTAATAGTTTTTCGCCTGTTTTCTACACAAGTTCCGCGTAGAGTTTAAAGGATGACAGAGCCGCTTCTAGCTTCCACGAGGAAAAGCCTTGTTTGTTTCGGAAAAAAAGTCTCATCGGGTGCAAAAAACGAGCGGCGGAAATCATAACGTGTTTTCGGCGCACTGTCACTTTCCGCGATAAAAAATGCCTGCAATTAAAGCATCAAATCGACCAAAGCTTGATTGCGATAATTAACAGGAAAAGCTGAAGATAGGTACCTGCTCCTGACAAACTTTTTGTTCCCCGAGCACTTTGCGTCATCGGTAGAGGAAAACATTTTCCTCAAAGAAAGGTATCTGAAGTCGTATCCCACTTCTACAGGACTCTGACATCTAAATAAAAACGACATAACTTTTGATCGAGATTGTGAGTTGTGTTTCGATTTCGAAGCACCCCCATTCACAAGAAATTCTGCGAGAAGCATTATTGACTGCGATAGCACAGATCTCAGACAGCAAATTTTTCGAAACCTTTCCAAAAGCTCTTTATAATGCAAATTGAAAAAACAAAAAAAAAAAAAAAAAACAACAAAAAAAACACTTTATTTTATTTTTTTACTTTTTTTTCTTACAAAAAATATAATAAATAAAAACGAAAATTTAAGTCAGTTTTACGAGGCCTATGAAAACATTAAAATTCTAGAAAAAAAAAGATTTTTTTTTCCAAGAGACAATTGTTCCAAGAGGCGATCATGAGCATATTGAGTGATCCCATGGCGCTTTTCGGGCGTTACGTTGTGATTGGCAGGGGCGCCGGTGCCAGAGAAAGTTATCCGCTGTCCAGCTCCGGCGGTGCGGCGGGGGCCGCGTTTCCGCATTCACGGTCGCTACGGCGGCGGCGGCTGCGGCAGCAACAAAAAGGTACGACGCGGTGCAAGAGATAGTAAAGGACTAAACTCACAACGTGTGCACGGGCCTATCACGGAAGTAGGCTATATCTGCGTGATTTGCTTAACCATGTCGATAACATCATCATCAGCGATAAACGTTACTAAGCTGTTAGCGCATAATTAACTTTCGAAGCAATTCTGTTATCTCATGTTAAATCCTATATAAAATTATACAGAAAAAATAATTGAAAATACATGAGCAGCAAGGGCACCATACATTTTAATTAGCAGAAAAAAAAAAGATGCTCACTCTGATATTATTAGTATGAAGTCATTTTGCGTTGTGTGAGAAGTATCCAGGTTAACAGAAAAAGTAGTTGAAAAAGATTTAATACCCTAGCCGCATCCTCAATTATTTTATTTTAAAAAAAGAGGATTTCCAAAGCGATATTTTGCAATATAAAATACTTCCAGGGAATCTAATCATCATAATGAGAAGCAGTGCAGCAATGCCCGAACGCATCTGCCAACGTCCATATGCTATTAACACAGTTGTCTTGACATGTGTTTTTCGTGCAGACAGTACAGCCCTGTCAGTTACCTAATTTGGATTACGGTCCCAGTATTCCATGCGCAGACGACAATGGCAAAGACCAATGGAACGATAGGGGGCCCGCGAGCTACACCGACCGACAAGTTGTATAACATTCGCTGTTTCTGCGGAATAACAATCCAAGTGGCAGTGGCGGCGACGCGGCTAAAGGAAGTCTTGGGAACTGGGCGATGCCTCGCCACAGACACGTTGCTCAAACTTCCAGCACGCTATGCACAGCAAATGCCCATCAAACCAGCGACGTGTGACACAAAATTACTTGCAAACACTTGCCGCGAGTTTCTTGCAAAATCGATCATGGTATTCAAATGTATACTTGACTTTTTTTAACAGTTGAAATAATGTATGCTCTGGATTAATGAATAACGTAATATTCAAATATTATACAAAGCAATTTGAGAAACTAATAGCACACAAAAAACAAAACACCCGTTTTGGGGTATGCTAAACCTGTTTTGGAGAACTAAAATAAAGCGGGTAGCACGTATTTTTTGTTATTTTTCAAGACAGGTCTTTGTTCAGCCATATCATTCGAAAGGTCTCAGCGAGAGCTTCCCATTGTTATGGCTGAACATAGGTCTATGTTATTGGAAAATTAACAAAATACGTACTAACCCCGTTTTAGTTTCACACCCGAAACAGGTAAAGCATTCCCCGAACTCCTAACTGCGCAATATGCTAGTTTATTTACTTTTTGTACAAGTTCTCTTCTATTTCGTCTGAAAAGGCAATTTTAAGGTCTTTATTGCAGAAAGGAAGGAAATCCAACATCACAAAGCGTAATCCCCACATAATGTTACGAGTTGATGAGGGAATTTCGAGTGGACCAGAAAACAATGCACCGCATACTGAAAGTGGGCCTAGTCACATACATGTGCACTATATTAATTAACCGTCACGCAGTAATCCCGAAAATTTCGCAGCTCGTTAAAACGCTCACTAAACGTCCTTTGCAGCTTGTTAGAACCACTGCAAGATTACAGCGGTCACCAAAGTGAGTTGCTACTCTATATTTACGATGTATGACACACCCATAGTTTGACCTGTGTGATAACGTAAGCCAACCGCATTCTTAAGCCGACTAATCGGTTATCAATAGTTTATTCGAGTACTAATCGCGCTAAAGTCAATTTTCTAGTCATTACGGCTTCACTGTTTGACCTCCATATTCCTGTCACGGCCTTTTCGCGGCGCGTAGCACAATCGGAAACATTTTCATACTTGGACCGATTCGTTTCCCTTGAGAACGTTTTCTGACTTACTAATTTATCATATGTAGATTATCGGCTTTGTAGCTTCAAGCATGTTTCATGGTGATTCTTCTGCGTAGTTATGACGGAGATTTCAACATTTTCAATGTGATGAAAAACTATCGAAAGTGAAAATACAGGTCGTTTGATCATTCGTTTCGTGCATGGAGAACCATAGCTTTCTCGATAAAAAATAATAATAACAAGGACTTGAGAAAAATCAATAAAAAAAAATAAAAATAGAATAAACAGGCGATAATACAGAACGAGACAAGTTATGACAAGTTCGGTCGCCGCGAGATTGATACATCGTCTGCGATTCTTCAAAAGCAAATCTAACAAATAATTGTCACCGTCATTTTGAGACTTCTCTAAATATTTATGTAGTCATGCTGAATGTGTTTAAATGTCATATAATATTTTGTGACAGTCAAACATTGTTTGTAGTATTGTCCATGGACTAAATATCTGCACTGCAGTTAAGATGACCGGACTCGCAACGGCACGGTTTGTTTTGAGTTAGTTTTTTTCCCCTACTTGAAACGGCGAATGTTTACCAGGCAACGTTTTAATTTAAAGGGTACCAAGATATGTGCACTATCATTCTAAGCACGGAAGTTTGTATTCTTCACCTCGTGTTCAACCAAAACCTTTTTCTTTCATAGCATTTTTAGAATTAACGACAAGCAACCGCTTAGGTTAAATGAAGTACCGTCGCTATGTTTGATAATACTCTTGAGGCGAATATAAAGCGGCTTCAGAATAGGTTCACTTAAGTGCCCTGTGCCTCTGCTGTTTCTCCGATCATCTTGGCGCTAATAATCTAACGCTAATAAAAACGCTACCTTTGACGCAGAGTTTACGGGGCATTTTACGATCGCCTGATATCGTCTCCTATTAAGGTTCGGGTCTGCGCAAGACCCGCTCGTCATCCAACAAGGAGCAACTCAGTCTTGCTAGTCGGCTATTTCCCTTGTCCCTCCGCTTCGTTCCCCCACCTCCTTGATCAACAGATCCTCGTGAACGGCATCGTCGCTAGATCTGGCGACGAGCAGCTAGGCTCATAACTACGTCACAGAGGTGTGTCTCGGCTGTGGGGGCCCGTCCGGTGGACTGACCCGTCGGTGGACCCGACCCATACTTCGCGCGAGGGTTGAAGGTTGTCCACGATTTGGGTTACTTTTCTGGGTATTGATAAATCTCTCTCAATCTATCTCTACCTCTGTAGCGAAGGCCCACACAAGCGTAGCCTTCCTTGTCAATGCCTTTACGCAGCTTACGGACAGTGCTTGGATAAGTTATCAATAGAACACATGCAGCTGCTTAACGATATATTTCTTAGAAAATACCCTCTAAGGTTCACCCACTCTTGTCGGAAAGGGCACAATATATGTTCTTTTTTTTTCTTTAAAAATTATTCCAAAAGGTTGGCATAATATCAGGGCATCGTCGACTTTGTGGAGGAAGCAAAGCTTTATTCAAAATAGCTTTACTGCAGACGAAAGAACAAGCAAATCGCTGGGGGCGTCTCAGCATGGGTCACCGCACAAAACCTTGAACGACAAATATGACCTTAACTTCTTCGTACAGTAGCCTACATACACAAGGTCCTGTACTGTGTACAGAATGATACACAAAAGGATTTTGCGGGCATAGTAAGGGATGGTCTGGGAAGAGCTTTGTGAATCAGAACAGAACACTAGGTCCTAGAAAGTTCCGCGCACGTTTTAGAAAAGAGATTGATTGGCCGTCTATCAAACTAAAGCGTGTGTAGTGATCGGATGTGGATATACCAGACAGTCAGAGTTATTACCAAACCAGCGATGAAAAATAGATATCCACCCAAGGTCAGATTATATTTTATATCTAAAAATGAATAGCTTTCGTACAAAACTAGCTGAATATCTGATATCGTCCCCATACCGTAAGAGTATCAACTAAATATCTACGGTTATCAACCCCGAAAGAATGTTGATCCCATTCCTAATCCCACTTTCAATACCCATGAATGTTTACCTCATTTAAGAATATCAATCACCATAAGAATACCAACCCCATATACGAAAAAAACAAACCAATATATCCAATATATAAACCAACACATATCCAAGAATGACAACCTCTAAAAAATATCAACAAAATGCGTAGAAAAATCACTCCCCATGCTAACGCAATTCAACCTAAAAAAATCTTTTTTTTAAAAAA
>Ga0058701_10001084_pt1 | contig 18866 bp, 8 predicted proteins | sample AgamicOrMae_FD_97039 | JGI IMG/M metagenome (GOLD analysis project Ga0058701, IMG submission 97039) | Agave microbial communities from Guanajuato, Mexico - Or.Ma.e | ecosystem: Host-associated > Plants > Phyllosphere > Phylloplane/Leaf | place: Guanajuato, Mexico | collected 2012-06-04
AAAGCGGCGAGAGAAGAACTGGCAAGAGTTCGTGACTGGCGGAGTTTGAGAATATAATTCACGCATGCTTCAAGGCGCGCGCCCCAGACAGAGATAGGGGCTGGCTGCTGGCCAGTCGGGGGCAATGGCGCATTTTATTGCCTCACTAAGCGGGCCGCGTTGGGCACGAGAGTGGGACGGCCTGTGGGATGCACTGGCGGCCTCCCACAGGGCAACCGAGGAGGCCGAAATGGGGGCTTGTCGGTGGAGAGAAATTGGCAACCGCCCCTTCTTCTTGCATCGAGTGGCAACTAGGCGGAGTTGTAGCTTTGGGAGTCTTGTTTGTGGCGTCCAAATGGCCGGGCCGAACATTAGTGAATATAAACGAGTAGGTTGGACGATGGCGATGGCGACGGCGCTGGCGCTGGCGACGACGAAGAGGAAGAGGAGGAGGCGGCGGCGGCAGCGGCCGGCATTTTGCATGGAGGCGCTGGTCTGATGCAGATGGACGGCGGGGAAAATTGTTGCGCGCTTGCGTCAATTGGTTTCCACTGCGGCCCGCTGCTTACTATCTAAGGGCGCCCTCCGCCAACCTCGAGCCTGCCGCAGCCAAGCTCGCCACTGGCGCGCAATGGGCCTCGTGCGCCAGCCTGCACTTTACTTAGTTAGTCTTGTTGTTTTTCATCCAAAAAGAAAAACTAATGAAAAAACCAATCCGGCCCGTTCGCTTGCCTCTTATAGCCCCATTCTTCCATTCTACCATTAAGCGACACACAGAGATAGAGCGAGAGTTTGTCACTTGAAGCCTGGACTAGAGTAAATTGTTTGCTGCCTGCGCCACTCGCTCTCTGCCTACTAGCTCAAGTCGGCGTCTGTCTGTCTCTCTGAGTGTGTCTATCTCAAACTGATTGTGCAAGTCCCTCTGTATAGGTGTGCGTGTGTTTGTGCGTGCAAACAAGTCAGCCGAGAGATAAGAGCCATAAGGTGAAAAATAAGAAACAAAAACTCTCTCAACTTATCATAACACACACACACTAATAGTTTTGCCTAAGCCAACTGCCTCGGCTCCCTTGCCATAATCGTGTTCACACGCTTCTCTGATTTGACAAATCGAACGGCAGCCAAAGAGGCCCAGAAACAGATCACACACACACACAGGCGACCATAAGGAGAAAATAATTAATCCAAAAAGAACATAGAAGAAGAAACTGCAACTCACTCAACCATTTGTTTACCTACCAGCTAATCAGCTAGAAGCCAAAATCAAGCAAAATGAGTCTCTACACACCAGTCAAATATGCCCTTATGATCATCCTGCTTCTTGGGTAAGTTTACACTTCCACTAGCGACTTGATCTCCGGCCTTTTCAACTCTTGGCCGAGCGACCATATGGAATGCAAAGATAGACTACGTCCGGCGGGCTTGCCGAAAAAAGGCGCTGCTCCACAGGCAAAATTCCTAGACCATCTCCTGCTAATCACCCGTTTCCTGCCCACCCATCGCGCTCTAATACAATGCTCTTAATGCAACACTCTTAATGCACACAGACTCGTGGTCATTGTGCTCACATTGGCCCCGGAGATCCAGAAACAGAGGAGCAACACCAACCATGTTGTGGTCATGGTCATCCAGCTAATCATCCTTCTAATTGGTCTCATTGGATCCTATCGGGACAATCGGCAACTGTTGCTAACCTTCGCCATCATATTGACCATTTTGGTCATCATTGCAGTCGTTCAATCGCAACAGATTGCAGTCATCGGCAATGCAATACTTGATATTGTGTCCATCGTTTTGGCCGTTTATCAATCGGAAATGATTCGAACTGGCGACATGTAAAGCTGTGAGCTTGTTTCAGCTCACCAGAGCGAACGAAGTGCCAGACAAACAGCATTTAGCCCAATGGTGTTGGAATTATGTCAATGACCCCATGAGAAGGACGTTTTGCGGGGCTCTAGCTGCCAAAAAGCAGCTCGCAACGAAGACGAGCAGTGTGGGATGATCCAAAAAGAAGCTAACAATCCGCAAACCAAAGAACTAATCTTACTTTTACCTTTACCTGTACTTTTACTTTTACTCTATAAGCTGAGAAACCTTTTCGTGAACGTTGGGCCTCGAAAGCCGAGCGGAATTTTGCCAATATTTGACGATTCGAATTAAAGAGAAAACGGTGAGAAAAGCTCACAAAATTGAGCTCCATTTCGCAAGCTAGTCCACTTCAGTCTATCTCAGGTTGCCATCAACCACATCTCCTTTCAAGTGTCCCCGTGAGGCTCCAATTTTCTGGGCTTTCTCTGGCAGGAAATTGACAGGAAACCTTTCGCATGGCAGACATTGCGGGGCATTGAAACTATTAGAGACCTGTTATTTTCCCGAATCTCGTGGAAATTATTTGAGAAAACTTGAGAGAATTTCTAGGGAAAATTCGCGTGTTCGAAGTGGAGAAGAAAAAAGTTTCCTAATAGAACCATAGAGCGCTTTTCATCCCTTCAAGACGAACCACCTCCTGTAGCTATGCTCTTCTGTAAGTGTTCGTTCTAGCTCAATAGTTTTTAACCCCTTTCAATAGCTCTCTGATCGGACAATCGAGATTGATCGTAAAGGACCGAGTTGAGCACCGATCCGAACGGCAGGGGCTGGAGGCCCGTTCGGCTGAAGTGAACTGATTGGAGTTGAGTAAACCGGTAAGAACGACCAGATTTGGTTAGAAATCGGCTGCAAAACTGGGGTTCAGTCTCGCGGAGCGGAGCATGCATTTAGCTAAAAAGGTTTCGCAAGGTTAGCTAAAAGGGTTCTGGACGCAAGAAGCGAGACGGCAGAGGAACTCGCAACTTTTGGACAGATTCCAGATGGGCAGATGGAAAGATGGTGCAATTTCACTGCTCTGAGTGATAAGATGTCTGCCAATCGGCTCCTCTGGTGCAAACATAAGCTTTCTATGAGGTGATTTCTGAGCGGCGTCCAGAGAGTCTGTGATCGTTGCCCAATCATGCAAGGCAACGGCATGCATGTGAGGACCAACATAGCTCAAGAAGACCAAGACAGGAGTCACAAAGTTCATAGAGGGCACGCGCAAGCTACTCTCGTGACAGGTTGACACTGTTTTATAGACCCACCGGGCGAGCTCTACAAACCCAATTGGGGTAATGTATTCGCGCGAAAAGAGCCGCCAACTGGAGCTGACGGAGGCCAATTGAGGAGGCGATGGCAATCGGCGAAGTGGAGGAGAAACCTCCTTTGTTGAAGAAGTGGTCAAACAGGAAGCGGAAACTCAATGCATTAGCTCAGGCAAAGGGCTAGATTTTTGCGCCCAAAGTTAGGGAATTTTGATAATTGTTTTCTCTCTATCGCGATAAATTTTCGGACTCAGCTGATTGTCTTTCACCAGGCGACTCTTCGTTGAGGGCGGAAAACTCTCCAGTTGGCGGGTGGCGACAAAGTGGTCATCGTCGGCCAGACTCATTTGGCTGGCCGAGCTGTTGGAGCCGAGCGAGCTGCTTGAGGCCACGTTGATGGTGTAGAAGCGGCCCGGCGGCCCGTTGCTTAGGTCTGGCGGTGGTGAGCTCGAGTGGTGGATTGAGTAGGCGCTGGATCGGCGCTGAGCTCGAGTGACCTCAAGCACGCCGAGCAGGAGCAGCAGCATGGCCAAGAGACAACAGGCCACCATCAGCATCACTGTGGAGCGCATCAGGAAGGCCACTGAGGAGCCATGGTGGAAGAAGATGGTCTCGTTGAGAAGGTCTGCTGGCGAGCTCAGCTGGTAGCTCGTCGAGTTGAGCAGCAGCCCCAAAGTCCAGCCAATGTCGTTCTTGGGGTCGCGTCTGTGAATGGGCGCACTTCTTTGGTCAGGTGGGAGGAGATTTGTTGGATTATCACTGGCGCTAGTTTGCTGTCCCGATTCGAAGACCAGGAACTTGATCTGGTTCCACGAGGAGGCCGGCTGGAAGCCATAGTATCTGGTGAGAAGTTTGTCTATGTACAACAGTTGCATGCAGAGCACCGGCCTGAAGGGTTCCCTGGCTTTTGGGTAGAGTTTGGCCAGATCTTTGCTGTGGGTCTTGCAAAAGGCTGCACTTTTGGCCACAAACTCCTCGTAGTCCACCGCCTGGCCGCCCAGTTTTTCCGCAATGGCCGCGTCGAGCTCGTTGGCCTGCGTCAGGCTCGCCTGTGGCTTCAAATCGAGCACCCTCAGCGCATGGTTGTAGCCGGAGATTGTGACAAACGAGGCGCCGCTGGTTTCCATGGGGCCAGCGCCGCTGCTCAAAGGAGCCTTGATGTCGGCCACCTTTGTGGCGGGACACAGTTGGAAGAGTTTTGCGCAGAGCTGCGGCTCGATCAGCGTCTCGAGCACCTTCTCGCACTCCGAATGGTTGCCCAGGCCCACAAATGTCACCCAATTGGGCAGACTGTCGTTGGGGCCACCTGGAGAGGCCCACTGGAGCTTAGGCTCGGCGGCTTGCTGATTGGAGGGCGGCGCCAGACAGGCGCCCTGTGAGTCTGCGAGCAGTTGGCGGCGCGCCACCCGAATTCGGGCCCCATTCTGCAGGCACACATTGGGGATCTCAATTTCCATTTCGTCCAAATTTCCATTCAAATTAGGCTCACTCAAAGCCCCAGCTGGCCTCTGGCTCAGGTGCTGCAGGAGCAAAATGTGGCGCACTCGCAACACAGCCTGCGACATGCCCAGACACAGGTCGCTCCTGGTTGCCAGGCGGAAGTTTCTATTGAACAGCTCGAGCTCGCTGGTGTCCAAAGCATTGGTCTGGCTGGTCGCCACCACTTCCGCTGCCGCCGCCTCGCCAGCAGCCACCTCGAAGGCCAGCTGGGCGGAGGCGCCGCCAAGCTCCAGCGTTCCAATGGTCTGGCTGGCGGGCCGGCCGGAGGGCGGCCTTCCGGTGGGCAGCATGGCCAGCTGGTGGGGGTCCTGTTCCAGCTGGTGGTAGATGGGTTCTGCGGAGAGATTTTGCCTGGATAGTCCGTTGAAGCTGGCGTAGTCGAGGGTGGCCGCCTCCAGAGCCAGTCTCTCGGCCAGAAAGTTGACGGAAATCCAGCCGAAAGTGGCCTCCTGGCGGCCAGTTATGATGCCCACGAAGGCCCTGTTGACGAAGGGACTGTTGTTGTCGAGCAGCGCGTTGCTCTGGCCAATGGCCTGCTCGAGCCAGTGCATGATTTGCTCGGATTTCGCCCTATCCAACACTTGGAGCGCCCGCATGCCCGCGGTGGCGCCCACGTACAGCCTGGTGACACTGTTCACGCGTCCGCCCAGCAGGCCGCCCAGGCGACTCGCTGGGCTCTGCTGCTCGGGCTCGCTTCCGTCTTGGGCGGGCTGGTCTTGAGAAAAGTCGAGCTGCTTTATGTGGCTGGTGAACTGTTCCAGGCACTTCATAAGTAGTTGCTGGGCCTCCTGCTCGTCTTTGACCGAGGCCAGTGGGCCGCCGTTGACGCAGGAGCCAATTTGGCGCACCCCAAGCAGCTCGGTGAGCGCCAACTGCTGGCTCTGGTCAAACTCCGGCTCACTGTCCCTCCAGTGGGCCAGCTTGGCCTCGTCCAGCTCGATGCTGAACAGGGCCGAGCGGGTCTGCGTGGAGCCCGCGTCAACCACGATGGCGAAGTGCTCCATCTTGCGCTGGCCACTTGCGTAATGGTACACGATCACGAAGCCAATAAGGCCACACAGGCCGCCCATCACCAGCCACACGAGGGCCACTCGAGCTCGAGCTAAGCTCATCTTGTCTATTGATAATCTATCTTCTCTCTATTTGTCTCAATTCCTCACTCCTTTTCTCTCTCACTTCGGCTGTCTCGCTTGGCCTACTCCTTTTTCGCCCCTCAGCTTCCTGTCACTCGCTTCCTGTTGGCCGAGAAGTCGCCGGGAAAATCGGTGGTTGCATTTGGATGAGATTCTCGTTTGTTTACTTTGCTCGCTCTCTGCTTGTGCGGCCAATGCTTCGAAGTGGCGCCGGCTGATTGTTCCAATTGATTGCTCACTTCTTCCAATTGATTGCTTACACTCGCTCGCTGGTCACTCGGTCGGATTTTGCCTCTGTCGCTCTTAGGGTTGCCCTTAGGATTGGGCGCATGTTTTCCCCCTCGGCATCAATGACAGTTTGCTTTTTTGTGGCTCTCGCTGGAGTTGGGCCAGCCGAAACGATGCAGCACAAGGCGAGCCTCAGCCGGGGAGCAGAATCGACGCTTTGGGTGCGTGTGACTATTGTTCTTGGACAATGCTTGGGATTATCTTGAAAATTTGCAACAATGTTTCAATGGGTGGCGCTTGGAGCCGATTTGCAGTTAGTCAGTGCGAGTGGTTTTTAAAATCAGTGTCACCAAGATAACATTGAGAACCAGAACGTTTGTTTGGCACTCGCCAGACTGCTTGCTGCACTGCTTGGCCTTGCTCTGCGGCCAAGATCACACAAGTCGGCACACTCCTTGTGGCTGGCGTCTTGGGCCGACTGCAAACAAACACACACTCCTCGTGCGGCTCTTTCGATGCTGATCGCTAGCCACTATCTAATCTCTCATCTGCTCGCCTTCGTTTCCTCACTTCCTCGAATGTGCTCCTATCGCTCCTGAAACTAAGCCACCAATTGCTCGAAGTGCTCGACAGGCACCAATTTGCAGCCTGGCCTGCACAAACAAAGCCGCTCGGCGGCTGATTGGCGCTCTGACGAATTGGAAATTGGAATTAATATTGTTGAATTTTCGGGCCCGGCGAAAAACAAACTGGTTCCAAGAGGAAGAAGTCGTCCAGAGGAGCACTCGAACGGGGACGCTCACAAGTGGCCATTGATCGTCATCTAGAAAGAAGAGTGACAACAATCCAAGACTCAATGGAGCTGCTCGTGGTTGCAGATCAGTAGCATTGTGTTTGTCTCTTTTTTGCGCTCTAATCAAAAATCAGACGACAAGAGTGGAGCCCAATCGACTTAATTGAATCGATGAGCAACGCTCACAGACAGACACCCGCTCGCTCACACTAACCGTCTGTCTCTCTCCCTTTCAACTCTGGCCGCCAAGCCAAACAGGGCTAGACGGGCCACGGAAATCCATTCAGGGATGTATTTATATGCATCTATTTGCGGCGGTGACGGCGCGCAGCCAAGAAGCTGGTCTCGTTGGCGCCCATTGCAACAGTTGCGGCTCATGATGACTCTGTTCAGCGGTGGAAGTGGAGCCAGCTGCACGGCAAGGCGGCCAAAATCACGACCGACAGCCAACGATCGGCCGGGCGCTCTCGAACACAATGGTCGGTGGGGTTAACACGGACGGAGTGAAGTAACAAAAGCAGCACACCTTTTGCACGCAGTCTCAAGTGCTGCTATGCTGCGGGACGCGCTCGAGGCGCCCGTTCAGCGCAAGCCAGTCTGCGGCACGCCGCTCGGTGATCATTGTCTGTCACGTAGACAACAATGAACACATGGGTCCTCCTGTGTTCAGCTGCCACTTGTTGTTCTTGCGATTGTTGTCCTTGCTGGTTCTCTGTATGCCATTGCAAGCGTTTTGTCAACTTTCACGGCCAAATTTTTACACCCTAGGACCATGATCTGTTGTGGCCGACGACTCGTGGAGCCAAAAGAGTTGGATCAGCGCGAGTTCTCCCCGGCAGCCTCCAATGGGCCAGGCGGTTAGACAACAAGCAGCACATGGGAAAACTTTTCCCTCTCATCATTGTTCCACATTTGTGTTCCACTCGAACGCGAGGGCAGCTCTAAAAGAGGCAAGCCCCAGCCAGAAATGGAATGCAGCTCGATTTGGCGCCAAACGTGGCCACGCGGGCTTCATTGGTGGTGGTTGCGCCCAAATGGAGACGTCAGCCGATTTGACGGAGTAATTAGGCGTTAAAGGAATAACGACGTCAATTAATTTCCCATACATCAAGCAAGTGGCCATCGGTTGAATGGCTCGTCTCGCAATCTGGTCAAATCCATCTTGCCGCCACTATGCATCGCCCGAGCTTGGCAGCCTCAGGTGGCCAAAGAGTCTCGCCGAGTGCTCCTCGTTCACACATACGCAGACACACGCATCCTTCCTGCTGCAGCGGGCGAGGAGGCGGCGCCCAAAGCGAGTGGCCAACTCGGCGGGCCTGTGATGGGAGGGCGACCATTTTATGGCGCCGCCGCCATCAATCACTCGGTGGTGGTGGCGTCCCGCCTCCTCGGGGACTCGTCTAGAGTGACAAATCAACAATGGGGCGGCGGGCAATGTCTGCCAGTCTGTGCATATGTGTGAGAGTGTGCGCGGGATGTGGGATGCCCACTCGGTTGGCCAAGGCAATTGGCACTGTTTCAAGCTGGCGCCACTGTGCAACGAGTTATCGATGTGTTTTTTTCTCTCTCTCTCCCTTTATCATGCCTAGACTAAAACTGATAACACTTGTCAGTGTTTACGCACGATAAACTTTTCTTCTCCTCACTGATAGGTGGTAGTGGTGGTGGTAACCTTCAAATTATGCTCATCTTGAACGACCATTCTCGCTCTCTGTCTCAATGAACACATCTCTCTTGCGCGAACCCCCCCGCGATTAGGCTAGGATAAAACAATTATTATTTCCTCTCAGAGATAAACAATTACATAAAAATAAGAACAATAAATATATAGTATAGTATAATAATTACAATAATAACAACATGTCCTTCATTGAGGTACCAGAAGATCATGACTTTTCCTACTACAATTTGCCATATGGTATCTTTTCAACATTTAACAATCCAAGAAAGAGGCCCGGAGTTGCCATTGGAGATTATGTTCTCGATTTGGATAAGGTGAAACACTATTTCACTGGGCCTCTCATGAAAGAGGTGGCCGCCGATGTATTCAATCAGAGCTCCCTCAATGATTTCATGGCATTGACACCCGAACATTGGCACGAAACTCGCGAATACCTTAAAGCATTATTGTCCAAAGAGACTCCATTCTTGCGCGATGACAAAGAGCTCAGACAACAGGCTCTACATCCAATCAAGGATGTTGAAATGCACCTGCCGGCCAAGATTGGTGATTATACCGACTTCTATGTGGCTCTGAGTCATGCTAAAAATATTGGTCTTATGATGCGCGGTCCAGGCAACGAGCTTATGCCTAACTATAGACATCTACCAGTGGCATATCATGGACGAGCTTCAAGTATCATCGTTTCAGGCACTCCAATAGCGAGACCGAGTGGCCAGTATTGTCCACCTGGCTCAGACTCGCCCATCTTTGGCCCATCCAAGGCGTTAGATTTTGAACTTGAGATGGGCATCTTCATTGGGGGCAAGACCAATATGGTTGGCCAGCCAATTCGCATGAGCGATGCCGAGAGAAATCTCTTCGGATTGGTCATAATGAATGATTGGAGCGCCAGAGACATTCAGCGTTGGGAGTATCAGCCGCTGGGGCCATTTTTAGCGAAAAATTTCGCCACAACCATAAGTCCTTGGGTGGTGACATTTGAAGCGTTGAAGGATTTCAAGACTGACAATTATCCGCAAGATCCTGAACCATTGCCATACTTGCGGCACGAAGACAAATTCAATTTCGATATCAATCTTGAAGTTCAGTATAAGCCCAGCCAATTGAGCGAGGCCAAGACTATCTGTAAATCTAACTACAAATACTTATATTGGACAGCTAAACAAATGGTTGCCCATCATACCGTAACTGGTTGCAATCTAAATCCTGGAGATATGTTTGGAACGGGCACTATCAGTGGACCTAGCGAGGGCTCTTATGGTAGCATGATGGAGTTGGCCTGGAAGGGTACTAAGCCCATTTTATTTGATGACAATATAAACCGTTGCTACATCGAAGACGGTGATGAGATAATAATGCGCGCCTATTGCCGGGCCAAAGATTACAGGGTTGGCTTCGGGGAATGTTCCGGACTTGTACTACCGAGCAAATTATTGCAATCGAGACCGTCGATTGTTATATCAGAGTCTAAATAATAAAACAAATATGAGTAAATAAACAAGCTTTTGCAACATCTTACCCAACTAAGATCAATATATTGGCATCTCAACTATCAGCTCGTGTTCTTGCATAAGCTCGATGAATTTATCAACTCTGGTTCTGGGCTCGTAATCTAATATCTCTTGAATGAGAAGGTTCAATTTCTTGATGCCCATCCTGAATTTCATGGAACCAAGTTGATTGCAGAGAGACATTGCTTGTTGAGCGTCAAAAGGATTGTCATCAATAACGGAGAGAACTTTGTTGATCTGAGAGGTTGTTGTAACAGATGGAACCCTAAGTATTTTCTTGAATACCCGATTCAAATTCAGATCTTTCACAGAGCGTTGATTGCTGCAGGTGCAAAGGACCAACATCTGTCTTCCACCAGGGAGGACAAGATTCCTCTTGTTGACAAAGAAGTTCAGAAGCGCTTTGGAATACGTTGGTCCAAAATGGGAATAGTCTAGGATAATATCTAGATCGTCCAGGACGACACAACTGAACTCTGATCTAGACGCATCATCGAACAGCTTCTTCAGATATTGTATCTTGGAATTTTCTGTCTCTCCCTCGGTGGCTATTGGCTGATACACTCTGATGAATGGGAATCGAGTCCTGACTGCAGTGTTCGCGGCCATACTTGTCAAACCAGCTCCAGGTTCTCCCTGTAGAAGCACTATATAAGGCCTCGTGGACTCCACCTCTGGACGAGAAACCCTTTCGATAACTTTGCACAACTCTGATTGCATTGAGGAAATGACTGGGTCCCAATCGACCATCGGCAACGCTAGATTCTTCAGCTGGTCTTCCGAGGCCCCGAGAGCAGGTCTTATGTCGTTTTCTAAACCGAGAAGAAAGTCTTGTGCGGTCACCTTCATTTCTTCGAACATGTTGATATCTATCTCTGCCGGATTGTCAGCCTTGGTGATGCGACTGATTGCATACGATCGCGCCACTCTTACCAATCCAGCCAATTCGGCACCAGTGAAATTCTTGGTGCGCTCCGCCAGATCTTCGAGATTCACCGATTTGTCGAGCTTACCGCTGTCTCGTAGTTTTCTGGTATGAATCTTCAGGATCTCGAGCCGACCCTCCTTAGTTGGTAGTCCGATCTCGATTTGGAGTTCGAGTCTACCCGGCCGAAGGATTGCTTCGTCGATGAGATCTTTCCTGTTGGTCATGCCGATCAAAAGCACGTTATTTAGTGCGTTAACACCATCAATCTTAGACAGAAGTTGATTGACTACATTGTCAGCTGCGCCAGATGAACTAGCCGATGCTGCTCTCGACTTACAAATGGAATCGATCTCATCAAATATTATGACATGTAAAGCACTGTTGGAGCCACGTGCTGCTTGCTCTTGTTCAGCATCAGCGAACAGTTTCCTGACATTCGCCTCAGATCCGCCTACATATTTATCGAATATCTCAGGCCCGCTAACTATCTTTGGCTCACGGGCGAGGAGCATCTTTCCGATCTGACGTGCTATAAGCGTCTTGCCGGTTCCAGGTGGACCATAAAGCAATATACCGCGCGTATGCTCTTCGCCAATATCCTCAGCGAGCTTGGGTGGTAACAAACGCGATAGGAAAGCCCGTCTGAATATGATGTTGAATTGTTTACTCAAACCACCGACACCCATGGTTTCGAAATCCCAATTCTGATTGAACAATTTTTGAGCGACGGCACCCGCTTTTGTGCTTGAAAGCATAATCTCTGAGCCCTCTGCCGGCTCGAACACAACAACTGTATTTGCCGTGGTGAGCCCAATCTCGAGTCCTTGATGCCCAACACTTTTCGTGGCCAGGTCGAAAGCCTCGAGAGACTTGACGGTGAGTGAGAAGGTAACCTCTTTTGTTTTTCCATCTTTTGTGGAATGATTGTATAGGAAAGCGATCAATTGACCGACAGTGAAAGCCTGGTTGGTGAAGTACTGGGAGAATTGCAGGGCCATGTCATCAGCATCAAGCTGTTCGTTTCTCGCCCACTTTGACTTTGGGACTAGATCTACTGTGAATGTAATTGAACTCAAACATTGCTTTTGTGTGTTGAACTCATAAGGGGCAGCCTCGATTTCTTTGTTGAGCATCAGATTAGCCCATTTCCTACTTGGATTGTTGAATGCAATCTCGGTTGATCTGACGCCCTCGTGTTTTAGAACACTGAATACATAGGCTTCAGTCATCCTAGGGTACCTTATTGCAATGTGTTCGAACTGAGCCATCTTAGCTGCCGGATTGAGTACGGCTCTGTTTACATAAGATGTCTCATTGGTGGGACACTGGACTATCTGATAGGCGTCCATTTTCATTACTTTTAATATAATCTCTATGTTGTATTGATAGGTCAAAATAGGTGTCAATGTAAATCAAAATAGATCATCATCGCACTCTCAGCACCTAAGCAGTGGCTGCTAATGCACAATTTATTAAGAAGACCTCTGGCATCGAAAAAATGCTTCGCACGAAAAAGTTTATCCAGCCGCAGAATCTAGATGGCGTTGCGAAATTATGGTCACTTTCCACTGTTTGACGTCAATCTTATGACGAAGCTATGAGTTAGAACGAGTCACCCTAGCAAAACACTCATCTATCACGAGCTACGTTAACAATATCGGATAGACAAAGTTTAGCATGATTCTGGCACCCTTCTACAACATCTTGTTGAATTTTGGCAGCAGACCCCACCATCTCACGTTCATAGTTTGGTTAGAGGAGCCATGACCGAAAAGGGTACGAAAAGGCTTGAATAGAACGAGACATTATTGAGAGAGAGTGTATCCCAAGTCGGGATTAGAATTGCTCTTCCTGTCTTTCCGATGCTTTTCACTCGTAAGAGATAGATCTTTTTCAGTATCTTCGTCTCCTTGTTGAATTTGTGAATCATAGCTCGTGATGAGGCCATAGACTACGTTCAACAACGTATACCTTGCAGATTCCTTCAATGGTTAATTCTAAATCAACCTTTTTGCTAGACTCGACATTTTATTCCTCTTCGAAGATACTATTCGTCTAGCGTTTTCCCTAGAGGGCGTCGTTCTTTGGACGATTCCGTAACAACTCGTCAACAACAACTTCTCCATTATAACTTTTCCCTTCTAAAAGCGATCTCCGAAACTGTCTTAGTAACCAGCTCGAACAGACATTATCCTCCATAGTGTAACGTCTGCTTGCCGATGAATGTCTAGTTAGGGAAGAGGTCGGAACACAGCTGAACAAACGGGTTTTCTTGTTCTTCCTCCACTCTGGCCCGTTTGTTTTGAACAATAACGGAAGCTCAAGCGGCAAAACATCAGCTAGACTTTCTATCGATTGAGTCCCCAGTTGCAACCGAACGCCTAACTATGCCGTACCAAGATCTGACCAATAAAAAGGCAACTAGCTTCAGAGGGCCAGCAATGAGAGACTCGAATAGGCTTCTGACCAGAGTATTTGGCATAAAGGCGTTTGATGCAGTGACTGCCAGCCAATTTTCGAGACCGACTGTGGAGAAGAACCTTTTGGCATCAACGTCACGGACTATTGATCGGGCTACATCCTGGGGACTGTACAAACTGCCAGATTTGGAAATCTCGGCAGTTGCTGGCGGTTTCAGTCGATTCTCGGCTTCCAAGCCGGGTGTTTCTGTGTCGGGTGGAAAAGATACCGTTATCCTAATCCCATATTGCTCAAGCTCCATCTGTAGAGCTTCGGCCAGACCTACCAAGGCAAATTTCGAGGCTGAGTAAGCTGAATATCCATAGAAGCTCATCAGGCCGCACATAGAACTGACAAAAACTATACGACAGGTGCTTGTTTGATTGGTCTTATGTTGAGCACTCCGCAATTTGATCGCGGGCAACAGGAGTCTGGTCAGATTGACAGCAGAAAAGTAGTTGATGTCCATCATATAGTGGAACTGCTCTTGAGTTAGATCTTCGAACCTAGTTGGGATTGCTGAGCCACAACAATTGATCAGGATATCACAGACGCCTTGTTCGCCTAGAATCTCTCGAGTGGTCGCATCATGCTCCAAGGGAGTCTCATCGTTAGCATCACTCGATGGGGTTGGGAACTTGATCTTAGTTAGATCCAAGGATACCGTTCTCACTTTTTGATCGGGCCTCTTTCGATTCTTCTCAATCTCATCCTTGGCCTCAGCGAGATCTTTCTTGCCTCTCGCGATGATGGTCACATCGGCGCCCAAGGAGGCATATTCAATTGCCACTGCCTTGCCGATTCCCTTGGAGCCTCCCGAAATTATGACATGGGTTTTCATGGTCACTCAGTAAATAAGATTTGCTCACTATCCTATGACAAATGATTCCAAATGACTAGCTTGATGAGTAGCCATAAGTTGAATGACGCAACGAGTGATCCTTTGGTGACGCGATGCGACTGGCGACCACCTGCGTTCCTGCCTGCTGGAATTCGCAACAACTCAGCACTCGAATGCTCAGCTGTTCTGTGTCGAACACAATCGGCATGAGACGCGTGCTGAGTGAGGATGGGATTGCTCTTGATCTCTAAGGAAAGATCAACAGAGTTATAGATTTTTGGGAAGACCGCAAATCATTTCGGGCATAGCCCAGACAATGTTACTGCATGGGCGATTCAGGCACATTTTGCCGTATGATCAGTGAGAAGTGCAACACACCGCATTGTCTTCACGCCAAAGACTGTAACCTCTCTCAACAATCTCGCTAGATCTCTGGCGAGCGTCTAGAAGCGCCATCAAGGAGTGCACCTAGCTTTCTTTCGAAATGCATCAGCTCGAGATCATCCAATAGCTCGGTGTGATCGCTAAAGCCATCGTCTGATCAACTTGATTGTCGCCCCGGTGATTGCAGAGCACTAGAGTAACCCGCGGCAATATCTGGCCTGAGCCAAGATGACCATCTTGGCCCGGTTTTGGCGCTAAGAGCCCAAAAAACAATTCAAATCTCGGGCAAAGGAATCTCATAAGCCCACGCTTGAGATGTTGCATAGGTCTGCGGCGTTCGAGCCCCGTGTAAGGCAGACTTTTTTTCACAGCGCAGCAAGAATTCATCAACTTATCACACGCAGCGGACAAAGTTTTCCTTTTTAATAAGGTTCACAAGACAGATCCTCAATCAGGTTGTCTCACCACCGGGCTCTAGAATGAGAAGTTCCCTCATGTACCTCGTATCAAAAATGGAGTGCTGATCTTTTCTGAGTCTCTCGTCTCAGGGCGACCATCATAACTGAGAAGTTCCCAATCTTTGAACATTATCCTAGCTAGTTAATCTATTTAAACCAAAATTCATCAAAGGCCTTATAATTTAGAAATCGAAATGTCAATAAATATCGCCGCTCAGAGGATACAACGCGAATTTCGGGAAGTAGCCTCTGATGAGGCTGCAAGATCGCAATACTATATCGAAGTCAGCGAGTCAAATGTCTTGAACCTCAAGGGCTATGTGATTGGACCGGTAGACACACCTTATGAAGGTGGCCATTTCCATATCGAAATGAACATTCCCGAATCTTATCCATTTAATCCCCCAAAGGTAAGTTGAATGAAATTTTTCATGATATTATTAGTGAGTCTTGCTCAGACTTGTACACCCCAATATTAGCAGTAATATTAACCATTTTGTTCCCTTGACAGTGCAAATTTCTCACGAGAGTATGGCATCCGAATATAAGCTCAGCCACCGGGGCCATCTGCCTAGATATTCTTAAGGATCAGTGGGCAGCGGCCATGACTATCAGGACTGTTTTATTATCTCTCCAAGCTCTTTTGGCAGTTCCAGAGGCCAGTGATCCTCAAGATGCCGTTGTTGCCAGACAATATATTGACAACTTCGAGCTTTTTAAGCAAACCGCCAGATATTGGACCTACATCTTCGCCCTACCTAGTAAATCGATCGATACTAATTCGCGCTTCGAGATCACTCCAAGTCAAGCCAAGTTCCCTACCGCTAGTTCAAATTTACCCATACCTAAATTCATAGAGTTTAATATGAAAGTCAGAAATTTGGTCGAAATCATGCAGATAAACAACTTGGTTGCGTTGCACGAACTTTCATCACACAATTGGGATTTGGACCGGGCCACACAATCATTGCTTTCTTAGATATATATTAATATATGGTGCAAGTCTTAGATACTCCATTCAGAATGTAGTCGTCAACTTTTGATTTCCAAATTTGTGCGATCCAATCGCTATGACAAACTTTCTCCATGCACTCTCCTCGTGATTGTGTTTTCAATTCAAACTGGACGGTTAGATAACCCCATCACAAGTGTGCCTTGATGGTAGACTTGTTGGGTGTCATCGCACTTGAGGCGAGGCACTTTCAGATAGGCTGAATCACTAAGCAGGTTATGATCAGGCACTCTTCACGCCTAAATTTACGACAATCGCGGAGAGGCGTCTCGTCTTCGATTCGGAAGTCAAGCAGCGAGGAAAAGGGGAAGTTCTAGTGATTGAGGAGCAGCATCCAACTCGAATCATGCAGTTATCTCCATCCGGGATAGTCAACCATCTCAACTTTAATGCCAGAATTAACAATTCGAGTAAAACCGGTGAATCTACGAACTTTCTCTGGAGAGCCGAGTAGATGCAGTTTCAATAGTTTTATTATTAAAGGTCCAATAAAGTGCAAGAATGTACTTCGTGTAGCTCTATCATTGTGGAGGCTAGTATTAGATGATTTTGATTTGTTTAATCGGAGCTTAGCACTCTGATTATAAGATCAACCAAATTTTATGATCCGCCTTTAACTAGGTTAGACCTGGCGATGTCGAAGTGATCTCTGGTTGAATGGTTGAATCATTTAGACATAAGATTTATCGTCGATTTAGTTTCACTTGATGGATTGGGGCAAGAACAGAGTCTCATACCGAGAGGTGGTAGAGGAAGGGGGCAGGATTCAACAGTTTCACTCTGCCAGGATATCACCGCTTTGAATGCTATGAAAGTCTCAAGTTGACATAGTACCATAAAAGATGAAGGGACAATAATAGTTTATCTAGGTTTGTGAATGGTAGAGGCTCTTGAGATCACGCAACATAATGTTAAACTCCTGTAGTGGTTTTTCTAGGTCTTCAATCTCATATTTGAGAATAGCCTTGCCATGTGAAAGATCCTTGGATTGGAACATCTCTATAATATTCTGAAATTTTGACCCTATTTCGCTTATGCAATTCTGCTTGACTTGGCTGAAGGTCTCCAATCTCTTCTTAAGTTCGATATCGTTCAATGGAACCTTGCAGGAAGGTTTGATTGGCTCATTGGTGGCCTTGAGTTGCTTGGAAAGAGGTTTTGATTTGAGCCCGACACCATTGGTCCTTGGGGCTTCCTGATGAGACGGTACTGAGGGCATTGAGGGGAGTCTTACCTTAGGGACAGGATTATTAACACTGCTAGGAAGATTCGCCTGAATTTTACTGTAAGCCTTGGAGGATGAACTGCTGCTTGACGAACCTACAGGATTGGTTGGGGTTTTAGGAGCTTCCGGTGTAGATTTCTTAGCCAGCCTGCGCAGAATTGAGTCCGCAGGTTTTGGGGTGCCACCGGGGGCATCAAGGTGGCTTCGGGCTCCTTGGTTACCTCTTTGTTAGTGCTATCACCATTGCTACTAGATGACACACCCGAATCTGTTTTTCGTCTCTTGGATGCTTGGACATCATCGGCACTACTGTCGCGATCCCTTTCTTTTTCGCGTCGATTATCGTCCCTTTCTTTGGAAACCTGTTGATCCCTATCCTTAGCGGGCCTTTCCTCGCCATCTTTGGAAGTTTTATCCTCAGCCTCCTTCGTCGCCTTGTCCCCTGACTTTGGCTCAGTTTCTTTTTCCCTGTCCTCTCTATCTTTTTCAGTCCGGTCCTTGTTCGGCCGGTCACGTTGCTCCTTGGCAGCTCTTTCTTCTTTTTCTCTCGCCAACTTCTGTTCTTTCTCCTTGGCTAGTCTTTCCTCTTTATCTCTGGTAACCCTCTCTCTGGACGGACGTTCGTCCTTGTCTTTCTTTGCTGACTCACTTTCTCTTTCTTTAGATTTTTCTGGTTCTTTAGTGAAATTTACCTCACCCACGATACCGTTAGATTTAACACAGGGTGAATCTTTGCCCATACTGACATTGCTACTGGTAGGTCTCTTGAGATCTCTGCCACTCAGAGCGAGGATTATTTCTTGCGCCTCTTGTCTATGTTTCTTCAACTTCTCTGGTTCGCAGGCAAAACACTTCCATTTGAAATCCGAACCTGGGGGGAAATTTTCTTGATTCAAGACATCTTCATCTGGACAGTTTCTCTTGATGCAATCGGTGCAGAAGGCGTAGTGGCATCGGTCACCATCACCAGTGTCTTCATTGCCACATGCGAAGAGATCACCACCATCGACGCACCAACGACAGTAATTATCATCACCATTTTCGTCAACTCCAGGACCAACATCTGGATCGTTGAATAGTGAGAAATCTCCGGCTCCATAGTCGGTATGACATTTGCGACAAATGAGAACTTTCAGCAGGGGATGAAGAAATGCTTCAAACGATGTTTTGATATGACTTGAGCAGGCTGTGCAGCGATATTTTGTATCGCCCCTCTTGCTACTTGGTGGCATTGTTATCTTGCTTAGTTTTGATATGATGTACAATTTAAGGTTATAAAGATGGAAGATTATAGCATTATACGATCTTGTGAGCGTGAATAAGGAATTTCTGTTCGGGTGGAATTATTTCTAAAGTAAAACCACGTGAGCCTTGGAAGGATCTCGCAAAAACGATTCCAAACTCTGGATTTTCTCGACGGACTAAAATTGTGAGCCGAAACACGCTGCAAAGAATTCGTGGAACGTGTATTTTCACCAGCTTCAGTCTGCACAAAAAAACATGCAGCGCGATCCGGCGATCTCCATGGATTTCATCGCAGACGAGTCATTAGACAGTAACGAGGCCGCGCACCGGCTTTTTATGGTAAACAAATTTCATTGCTCCTGCTTTTTA
>Ga0058701_10001085_pt1 | contig 18851 bp, 9 predicted proteins | sample AgamicOrMae_FD_97039 | JGI IMG/M metagenome (GOLD analysis project Ga0058701, IMG submission 97039) | Agave microbial communities from Guanajuato, Mexico - Or.Ma.e | ecosystem: Host-associated > Plants > Phyllosphere > Phylloplane/Leaf | place: Guanajuato, Mexico | collected 2012-06-04
GGTCGCATCAAGCCCTTTCCAGAAATACCAAATTTGTCTCGATAAGACAACGGAAAGTAGGTTAAAATTAGCAAAAAATAGAAAACCCACCCGGACAACATACATACATACCCCGCCGGTGAGTCTAAGAAAAGCATATAAAAAGGAAACATACCGACCATGAGTTATTATTTTATTGGCGTCGAACATGGGTCTAATATTCACTTATCTACAAATTTATTTAGTCTCTCAGATGATTTGGTTCTGGAATTGTGTTTGTTTAACCAGTCCGCTAGAATATTTCCCTAAATCAAGAGCTTAAGGACTGAAAGTCCGCCAAAACTCTTTTGGTCTCACAGAGAATGGAACGTTAATCCACTTTTTTTTGTATCTAGTATACTTCCTTGCTGGGATATTAATTACGGTGTTCTTCAACAGATAACAACATTTTAGCAATGTTACCCGCAATTTTAGTGGTACTGACTCGTGACTTTTATGAATCATAAATGTATTACGTGTAGACCTAAATAGAAAGATGTTAAACGCACAAGGCATTGGTGTGGGTAGACAACCAACATAACAGAAATGCAATGTTAGTTGCCAGCATTCATAAGTGCTCGTTCAAATCCCAAATTACGTCGTGAAATGGTCAGTTTCATTATTATTTTTTAAGAAGCGGTGGCATTTTTCAAAATTTAATTCAGTTCTCTCACTAGAAATACAGATTAACGAACTTGCAAAATAGACTATCGGTCTATTAGACAAAATGAAATCAGTTATTCCGTGGATTTTATTCCTAACCTACGGTGCTTTCTTCCAACATCTTTCAAAGTGCCGTACTGTCAGAATTTATTTCTACCGGGAGTTTGTTTTGCTGCTATAAACTACCCAATAAGTTTTTAATCAGGCCCAATAAACTCGTAAATTTCGTTTGGCTTTTAAAAAGCATTAGCCTTAGAAGCTGAGGAAGATGAAGTCGCGCCATTACTTACATAAATTCTTTATTTAAAATTCCTTCTTAAGCCTAGCTGAATGCAGCTCATTAAAGAAGCGTTTCATAGCCAAAGACTTGGAAACAACTTTCCCTAAAGCGGATGACTTCTTCCAAATCTCCTTCAGCGCTTCGGAACAGCTCTCCAGAAACGACTAAGGAAGATATTTTGTTTCATACCTCAACCAAAAAGCCCTTCAAAAAACCTTGAGTGCTCATTTTTAGAAGACTCATAGTTTTACAGCACTTTTTTTAGAGATATATATACATTGGGGCTATGTTTTTGTTGTGAATGCCACTTTCAATGTTGTTTATCGTCCAATGTTGCGCATATCCCCTGATATTCACCATCAGAATCAAAAATAACTGATGCTATGTGATATCACTTGAAGTATACCGTATGTGTGATAGGAAAGAAATCACTTCGTGTTTAAGCTTATTGGCACGAAGAATTTGCATGTAAATTCTAAACCATAAGAGAGTTTCGGTTTATGTGAGAAAAAAACTTTAAAACATCTTCTCTTCTATATTGAGAGAATCCCTCATGTAGTACCTTCGAAATGAATAACTTTGTAAGAAGGTGTGAGTATCGGCCATGTATGCCAGGTACTCACATCCTTCAAAATGTGAGTACCTCCTTTGAGAGTTCTTTGTTCTGTATCCTCAACGCTCTCGTTAGTTGCTTAACTTTTTCAACTGGGGTGAGGATAGGCTATAATGTTTGCTCAGCTTCACCATTGATGGGACTCAGAAGTTGAGAATCCTACGTTTAAAAATGATATTTTATCGTCATCTGTACAACTTGGTAGGCGCTTTTTTATTTGTTTATTCCATTTTTAGAGAGAAGCCCCCTTGAAAAGTGGTCTAAAAGAACGGCCTGCACATGATCACAGCCTTGCTTTTCTGAGTTTCTTAATGCCAAGCAGATGCTGCCGGAGACACGATTTCCTGTGAGCTTTTTTGCCTTTTGCATAAAGTAGTGGTGATGGAATTCAGTTTGTTTAGCCTGAATGAATCACTGGAATCGGTTCCCTTCGATAGAAGACATTAAAAAGATGTTTATTTAGCGCAGAATAAATGTGACGGGAAACGAATGGGAAAAGGAAAAACAAACCGTTTGGTATGCGAAAAAATCGCATTTTCTTTTCCGGTGCTATGGTTTATTTTTCCATCTTTTTTTTTTCTTTTTATGTAGAAATCTTTCGATTATTCGAAGTATTACGTTAGCTGAGAAACGCACCGTAACATGCAAAAAAAAAATCACTGGTTTAAGAGCGGCACGTATCTAATTACCGAAGGTCGATTATTTGCGATTATTTTTTGGAAAGAATTGTGATGTAGTGCTAATAGAAACTGAATCAATTGCAAAACTTCGGCAGACTCACAATGCAAGTGCTCGCTCCGACAAACGAACAAAAAAACGCAAAAAAAAATGTTTATTAATTTAAAAAAAAATCGTTTAAAGTTCTGATTGACGAACGCATTAGTGATGTCAATAACAATTTGCTGAAAGACTGATGTTCCTTACTTTAAGAAGAGAATCTTAATTTCAGATGCAGCAAAAATCAAAGTTTCGGCCTTATAATTGTCACACTAAATATTCAATTCATTTCAGTTTTATCATTCTTTAAAAGAAGAAGATTATAGAAATTAAAAATGAAATCTGGAATTCAGGGCATAACTAGACCGATTCAGATCAGTTATTTGTTTTTTGTTGCATCTGAATTTGAGATGCACCCTGTACAGAGTTTGTTATCAATACAAAGCGTACTCGGTATAAAAGGTATTGTTATACCAACAAAATCATTTTTTTAAATAGGGATAACAAAAATATTTTGTCACAATACAATGTTTAGTTCTATCAACAAAACGTTTGGTTGCTGCAGCGAAAGTTTTGGTTGCAGCAACAAAAAAATTATTTTTTTCCCTAATTTTGTTGCCGTAACAAAACCTTTTTTTTTCGTGTACAGATGAATAAATGCCAGTTTTCGAGAAGGTTGTAGGATCAGTCCTAAAGGTATTGTCCGGTTCTGGTCTCTGGACGGCTCCGCCTTATGGGGAAATTCATTGGCCAGGGCCTTGTAGTACGATTGTACTTCAGATTAAGAGACCGTGGCTGAAGGTTTTCTGTCTAACATCAGTAAGGAAACAAAGTGTCCCTATGCCATAGAAAAGTTTCCTATGAGCAGGAGCAAATAACAAAACTTCTAGCTTTCAGCCACGAGGTCCAATACAAAGTTTTTCTGTTGTGCCGTCTCTTAAGACACTTTCTTGCACTGTACACGGGATAGTTAAGATGCTTTTCCTCAGAACAAGCTTCCGGTACCTGAGACTGATAGGATAACGCTACTCCTCAAGGAACAACAAGGTCTTAGTGACCCACGGATTATGTTGAAAATTTCGCTTCTCTAGAGCTCGTCATAGCGATTTAACTACCCAATCCAATAAATATTCTGCTGGTGTTAAAATGTAGCAGAAAAACGGTGAAACCCTCTGAATTGTACTACTAGAAGTTTGAAAATGTTTTCATATATGTTTCTTACTGACGAAGATTTTCCCAGAAAAGCTTCTTAGCTTTTCCAGAACACTGCCTCGAGTATAAAAAAGCTGTAAATCAGCCTCCAGGTAGAGATTTTTTATAATGCTCTCGTTATTAGAGTATAGCCTGTCTTATTTCCTTTTGAATAAAATTGTGGCTCGGCACGAAAAAATGAATTTTAGATCAGACCGGTTGTGACCATAGACTCTCCAAAAGAAAACCGGTTGTGTGTCTGTGAATTGGTCCTCTTTTTTGACAAATAAAAAACACGAGCTGTTTTTCCTTTTTTCCGTCAATATCCAGAGTGGTGGTTGGGGATTTATTTGGACATACCTTTCCATTAATGAGGGAGTTAGTTTTCTTTGACGAAAATATTTTTACCTCCGAAACGGTTGGAGCCATCAAAATGTACGGGATCTTCATGGCTAGGAAATTTCATGACCTAATTCTTTTTACTGTAACAATAAAATTACAGTTCAAACGAAAAGCTTGAGCAATATTACTGATACTTGGAAAAAATCCGACCCCTAAATTGTATTTCCATCGTTTACCAAGAACCACTACATCAAAGATATAAGCGGAACAAAACAGTGTGGAAGGAAACTTATGAAAGACTTTTGGAGGAGTTACATGACATCTGAAGCGGTTTAAGACGTAATTGATATGACGATGTTTTTTTTTTTTCTAGCTTCAAATTACATTTATATTTTACCAATAGTCTAATTTAGGCTCTTTTCCGCCTAGCGGGGTGCAAGCAAATCGACGCTCAATGCTTGTAAAGCAACTTAACGAAACTTACAGAATTCGAAGCTTTGGCCAATTCCTCGACAGCAGCAACTGCCGCCGAGGAGTAACCTCTGTGGGCCAGTCGACAGTCAAGCATAGGGATAGCAAAGCGAGACCAGGCATGTAACCTAACCTAACATACGCGGAAGTATGCTGATCATACTCTTAATCTTACAATAGAAGAAAAAGGATAGAGCGCAAGAGAAAGAAAGTTTATGTTTAAAATGTGGCTTCATTTCAGACACCGCACCCAAGAACGATTTGCTCACTCGCGGTTTATCTGATGCACAGGGTTACGGGCAAGTCTGATAATAGTGGCAATCAAGTTTAAGATAGAAATTTATAGTTTGAGGCGGTCGAGGAATTTACTGGCGGTGGATGGCTCTCAACTTTAGCGCCACGAGTTTCAGAAAGGTCATGGCAAAAGGTGCTTTAAGAGAGATGGAGTCGCAAACCAAAAAGTCTTTAAGAACACAAATGCGTTAATTCTTTTTACAGGAGAGAGCTGGAAGTATGATTTAGCGTCGACCCGAGCCTGCCATGAACCACAGTTTCAACCACTTTGAAAATATTTCCTTGGAATTAAATGTGATAACTAACTTGTCAGCAAGTGGCGCAAATAAAAGATTCGGCTATGCTCTTCATTGAATGAAGACTGCTCTCTGATAATAATATAGGATGACAATAAACACGGCAGTTTTTTTCCTTCATTTTCATATAAGTTTTTCGATGTTATATCCTTAGAATAAGTTGAAGAAGGTTTTTGGTTGGTAAATTAGCTCAGTCAAATACTCATCAGGGCAGACAATCTGTACAGACCAGAGTTCTGACATGTCTGCTGGAAAGAAAGGATCTTCATCTGATAGATCGTCTACTCTACACGAATATGAGATGCCCCTCAAGAATCGCTTTTGTGTGCTGAACCAAGAAAGAGAGCTTTGCGACATCATGTTGTTTTGTTTTCCAAATTCACAGGTACGCTCTACGGGATTTTTCTTAGCGTTCACGAGGATTTTTTTTTTATTTGGTACACATCATATAATTGATTAACACCGTGAACACCCCGAACAAAGCTCAACATACCCTCACTCAAAATCTGTCGAGTAATCTGCTTTTTCATTACTGCAAAGAACTATTTCCCTACCGAACACAATTCCCGTTCATTTGCAAATGAAAAACCGACATGATTTTTAAAGAAGCTAACGTCAAAGAATAATTAAAGTGTCCTTTGAAAAGCTCGATTCGTCCTCAACTCACTCTTCATCTTCGTAGGTCTCGACTTTTCGAACAAAGTCTGATGCTGCGCATCTTGCTTTGCAAGTCATATTCTTTCTCTTTACATTTACTGTCATTCTTGAATACAACTAGAAAACTTAAAATGGGCTGACATTTTCAGGCGTTTGGATGGTAACCGTCAGAAACAAATAAATGTTGGTTCACCCAAATTCAGTACTTTCAGGAACTTCATCAAAGACGACCAGATACAAGACAAACTTTGTCCTGTGGCGTCTCCTAAAGCTCTGAGTCTCGTAGGATGTTTGAGAATACTGATACTCTATGAATTTAGGGTTAGTACATGAGCAGCTCCGAAGTTGAACGTAGGGTAGAGTTGATATTAGAATAATAATTGACGGCACCCTAAAGGTAATGTATAAACAAGTTTTTGACTTTCGATCTAGAGTCTAGGTCCAGATCTAGAGTCTTTGAATTGCAGAAAGGGACGACAGACTGGATTCTAGACTGTCACTAGACTGCCGTGGAAGGCAGAGGGAAGTCGGAGTGTGTGTCAAAAACTAGCCTTTTTCTTTCATTATGCCGAAGTAGAAATATTATCCTATTAAGTCGTCGGTAAAGTGTTGAATATATTTCTTCCATACCATTCACAGAGCTGCTTATAAATTTTAGCACATTTCCTTCGGAAGAGAGGCATTCTTTTTTTCTTTTGTTCGTCGAATTACTAAAAAAAAGACCGTCAGTTTTATAAGTTGAATGCTCCACAAATTAGATGTACCCTTAATAAAATATTTATTACATTATGAGGTCTTTTGCCTGTTTTATGAGTTTTCATCATTCGGAAATTGGGGTAGGAAGTTTTAAGTAAGGACGTAAGGTTAGACTTCGCATAGGAAAAAAAAATCAATTAAATCAGCCTAGCTCAAGGATCTGTAGAGACCCAGCGCTCTTTGGTGCGCTTTTGCAAGGCGCCAGACATGTTTGTGCCAACTTTTATTTGGAAATCACGAGAGGGTCGAAGGAAATATTTTGTGTTCAACGTGACCAAGCATCGATTTCGATTATAGAGCAATACAAACGCCTGAAGTGTCTGCATTCCCTGAGGCACAAAGTTTCTCGCTGAACCACGCCACAACGCAATCGAAGTAAATCGTTGTCACCAGAGTGCTGAATAGAAACTAGGTTCGTGTGCCACGCCAAAATAATGATTCATTCAAAAGTTGACCTGGAACGTCGCTAGAAGGTCATAGTCTAGGATTGCTATTAGCCCCACGGTTCTGGTGACAATAGTGCTGGATTTAGTGTGACGTCATCAGAGGAACATTTGGTGTGCCCCCATTCCTATGGACCCTGCCCCCTCCGCTCCCCAATCGATTGCGGCTAGCCCAGTCAAACACGTCCCATGCACTAGGTGCCTCCCCAAGGGCCCCCTCCAGGAGCCCGTTTTCGAGCCCCCTCCCTTGCTTTGTATACATTTCACGAACTTGCTCCAAGCTTCTTTATGGATTTGCAAATACGCTGCCAATGCATTTTTGCTGCAGAGGGTGTCCAAAATGGCTTTTCCTTTCTGTGGCTTATTGACTGCGTTGTACGAACGTGTTTCGCTAATTAAATTCGGCTCCTGTGTCAGCAAAACGCGCTACGTGATAACAGTAGAACTGGTTGCAAACGTTGTTTCGAATAAGTTTCTTTCAGTACAGCTCGAAAAGACGCACCATATGAAATGGATCTTATCATTGTTTTGTTTTTCTGTTACAGGTGAGTGTTGAAGCGGTTCATGAATTATTTCTACTTTGGAGAGTTCTGGATCGCGAAATGGATGGTGCTGCCATGATGTCTGACCAATATAGAGTATTTATCCTGCAGTGGTTAGATAGATAAGCGTAAGTTTAACCATTATTGTTACATTCAGACTTAAAAAAATAAGGAAAAAAAATGAGTTGAGGTTCAGTATTACAGGGTATAAAAGGTTTTGTTATAGCAACCAAATCATGTTAAAATAGGCATAACAAAAATATTTTGTTACAACAACAAAATGTTTAGTTCTATCAACAAAACGTTTGGTTTCTGCAGCAAAATTTTTGGTTGCAGCAACAAAAAATTTATTTGTTGTCCCTAATTTTGTTGCCGTAACAAAACTATTTTTTCCGAGTACATTTAGTAATCTTTTGGCGGGTAAACAAGCTTGTCCACTTTCCCTGATATCATTTTCTCAATAGATTATCAACTGATTGTTTCTTCCGAAAAATAATTCAGTGTAAGCCTGCTATTTGTGCGATTTTGGTTGATGAGGAATTCTTTCACTATGCCAATTCGTACGATACAGCACAAGACAAAAACAATACCGCATAAGCAGCAAAATAAAGAGGCCACAATAGGTACTTGTATGTAAATGATCCTGACACATTTCTGGATGACAATGGAATGCAAAGTATGTCCACCTATTTCGCCGAAATCATCCATCTAAAAAGTTGTGGGACCGCTAAGTTGGTTTCTATTCGGATTAGGCCAATACCCGAACTAGTCTTTTGTGTTTTCTTAGCTATCTAATATTCGCGCTAATCCTCCACCAGGCAAGATAACCTTGCACTAAAGAACATCTGAGAAACTTGTGAAAGTGGATTCTACCCCAATCCAACAAATATGCAACGTTGATCTATTCTGTAGTAACCAGAGCTAAAGAGATACACGGTCGACTAACTGTGTCCAAAGTTCCGCATCCGAGTAAAGCAACAAGGAGCAAACTCCCATGGTCGAACATAGCTAGCCCAGCCTCGGTCTTCTAAGGAAAATCTCGAGCGTCAGGTTGAGCGATCTCCATAACTAGACCATCACAAGTCGCAGTGCAATCGCCAAAGGGTCCCTCCGCTACTATTCACAACTTTCCACTCAGAGGCAGGGGAAGTCTGCAGATGCTGTTGCTTAGACTGTCTGATTAGGGTTGCTGCATTACGACATCACCGTAGATCATAATAGTTTTCGAAAGTAATCCAGAACTGCCGCAGTGAAGAGGACCCTCCTAAGCACTTAAGTCGGGAGACTTACTTTCTCAATCAGTTTAAGGTAGACTTAGTCATTGAAAAGACGAAGGAAAGGCTGGGGAAGAATTTTTATTCAGACCCGAAAACTGCTTTTTGGAATAGGAATTCGTTGATATACTAAGAACACCTAGATTACGAGTGGTTTGCTGCTTGAACCAGTGCAAGGAATCTCTGTATACAAGGGATTATGTGGGACGCCCCTTGACCTACTTGTGGCATCCCCGTAAACCCACCTGCTGACGAACACCAAATTAGGAGTGTAATAGAACTTGTGGAGTCGGCCTGGGCTTTAAACGATTATAAGAAGAAAAATAATAACCTGTGGAGTTTTACTATGTAGACTTTAATATTTGTATCGTTTGATTTGGCCAAAGGGTTCTACATAAAAACTAATCAGTATTCGTTTTTTAAAATATTATGCCTAAAGAAGGTTATTTGACTATCAAAACATGGTATTTACTTTACAAGTATGAGCAAAGGATCATTGGAGAAGCTTCGCCGACAGGAAGAGTGATGTGATCTTCAAGCCGTGCTGAACGCCCTTTGAGAGTCCGTTTCGCCTAATGATCGCGCACAACCCTAAAAATAGCTGTTCTGAAGGTTGTAACTCCGTACGTTGTCAACACGCGCAGCCCTTTAAGGCACAGTTCAGTATAACGTGCGCGTCACTCTAAGTTTTGAAGGTTACTATTACTTCCTCTTCGCTTTTCGTCGTGGAGCGATGCGAGGCATTTGTCAGCTAACCAATTGTCTTCGCGCGTCTTTTATGTTGGAGCAAGTTACTACACCGGCCTCTCGCGGAAAATCGCAATTCTCCGCGGGGGACCCCTGCCGGCCCCGGGGAATTTTCGCGTTTCGTAGATTCAAGACATCTTCCATAATCTTACCTACTTACCTGTAGTCGGTAGTCATTAGAGCGACGTTTAAGTAGTTGAGTCGCGGCAGTGAGTTCAAAAAGAGTTGCACAGTGCAAACCTGTAAAATCAGACGAGAATAAACAAAATTGAAATGAGGTGAAATTAATGCAACCCACTGATCAGATATCATCTTTTCAATTGCCATTGACTAATTGGTCGTTGTTTACGTACGATCGACTTTTCCTTTGTGTCTCAGGCTTTCTTTAGAAAAGAAAAGGCATCTCCGGTTGAGCTTAGGGGTATGTCATTAGCAGTATGACTTCTAAACTTTTTGATTGTTCCTGGGCATTTTCAGATTTCGAGAAATTATTATAACTCATGTTTTAATATTTTCGCCGCAAAAAAAGGCTCGTTTTCTTCCATTGCCAAGATAGGATTCCTACTAATGGTTCAGTTGCGGAGTCATTAGAAACGCGCATGAAACTATAGTCCAATTATCATCATTTTCTCGGTGATGAATTGCGTGACCATAATGCTTTGTCCAAATAAAAGAAAGAAAAAAGCAGAATAAACCACAAAAAAAATGCCAAAAAAAGTAAACGGACAAGTCTCTTTCCAGTTTCATGTAGAGAATAAACAAAATGGAAAAGATAAAAAATGAAAACAACGTACCACACAAAACTTGTTGGAAGTCAATGTGAAGCAATTGATGTCAGGTATTACTCTGTGTTTGCTGTGAGTAGCTGGAGTGATGTGTAGGTAGTTATACAGAAGACGAATCTTTTCCAGAGAACATTGGGTTACGAATAACCTTTGCAAACATTTCTCTTCTTAATCTAAAAAATATAAAATCTTTTTCAAGAATCTCCCCTTGAAACAACTTTGTCGGAGATGACGTGGCGATTTCGCTGTTGATACCGGACAAGGCTTTAGCTGCTCTACAGAGGGTGAAGGCAGTCTTCACTTCGAAGAAGAGTATGATAAATTAGCACATTACCTTATCAGAAGCTCACGCTATGCTATGCACATTTTCCTCACGAGAGGAACTTGAGACAGCCCTAGACATACTGAGGATTTTTTGGTGTCTCCGGGTGCTTTTGTTCAGAAAACAAGGAAGGTACCTATTACCTGAAGGCATGTATACTGTCAAGGCATGGGCCAGACGAAAGTTCATTTCGAATAATGTCTGTCGAGGAAATAAGGAAAAGATATTGAACGGAAATTTATGCAAGAGTGAATGTGCATATCATGTTCTTTTCAGTATTGTCTATCACCATTTAAAAAATTGATCATTAGCAGCTTTGAATCGGCATGACTGAACTGCTAAAATATCCTTCAATGTTGTTACACTATTTGCAACTGAAGCGCAAGAGAGAAATTTCCTGAGAGGAAACGGATATGTATTTTTATTCACAGTGCTCATATCTGTAGCATCGATATCGGTTTCCCGTTATTCAATAATTATTTCATTTCTCCGTGGGCATAGTTACGCCAACGTATATGAAGTACATGTTGCACATTATCTCATATACTTGCTGTTTGTTTATGGAACACGCCTACGCAGAATATTCCGTGAAAAGAATAATCATAACAATTCTTGGTTGGTTTAAAAACAGTGTAGTTTAACCCACCAAGTTCGGATGGGTTTTCTGAAGAACTTCCGCCGTGGTAAAAATTAGATAGGGATTCGCCGCTCATTTCAAGAGCATGTTTATCAACGCGCTGATTTTCGATGGAGCCTTTTTTGGGGTTTTTCAAGGAAGCACTTATTTTTTGCAGTGAATATGCGTTTGAGACCAAGAAATCTTATTATTTTAAATGAAAATCAGTCAATAAGTGGATAACAGCTTAACTTCATCAAGTCTTGAGTAAATTATTTTTTTAAAAAAAGGGAATGACTATCCGCTTTTTTTTTTATAATCTTTTTTTCCCTTTTTTTGGGGGGGGGGAATCGTTACTTTGACTGACTTCTGTATAGTACCAAAAACTACTCTGAATTTCGGAAAATCAGATAGTTGGCCTTCAGTTTCATGTTTTGCAAGATTATCGGAGAGCAAGCAGTAACTTTCCCCTCGCATTGTGCCGTTCCATTGATATGCCAAACAAACGTTATGAGGTGCACTGCCCACATAGGCACGGAAAAAAATCATCAAAGATTAAGTCATAAATAAGTCAATATTAGTGAACCGCGATCATAAGATCTCAAGAAGCACTTTTGTATGAATATCGATTGGATGTTTTCGGTACAATTCGTAATTGATTTCAGTCGCGCAACCATTCTGAAAAGTGTCATATCCGTGAATTTCGTCCACCATTATCAGTAATATTAATTTTTATTCCATTGCTTTCAGCACTTCACCACACAGAGTAGGAAATGGACGATTGTTGTGTACGGAGTTCCAACCAAATAAATTGAGTTCACACTTACTTTTTCTCGGTGGCATTAAGGTTTTGGGAGAAGAGCTAATGTGCCCACTGTTCGGATAAACTCTTCTGCGCCAACTGAATTCAGGACAACTTGAAGGGTCTGGTCTACCCGTGTCGAGAACCACTTCGCCGGGAGCACAGACCTACATAAACTAGGAAACACATAATTTTATTTTCACCAAAGACAACAGATGCAGCCGCAGCCGAACCCTTTTCAGCAGCCGTCACGCCCCTAATTCGCGGGGACTTCGCTGAAGTTTAAACCGCAGCTTATTGAATCATTAAACCCTCGTTGCATTCTACTCTCCGGACACTTTGTTAATTGTACTTCTCGTAAATCTGCTGACCGTAAATCACCATACCAAAGCGGCGATGTCGACGAATAGTTTAGATCGCAACAGAGAAACGGAATCTTGGATTTTCCTAGATCTCGTTGTATGGATCCAAGCGAATATCTCACAGCATCGTTATTGGTTCCTGTGATTCCGCGGGTATGCAACCGCCACACATCCATGTGGTGCTGGTTGCTGAACCCACAATATGTCTGTCCGTTGGAGCTGATCTTTTCCCATTCGAAATATAATATAATCCTATCGCAATCACACAAACTAGATTATAATACGTAGGGCAGTGTGTACGGATAAACTGCATAATATAATCTCATCGGTGACTACTTAATGATATACCTCCGTGGCAAACTCAAGTTCATATGGAACTGTTAAATAATGCATGGTAAAAATAATTTAGAGCTTAGAATCTCTTTAAGTCAAGCATACGGTTACAATAGTAATCTATTACATCAGTTGATTTCGATTTTCCAACAAATTTACAGTTGCTGATTTGACTTATTTTTCACGAAAAATGCGTATTATTTCGATATTTTTCTCGGATTTCTCCTAAACTAAATGGCGAAGTTTCAATTTTCTGGGCTCAAACGTTTTGTGATGGGGTTTAAACTAAGAGCAATACTTTTTTCTGTATTGTCTGCTTAAGGTATAACTATATTTCTCGATTATACACCTTCTTCAATGATATCTCCATGTATCATGGTGTATTTTTTGCCTCTTTTGACAAGCTCAAACTCGGAAACTAGGTGGTGAAATTTGTTTTAATTTTACAACTATGCGGGCATGTGTGATAGCTACAAATTATATCAATTTCAGCTTTTCATCTTCATTTTTTCACCACGGGGTAATATCCTTAAGAGCTTTGGACTCCTCCATGTTCTGCGGTGATGGGCAGCACTAAGATGTTGCTCCTCTGCGATTTCTGTTGACATTCGTATGGGTCTGCCATACATTTCTATGAAGTCTTATTATTGTGAGAACCAAGACCGGTATATTTTTCCGTAGTGGCTATTTGCACGACTGCCCCATGTAAAATGTATTCGGTTGGATTCCGTACATTTAAATCAACTCTCATATAAAATCCATTAGGTTGGTTTACGCGCGTTCAAGTCCTTCCTATATTTGCAATGGCTTGTGAATAGCCACTACCTTTTTCTTTCTGTCTTTTTCTTTCTTTTTTTTTTCTTTCGTAGGTTAATCCTAATTGAAGTCGGTAAAATTTTGACTTAAACATACCAAACAAATTCTGTTATCCAACACATTTAATATTAGGGTGTTGCTATTGACCCGACATGCATTTACATAGGGAGAATTGAACGCACGTAACCAACCTAAATCATTTCAAATTAGGGGTAACTTGAACGCACGAAATCCAACCCAATACATTTTAAATGGGGCAGTCGGGTCAATAGACACTCCTTAAATATCATCCATGTTTTACCGCTCCAGGTTGAGGTCACATCGAAAGGAGCACAAATCTATCAGGAAATTGTTGTTTTTTTTAATAAAATGATATTACTGACCTTCTATGAGGGGATTTATTGATAAGGAGATTAGTTTTCTAAAAATGTATTTCTTGTATAATTCTAAACTGTCCGTATATTTTTGGCCTTCATGAATATAATGACCGACTTGATTACTTGTTTCTGACTGGAAAACAAAACAAAGTACAAAAAATGGATGTTCTGTAGACGGAACAGCCTTGAGCGGGATTTCCTCTAAAACTCCAGTTTATGGTTAACAATAAAGTTCATGCAAGTCCAGAACACAAGTTTGTTCAAGTGAACCGAACGCTGAAAGACATGCTTGACTTAGAATTGATTCAGACGGGAACTTAAGGAGTCGTAAATAATGTTTCTGAAAAAATCGTTTCCGTAATAAAAAAATATTTTTCGCACTGGTTATAAGAAAACGTCATCCCCCTAAAAGTAATAATAGTTTTTCGGAATGAGATTACATTTTACTTAAACAATGCGATGCAGGCTACCAAAATTCAAAAGATGCTGTGGCACAAATTTCATGTTTGGTTGGGGTAGGGATAAGGTCTCCAAAGAAAATCCGCAGATGCGTCGTTCTGCCACAACAAAACAGAGTGAGTTGGTTATGGGTGTGGTGCTCGAGGATATGAGGGTCGCCAGCCAGCCCTGGTTCGGATATCCGGGATGCCGGCTATCCTGTCAGAATTCGCGATACCTTTGATCTCCCAGAGGGCAATCGGTATTTGATACCAGAGATTGGACCGGTGAGAACCCACGCCTAGAGATTTACAGCCTGTATACTTACTTTGCCAAAGCTGTTGGTTTACCAGAGGGCTTTGCATTGAGATGATAGTCTGGTACGTAAGTCACGTGTTTCAGACGTTCCAACCTCGCAAGTTTCCGTCATATCACATCATTTTGTTGAATGATTTATTTCTGAATATCTTTCCGTCGTCGGAAATATGATGACTCTATTACCTTTTATATAAAATAATTGCTCGAAATTTTTTCTTGGTGTGCTTTATATGAAGCCCGCCATATATTATCAATATATCCCGCGATATATTGATATCAATAGGATCTTGCTTATCAAATGACTGGAGGTAAATTATTTATTTATCAAACAGCGTTTTCGGCGTTTACCTCCAGGAGGTTCTGTAAGGAGAGGTTTGAAGCCCTGTGCGTGCCCTATAGCAGTTCCTCCAACAACTCAGTTCCACGTAGAATCGATTTGGACCAAATGGTGGTAGTTTCATTTCAGGTTGTTTCCCGAATTACGGTCCTAAAAGAATCCTAAAATAGGGTGGCATTGGTTTGGTTGCTTATTCCCTGCATTGGAGAAAACTGCTGCATCTGACCCAGATTTGCGGAGAGAAATACCCGTATCTTCATGTAAGAGGACCTCATTTTTTCCAGATCGTTCAAGGTCCCATCAAGCCTGGCAGATTCTCATCTTTTTAGGGTATACCCAACCTTTAAAGGTATGTCTAGTACCTTGCGCTCATGCTAATTAGAAATTTAAAAATGGAAGGTAAAGAGAGTAAAATCTAGCTAGGACCTTCTTTTGAACTTGTAAAATGTTTGAATGAGCTCAAGCCATTCAAACCAACTTCAGGATATGAATACGTTGAGTACATGAAACCTCTTCAAACGCCTCACGATGACACCTTATTTGGGGGTTAGAGAAACATACGTGTTCCTTTAAAGTGACGTCTTAAATTTTCAAAGGAAACTCAACATAGGCTTATAATGATTCGAAATATTTACTAAAGAACAACACAATTATTGTACTCATCTAAAAACTCGTAATACCATCTTTGAGTAGAGCTGCTAAATATATTCCGCCTCAGAACTTTGTCAATTCCGTTACATTCAGGTAATCTTTGCTTATTCAAAAGGAGACAGCTTATAATTCAAGATGACGGCTTTTTTCAATCTCTTTTGCTTAGCTTCAGACCATAAAATGGCGTGATTTTCGCTGTTAGATGGCCTTTGCTCTGTGGAGGGTATGTGATGAGGATAGGATAAGGGTTTGTGTCTGGGCATCGTAGTACCGATACAACGGGCTATTTTGCTCATGCGCCGCAAATTTACGACCTTAACCATGTCCTCGATAGAGCTGAAAGTTCCAAGACGACTTTCTCGCCAATCACACTCATGTGAAAATCGAATTGTTTTTATATGACCCCATTGACGTTGTGGAAAGTTCATTTGTTCTGCAGGCCTGAAGGTTATTAGATTGCACTAATTGTTGCAGCAGATGCGATGCGTTAAAGATCGATTGACCTTTAGTCACATCAAGGATACTTTGAATTTAGCACGTTCTTTACTATGCGCTAGCTTACACTACTTTATCTTATTCAATCGAATATTAAATTATTGTTATCTGTTTACTTTTTTTTCTTTTGCAAGTTGAGGGTAACCTTTTGTCAACCTTATCTTCTATTGAAGCACCATATGTCTCAAATTAAATTGGTTTCCTTTAGGTTACTGACTGTTGTAGCTTACGAATGGTCTCAGAATTCATAGCTAAGTGTGTACAATCCGCCGAAAGAGTTATAACTCTTTCAGCCGAAGAGTTATAACTCTTTGGCTTTTTGATATTGAAAACGTTATAGGAAATATTGTACAAGTATGAACACGATAGGCATCTTTATGAAATTGTCATAAATGTCATTTTTGGTCAAATACCGTAATATTTCTCCCTAGTTACAAGCGGTCGTAACATTTTTCAAAGGTCATAAACTGTCGTAATAACCATGATTTCAAGTAAAACGATGTGGTATCAAGACGATTATTTAGTGGAGACCGGATTTGTTCAAGCACTAATAACTTTAATCTTCATGCTCCTCGAAGATATTTTTGTTGTTACGACGGTTTTTAAACGATCATGAATGTAACAACAATTTGTAATCGGTCACACACAATGCGTCAATTATTCATAATTGGGTAGGAATTTAGCGACAGTTTTACACGGCGGTATCGGATAGTCCTGGCCATGCACAGGAAAAGCAAGTGACTCTCAAGATGGTTTTCAATTTCCGGAATACTCTACTTCAACAAAACTGAAATCAAACAAGGCCGGAAATTAGAGATTGGTATGATTGATTTACAAAGTTACAAAAGTTTGCGTTGAAGATTTCACTTGCCTTTCCATAAGGACTTCCTTTGCAATGAACAAACTCAGACAAAAACTAAATTTTACAACATACAGTAAGACGAAATATTTGTTTTAGAAAGTTCTATACCTGTTTTGGTTGTGTAACTAGAACGCGGATAGCACGCGTTTTGGCTATTTTTCAAGATAGGTCTCTGTTCAGCGATATCATTCGAAAGGTCTTGGCGAGAGCTTTTTATTGATGAATATAGGTCTGTTGAAAAATTATCAAAATACGGACTACCCCCGTTTTATTTTCACACCCAAAAATTGTTACAGCATTCCCTTAAACGGTCGTTTTGTTTTTACTAAGTGGATTAAAAAATTTACAAGGAAATAAACTCTCATCGCTAATTGCACTCAAATGTTTGTTATGCATTCCCAAGTTGTCCTCGTAGATGATTTAAACAACATTGAAGAAATATAATTTTATGAACTTCATTGTCCGTAAAAACGACATAAAACCAAGCTAGTAGGACTAATGGAGTGCTATCTTGCATGGAAGATAGCCTCTGTCGTTCTTCATACTTACGTCATAAGCTTTACTCATTTTAGCAGTACTTACAACTGCAGCGCGCCACTGCATACGAGCAAGTGGACGAGATAACTGGATGTACTTTTGCAAGTATATTCATGAAGAAGCTTAAATGGAAGCAAAGTTTCATAACGTACTAAGCTTGTTGAAAATAGGTTACCCATCCTCTCATCTTAAGTTGGAGAGTTTGAAGTATTCTCCATTGCTTCGCTATTTCTGAACTTTTCATTACATCATATAAACATACGTACAAACGCTTAGATTTCGTTCACTAAGGGTAGATTTCATGACTTTCTTTACGGCCGATTCGACTGGCTTAGCGACCGCTTCCGTAGGTTCTGTTAGGTTTCGGTAAGTGCCTTGCTTGTTGGTCTGCTGGTGCTACACTTCACCAAGCGGCAGAAGGTGGTACACCTAGACATGGAAAATTCAGCCTTTGCGACATAGTTTGTTGTATCTGATGTGAGGCCATCGTTTTAGTGCCTCTCCTCGCTTGCGGCCCAGCTTTTTGCGGTGCACTTCTTGCAGGCGAAAATCTTGAAAACACCAAAATGCACATTGCCTAGAAAACGAAACCTTGGAATAAGTCAATAATGCATTTACATCACCAAACAAGCAATTTCTAGATGGTAAAAAGAAAATCATTTTTACTCCTTGGCAGCGCTTTTCTTATGAATCCCGAACAGCTGAGCGTTTTCAATGATAAAGGCATTTCTCGCATTTGGAGAACATCCCATAATTCAAACGACACGATTCGAGTAACGCTGACTGGCTGCTCCCTATGTCGACAGGCAGCACGCAAAAGGACACTAGCTGTTCGGGGTTGCCTCGTTCTGCCCCTGATATATAGGCCACCAGCGCTGCATCCCAAATCCAGCTGGGCGAAAACTTATTGTACCGATTCATTGTGACGCTTTTTCGGGGTACCGATCCATACCCCACCAGAAAAATGGCTTTGTAAGTCTTTGTCAAGGTTATTCAAACGAGCGGTTTTAAGAAATTTCGTGATAATTGTTTGTGGAAGTATTGCGTACACACGTATTTTTGTCGTGTGGAATTGAATGGGATTTCATTTTGGTAGAATGTTGAAATTGCGTGCTCAGGAGGGTGAATTGCATCTTTTGTCGGTCTTTTACGCGGCTTTCTTTTTTTTTCGTAGTTTTGCGTCTTTCACTGTCACGTTTCCTGTTACGGCTGATACGTATTTATTACGCGTCAGGCAAACTTAGCATCTCAGAGGGAAATAGATGAGAGAGTTTTTCTGCGGTTAAGGAAGGGAACAAGTTTCAGGACTTGTGGAGAACGACGAAACTTTTTTGGATACCTGCGACCCAGCACATGTACGTGCGAAAAACGGAGGGAAGAAAAAAACAGGGCCTGAAGAGGCCCAATACTTCCATGTCCGTCCCCCCATTGGCTTTATATAAATGGGCTATAAAACACAAGAGGAATAGGAAACCACAGAAACACAAGCGCGATCA
>Ga0058701_10001086_pt1 | contig 18844 bp, 9 predicted proteins | sample AgamicOrMae_FD_97039 | JGI IMG/M metagenome (GOLD analysis project Ga0058701, IMG submission 97039) | Agave microbial communities from Guanajuato, Mexico - Or.Ma.e | ecosystem: Host-associated > Plants > Phyllosphere > Phylloplane/Leaf | place: Guanajuato, Mexico | collected 2012-06-04
AAAAGGAATAAAAACAGCAATCATTTTTAGCACGTTGTTTCTGTATTGCATCACAATTTAAGGCGTCTTTTTACGTTACATAATATGAGATTTCAAACCTACTGCTCAGTCGTAGTAAAATTACCTTATGTTTGGGTAGCCACAAAGATATTTAGGGCACGAAATTGAACTGTTAGCACACGTTATTTGATTGTGTTTTATAACCTTACAATATACCTGTATCAAAGATAAGCGGGGGAGAGCTTTCATTCGATAGAGCTGATACCAATACGCCTTACATCGTGTTTTAACAGCTTACCAAAAACGGGTTTTCTTATTAAAAACCGATGCACATTTTATGTTGTATTTCCGATGCAATTTGTAACAACAATAATCTTTTAAATACACCGCTGTAATCGTGAAGTTTTGGTGTTGCAAAGAAATAGCAACACTCGGTTTAGTTTGCTGTTGTCTGGATTGTAGTTGTCAGATCGTCGAGAGGGGCGCCTTATTTTACGCTAAATGGGGAACTGGCTTCTGCAGCCGTTCCGCAAAAAACGGAAGCCAGGGGCCGGCCTTGCAGCACCGGAAACCACCCCGTGAGCAATTTATTCCCGGTCCCCCAGTAGATAATTAAGAGATTGTGAGCGTGAGTGAGATAGAGCACATTTGTCCACGTATACGACGTCGCGTTTACACCAACCGGATTGGAGTTAAGCTCCATCCATATTGATTAGGAATGGTGTTTATGGTCTTAAATTTGTGGACTGCTTTTTTGAAATGTTTCATCTTATATCTTTTGTCCAACCTTTCATCGATACTGGAGAAATGGGATTTATCACAAAGTTATCTCACATTAGTCAGGTACACCTGTTTACATCTGTTACTAGTTTTTTTGAGCTATAAGAGGGGAAGTGCGCAATTTAGTTATTTTCGAAGATAAACATATCTACAACTATATCAATGAAATGGTCTCGTCGAAAACTCTTAATTGATAGGGTTATTGGTTGAGATTTCTTCAAAAATAACCAAATTACGCTCTTTCTTCTTTTTATACTTAAGTAAAACAGGTTATGGGCCTGTCGAGAGCAGGAGTTCAATAATGCTCTCCGGTTAAAAATTTTAATGCACGTAAATGTGACGAAATCGCAGAATGTGACAACACACTAACCAGGGTTGCAAACCGTGACGTAATCGAGAAGGTTCTACTGTGATGGGGAACTCTTATACTGGGCGCCTGAAAAGTATAAGTTGTTACAAATACTGAAAGAAACAAGGGTTGTTTGTCCCAGTGTTCTACCGGAGCGTTCATCCAAGCTGTGTCTCTCTAGCTGGAATGAAAAAGTCATGTTAAAGGCACGGCAATGAGGGAAGATGCAACAATAGCTGGTTGCACTGCGACTACGTCACAACTTGCTCAACCCTTTCAATGAAACTCGCCCTCTTCGTTCTCTCGGCCAACCTCAACGCATTAATCAAGAATAACATAGCCGAGATCAACTGCTATTCGCCCACGCAAAGTACCGCAACCGTGTTCTGAACACCGAATTCAGTGCGCTTACAGTGGCAACACTGAATTTCATTTGTGAGAGAGCAAGTACATATTAAGTCAAAGGCCCAGTTGAAGAACTCATTTTCGAGCACTGAACACTTTCCCTTCGTGACCCATTGGCCTTCAGGGATAATGATGGGGGTTACCTCGTTAGTACTCAACTTACCCTTATATAACCTCACATTACCTAACCATACCTCTTTCCACCGAACGTAATCATCATCAATCAAAACAACCACTATTAGGTATATTTTTCTGGATATATAGAGCTACATTGTTAAAAGACAATCTTAATTTCAGATGCAACAAAGGTCAAATTACTGGCATGAAAAAAATTCGGTCTAAATATTCTTTGAATTTCAGTTATATTATTCTTAAAATAGTAAGTTTATAGGCTGTGTTTGTGTGTGACTAGCGCCTGTACTCAACTTATTTGGAACTAGTGTAGACTAATGTCAGATCATGCTACAACCAAACACGGTGCAGACTATGTTAAAATCCCTATACCGTATTTTCTCCTTCTTAAAAAAGAGTTTTGGGTAAGGCTAATCGATACCCATAAAGCAATAGGATCTCATCATAGACCTTAAAAAATCGATATCAGAAACGTGCATATATTCGTAATTAAAACAAGAGCATTTGCAGAAAGATTCAATTGGACATTTGCAGCTGCTTCTGAAATATTTGGTTAATCACAAGCACGGGGAAGTTTGAACGACTGGGTACTCACGTTGTTTCTCGGGAGGAACCTTAAACATCCCTAGAGGAAACGTCTTGAGCCAAATTTAGATGAAGGAGCGGCTCCCAAAACATACAATCCTCGTATGCCAATTATCACGTAGGGGTTGGGTAACGTGTGCTTTGGCGAGGGTACTGTGAATGGTCTCTAGTTTATCAGCTGCGGTTCGGACAAAATGGTGTCTTTGTTCTAATTGTAAACAAAAGTAGTTAGAGGAGTATTATCCAGGAGATGTTTTAGTGTTACTAGCTAGCACTTTATCGGAATAACTATTGCGTTACATGTAGGACTACACTTTTTTTAGTACCCCCCAAAAAAAGATTTTTTTTTGGTCGAAAGTAAAATTTCTCTCGTCTGATATGGTCTTACGAAATTGTTTTACTTAGCCTTCGACGGTAACAACGTCTGGTAGTTTTGCTTGTTGTGAGATTGGGTTGATTAACTCGTTTAATTTAATCAAGATTTTGCACAGGAAAATCCCTGGAGGGAATGAACCACTAGAGAAAGCAAATTATGTTTATAAATCTTTCTTTTTTTAAGAGATATATATTCTAAATTTTTAGTGTCATGACACGAAATCTAACCTTACTTACAATTAGATTAAGCTAAACTAAAGGTTACCAAGCCTACCACTTACTTCTACGGCCACTGAAACGTTAGCGGCTTTAATTTTAGCACCTTATGCGACAGTCAGTCTGAGCGAGTAAGAACAGACAAAGGAACCTGAAAGTGAGTGGGATGGGGCACATGGTAACTTACTTTAACCTTACGTAACCTTCTCGACTGTATATTGCTTATCCTAAACTGGAATGAATGGTTGAACAAGAATATTCATAGTAGTGGTGAATGTGACCTTCAAAACGTAGGGGTAAGGTAGGTGCATACACAGTCGATAAAAATAGATACTAAAACCGCATAAATAAATAAATGAAAAATGCGGTTTTAGTAGCTATTTTTATCGACTGTGTAGTTATGCACCTAACCTACCCCTAGGTTTTAAAGGTCGTATTCACCACTACTATGAATATTCTTGTTCAACCACTCATTCCAGTTTAGGATAAGCAATATACAATCGAGTAGGTTACGTTAGGTTAAAATAGGTTAAGTACCTTGTGCCCCATCCCACTCACCCTTAGGTTCCTTTGTCTGTGCTTACTTGCTCCGACTGACTGTCGCACAAGGTGCTAAAATTAAAGCCGCTAACGTTTCTGGCCGTAGAAGTAAGTGGTAAGCTTGGTAACCGTTAGTTTAGCTTAATCTAATTGTAAGTAAGGTTAGATTTCGTGCCATGACACTAAACAATTTAGGAGTGGAAATTATTCCAGGAGTGGGAAATCAATTGTAATTAGTGAAAAGTGAGCCACTATTAGCAATTTAGTGGATTTATTTTCACTAATTATGAATTATCACTCCTAAAGTAATTTTTCCAACAAATTCTTTTAGCATATTGCTTTGCGAGGCAATAGATGGAGCACGAGAATTAATTCTTTAATTTTAGAGAGAAGGCATCGGTACCGTAGGACTGATATAATCGTCGCGATTTTTGAAGCGGCAAGATATTTTGTAAAACACGGCGTACACTTTGTAATACGATTGGATACTTTCGTTTTTTCTTCGGATTGAATAAAAGAAAATCACGATTAGGTTTTCTCGGAAATGCCGAATTTTCCGGCAATTAGGTCGGACAACGTCAGCTTTTCCACCGCAAGAGAAATAAGCGGAAGGAAAATGGGGTATTTGCGTTCCATAAAAGTGAACCATGACAGTGATCTGCCAGGAACGGCCCCCAGGAGAGATTTGGCAATGTCCTTATCTTAAAAATCGCCCAGAAAATATTCGCACCCCATAAAACCTTTGCCGTTTTTAGTCGGCGATCTTAAACTTGTACAGTACCTGCGGTAGGTATGATTATTATGGCTAATTCCAACACCTCGTTTTCTCGACGGTCCCTTAAATATTCCAGCTTTTCTGATGGCGGAAACCGACTAGAATTTTACTTTAATTCTCGCTGTTTTACCAGAGTATAACTGAGCCCTTTTTTCGCGATTCATTATTGAATGGTAAAATACATTCGAGATAAGTGATCATCTTTGATACTTGCAAGATTTCGTCATTTGTTGACTCGAACACAGTGAAAACTAGGTTTCAGGTATAAAGGTACGGGGAAAGAGCGTATTTTGGTTATTTTTAAAGATGAACCAACCATGTCTATTGAGAGCTCTTGACGAGAACTTTTCTTTGATATGGTTTTATATCTTTAAAAGTAACAAAATCACGCTCTACCCCTGTTTCACCTCCATATCCAAAACAGTTGCGGGAGTCTAAAACATGGAGTTAATTTTTATTTTCAATTTTTTTTATTTTCAAAGTGTGTTAATTCTATCTTTTTGAAATATAACAGGGTACAATGCGTGAGATTCCATCTTTTAAAACTGACAGGGGTACTTTGTCTTGGCACATCCTGTGAAAATGTGGAAAAGCGACAAAATCGTCGCAATGGGAACGATGAAAATCCTTATACTTGGCGAAAATTGGCTTCGATCACATCTCTCCTCACCTGTGACTTTTCTGTCGAGATTTTTTTTCTTTCGCGCACTGATTTGATTGTAGTCAATCATCGATGAGGGCAATCATCAGTCGCTCTCGCAATCGCAATCGCCTTAGGAGACGTAAGTGGCGCCCAAAACAAAGGGGCGCCTATCACAAAAAGGTCGCCCACTCCTCTTTTTTATTCGATTTCCTCTCTGAAAGGGTTCCAATGAACGAACATCCTAAGGAAAAACTGCTCATATATCCACGTACTAAACTCACACGACATTCCTCCAAGATTCCAATCATTTTTCTAGTTGTTTTAACCATCTTCCCGGCTTTTAGTTAATTAAATTACATGCATTTATTCATTTTAACTTCTTATCAGGTGTATCAAGTTCAATTTTGATAATTTACCGATCTTACCCAGCTTATAGTATGGCGTCATCGTCGTGCGCTTATGGTAACATGAAAATTGAAGACTGAAATCGTGTTGCACAATGATATCAAAAGTCAAATTTTATAACAGAGCTTCAACAAATTTCTATATTTTTAAGTTTATCTTACATTTAAAAAATTCTAACACCGGCTTCTTGCGTGAAAAAGGGTAGACTTCAGCCGCTAAAGAGAGTAATCAAGCAAGTAGTACGTGTTAAGTTTAAAAGCAAGTAATATTTGCGTCACGTAGAGGTATATTTTTGGAGTGACTGAATATGACATCTTAGACTGAGAGTACGTGACTGACATCGGACATCTTAAATTGAGAATGATTTTTTTTCTCCTCGAAATTTTTGTTTTTAGTAAAACTCATTGAATTTAAATGAATATTTGCAAGTTGGGTTTAGAATTTTTACAATGAACATACCTTCTTGAAACTTCCCTCCTTCGGGGCCAACCAATGAGTGTCTTAAAATAGGCTGTTCTTGTGTTTGATCTTTTGTAATAGGATTCGTATTTAAATACCTTCTGTTTGGCAGAAACTTAAAGCATGGAGATGCAGATGTTCTGGTACAATCTGTCAGTAGGAAGTCGTAATTCTGAGATGTCCAAAGGAACCCGATTATCCAGCCTAAACTGGCCTAATCAGATTTGCAGCCTCATTTCTACTATGTTCTAAACTGCATTAACCCAAAATTTCATATCCTAGTACACTTTCCCCATGCAATGGAAATGTATTGTCCCCGCTAATACACGATCTCCCAACAATCCACTGGTTATTTCGTGCTGAAATATTTGCGCTGGCGGTTTCTTTGTTCTACAAAGCCACAGTAACCGGTTTCACCCTTTGCGACCTACCTTCCCCGAAACAAGGGATGAAAAATATAGTCTGCTATCTTTACGGAAATTAATGTTGAGAGGTTGTCTTTTTTGCACGCTCTCTCTCCTGCAACGTTATCTTTACAGGGATACCACGAATTTAGTTTTTTTTTTCGGGGTTTCAATGCATTCACAGCCGCAACTTACCGATGCTGCTGTGGTATTTACAATACGTCGCATGGCATTTATTCGTCCTGGTCCTTGGGGAAATATCCTTGGTCCTTGCTACAATTTGAATCCTTGACAGGTCATTCTTCTCCTGTTCTCTAGTTAAATTTCACCGCTTTGCTCCTGTGACTAGAACGGGTGCCCACCTACCTGATACTAATTCATGACTATTACTTTTACATGATTGCATTTTATAGCACTGTAAAAATAAAATCCCCGTTATATTTTGTATCTATGGGTTAGAAACTAATACAAGGGTAATTGTGGTAATTTTTCAAGATAGACCTACTATGTTCAGCCACATCAATTGAAAGCTCTCGCCGAGACCATACAAATTATAGAGCTAGACATAACCTTTTCTGGGAAAAAAGTCAGTTCTATTCGCACGACGCTTATGCTAATACAAGGGAGACTGTAACGCGGGGAAACCAACCTTATGAATTTTAAGTGGCAGGGGACTTGAACGCACGGAAGCTGACCATATATATTTCAAATGGGGCAGCGTGTGAATAGTCACTTCATAAAAAAAAGGTGGACCCGAAATGTATTAATACAGGGAGACTGGAACTCACGTAACCAACCTAATGCATTTTTAATGGCGGGTGACTTGTACGCAAGGAAACCAATCTGATACCTTTTAAATGGGGCAGCGTGTGAATAGTCACTTCGTTTAAAAAATGCGTCGCTTTGATTTCTGGATGGGATAGGTTAGGAGGTTGTCGCTCCTCTGCTTCATAAGCTTAGTGACCAAAAGTAAAGATTACTGTGGGTAGAAAATTTAACCTTGAAAATTCATGGTTCAGTCCCTCAGGGAGGACTTCTAACAACGCAAACGACGTCATAAACTTTCAAAACGGACCAACATGCCTTCTACGAAATTTATTACCCCACTGAACTCGGCTAAATAGCGTTCTTAGAAACGGATTTTTTTAGAAGGGCCGAATAATTGTAAGGTTAGTGTTAACAATGAAACTAATTTTGGTGGCACAAATTAGCCAGTTAGTTAAACGTAGCAACCTCGCCTAGAAATATTTGGACAAAGGAAGAGGAGAAAGCGTATAGTGAGATGCAAGAGGAAATAACGAAAAGAAACGAAAACATGGACGCTTGCGCACTGACGCTTGTAAAAACCACTAAAGAGGGACTGAGACCGGTTTTATAAACAAAGGAACTCTTATCAGGCAAACATGGCTGCTGTGGTATCTCTTCGAACATGAGTATCCTCAGAGAATAAAACCCGCTCAAAACAATGCCATTGTTGTGTGCACATTTGAAATAAGTATTGATTCTAGCCTGCACTCCTAATTCAAAAGTTATGTCTGACTTAAGTTAAACACGGGTTCAAATGTTACTATGCGTGTATCCGAATCGAGATTCCTTGCAATCTTACGTAGAAAGCGCGAATTTTGCAATATGCATCTTGCGAAATGTGAATGTAGACCTGAATGCAAATCATGTTTATGCTGAAATAAAAGTGTTTTTTTTTCTTTTTTTTTACTTTGGTGAGTTGTGAATCAGACATTTTTTTTTAATGAGGGCGTGTAAGATTATTCCAGCCGAGGTTCATGCTAAAAGCTTCAGTAATGACATTTGATTAAGGAGGATGGAACTATTTGAATATTTACTTCTAAATTTTTAGCGTGTTAGGCGAAGTTTTGTTAAGTTTTCTCTGAGCGTAGGTTAGTTGTATGGCGTTAGTTGAGTTTAAGTTGCGGTCATATATAGTAGTTTCTTTTAATGAGTCTACGGTGATCGTCTGACGTTAGTGGAAATTTCCGTCCATTCAAACTAGTGGGTAAAAATGTGATTAGATCGTGGCCGCAGACATGTAATCTGTTCCATTTTGTGAGGCGGCCACCGCAATTATGGCTGGATTAGGAAAGGCCACGTGATTAATTACGGTATTACTACCTCCTTCACGCTCCCATGCCGACATCGAAATGGTGCGCTATTAGTAATCACATGGAATGCAGGTATTTCGCGAAAATCCCATCTGTGTCGCCTGAACACACCCTATAAACGGTACGAATACGAGGAAGCAGACAGACAGGTTAATGTAATTCAAAAGCAGGTCTGTTCCTTTGATTTCGCAAAAGATTTTTATGTTGATTTGCTGAGGAAAGAACGATGTCTTTTAGCCAGGAAGGAGACCTTCAGTTCAAGCTATTGGCAGTATTGAAGAACAGATGACTGAAATCGAATTTTTTTCCAGTGTACATCGAAATAAGAAGACTTTTTTAGCGATCACAGAGCATATACTGGAAATACTTCTGTAATATTAAGTATACTTCGCGGTGATACCTTATGGTTTGGCTTAATTTCGACCCCTCCTAATGAAAATCCACCAACTGCAAAGTGCTTTATCCGAAAACCCACCAACTGAAGTGTAAATAAATAGTAATTGGTGGATTTTTAGGAAAGGCACTTCGCAGTTGGTGAATTTTTCGGATAAGCATTTCCCAGCTGGTGGATTTTTATTAGGAGGGATCGATTTTTCCTTCTCTAGGCAAGATTATCAAGTTTCTTGGGTAGTTCAGATTCGGTTTAGATGAATGGTTCACTACAGCAACTTTTTTGGAAACCGTAGAAAACTATTAAAATTTAACGTCAAAAATTCAATTTTTGGTTCTGATTTAAAAAAAAAAACAAACATTTTTAGTCTTTGAGAACGTTGGGACAGAATTTTTCGGTTGCAGCAAATAACTGGTATCAAAACACTTGCGTCCATAAGCACAAGCACGGAAAAAAAAGGTTTTGTTATACCAACAAAATCATTTGTTAAAATAGGGATAACAAAAAAATCGTTACAACAAACTAATGTTTAGTTCTATCAACAAAACGTTTGGTTGCTGCGGCAAAATTTTTCGTTGCAGCAACAAAAAATTTTTGTTGTCCCTATTTTTGTTGCCGTAACAAAACCATTTTTTTCCGTGAGTTATTTGAGAGTGTTTAAGTTATAATATCGTTTTCGATGAGTATTCATATTCGTTTTTCGAATGTCTTACAGTTTCCATGTGAGAAAAAATATTTTGGGTAAATATGAAGATTTCTTGCGTCCATCTTTTTCAGCTACGCCTCATTCCTTTAAGACTTCCCCACGAACAGAATTTGTCGACTCCATTGTTTCTAAGCGTGTTCAATTACTTAACCGTTAAAGATAAGGTAGCGGTCGCCCTTATATTTGAAGTGCTCAGCTTAAAAGCGATTTAAAACATATCCGACATGCTAGATTATCTCCAATGGTTTTCGAGTTAATCGTAGTCAAAATTTACCCAATGGAGAAATCTGGCAACACTGTGCAGAAGCACTGATGAGAATTTGAGATTAAGATGTTACAACGAACGGGTGAATGAAGAGTGTAACATTGTAAAAAACTGTACGAGGCTAGGAACACACCCCGGAGCCCATTTAGCTGTTTTTACTTCTCGCGGAACACATGCTTATAACTTTGCCCTTTTATCACTTTCGAAACTATTGCAGATAAAATTGTCATACCCAGCGCCAGAGTAAAGAGAATGCGTTAACTTTGTCAACAGCATGGCAATGCTGCTTTTTTAATGGAAGTACTAATTATACTTTAATGCAGACTCCACGTGCTGTCAAGAGCTGTCACCAAAATGGCGAGAGCACGTAATATTCATTCGACTCGATGAATATCGTCATCACAGCTCATACAGATAACCGCTAGCTAACTGAACAGACAAGAGCTACCCGTACGAAATTTTGACTTTGAGAAGATGAAATTCTAAATGAAACAGAGCTTAGAGCTTTGACAAGTACACCAACCGCGGATGGTTAATCGATTCTGAATAAGCTGCTGGCGTCGACACCGCAGATATGCCGCGTCACTTGTATATTTGAGGGCGTATATGGCTGACGAGTGATTTTTTTTTCAATTTGTTTTGGTACTCCTAATGTATTTAGATAGGGAGGTGTCCCGCGTGTCAGGCGATTTAAATTGTGTTGCCAACGTAAATTCAATAGTGAAAAAAAAAACAACAACAAACTTTTAGCTATTTAAGCCCTCGACTGTAAAGTTGAGATCAAAAGTTCCCTTGTAAAGGGAATACGCCATGTGAAAAGGGGTATGACTTTTGATCTCAACTCTACTTTTTTTTCTTCACCTTGCCTGACAAGGGATTTCTTCCCGTTCGTTTTTTATTGTTATAGGCCCGTATTTTACTTGTTATATTCAGTAAAAACGAAATCCCCATTTTGCGGAATGCTATACTTGTTTTGGGTATGAAACTAAAACGGGGGTAGTGCTTATTTTCGTAATTTTTCAAGATAGACTACTGTTCAGCTACATCATTGGAAAAGCTCTCGCCGAGACCTTTCGAATGATATGGATGAACATAGGCCTATCTTGGAAAATAATCAATGTACGTACCACCCCCGTTTTAGTTTCACACCCAAAACAAGTATAGCATTCTTCAAAACGGGGTTTTGTTTTTACTGTGTACGTCTCGTGGGTATTATTGTTACAATTTCGATCCCAAAGTAGGTGCAGTTTGCAAAGTGGAAAACGTACCGGTATGTTGTGTTGTAGACTCGCACCAAGAGCCAAGCAACCGTCTGATTGTTTCATCCCGCGGGGTATACCTGTTTCTGATCGTAAAGGTGTCATGCAAAACCCGATCAGCTTTTTCCAGATATCATTTGTCTACCTCGTTGAACTCTTTACGTACCTCCCCCCCCTAAAAATAAAAATATTCACGATTTTAAATCATGTACGTTCGAACCATCAAAGCTACTCTACTACCTCACCACAGACTATTCTCAAGACGATAAGAATAGGTGACATTGATTAGTGACCATCATACCATTGAGAAATCAGTGAATTTCCACCAGAAAAAAATCTTTAATTTTTTTCTTAAAAATCAGTAAAATTTTACCAAAAATTAACGTAGTTTTACAACTCGGTAGTGAAATCCTATAAAATTTCACTGAATGAGTGTTCAGTGCTCTGAAAAATGGTGAAATATCACTAAAAACGAAGAGTAATAAACAAAAAAAAAGAAGGTCAACTTGAAGTCTGCGAAATTTTCTTGAAACCAGCAATGATTCACTGTTTTTTTTAGTGAGAATCCAAGTAAATTCCCAATGGTATGGGATGGATAATCAGTGAAATTTCACTGGTTCTGGCTAAACGTCAAGGGTATCCTAAATTCCAGAAGGGAGTCTGATTGTGAGTACTTTTTTACGCCAGTGTAATGAAAACGAACATTTGCAGCAGTAACCGCGTGGGTTCAGGCTCTTTTATTCGGGCGAAACGGGGAAATTTCCTGTAAAGAATAAGTCTTGAATCGAGTGAGGTTCGGAGAGCGCGCTTTTCCCGAGATCTGTCAAAGTTGAGGCGTTTTACTAAATGAGAAAGAGCAATGAGGAAAGAGAAAGGAGACAAAGAGCTTTCACCGAACTTGGAGACACGGTCGGAGATCACAGGTGAAAACCAATCGAGTAATTACATACTAGAACAAAGATTCGACTAGCTTTTGTTTGCGCCGGAGCGCCCCTGGTCCTCCTGCAACGACCAAAGCAGAATAAAGTGGTTCTCAAAGAATAGGGTGATATTGACCCCTAGGTTAGGTAGGCCTAAAGTTCGATCATGTATAGAACTGACCTCTTTTTGGAAAATTTTTCCTACTAGTCCGATACCTCCATGCAGGAATGTCGCGACTGAAAAACCCAGTGCTGTAATAAGGTCATGTCATATCTGAGGAACATAGTGCTGTGAGGTTATGACTTATTTCCGCATGAAAATTGTAGCGTTTTTGGAATTCTGATTTCTACGCTCACGAATGAATTTCCCAAGCATTTGTTATACAAAGTATAAACTCAACATATCAATGTAGGCTCACAACATGAAATATACACCGAAATTAGCCCGTAGGCGTAGAAATTGAAATTCTAAAGGCACTAAAAAGTTATGACCTTGTAGCACTTGGATTCTCAGTTCCTTCCAACACTGAGTTTTTTCAGCTATGACCTTCATGCGTAGAGGTATCGCGTTGTACGGAAAAATTTTGCCCACTGCTTTAAATCGAATTTTTTTTTTATGGCGGCCGCATCAAAAAAATAAATTAAAAAATGTGTTTAACTTCTATTTTTTAATGTATTAAAATTTATGTGAAAGAAATCGGAACTGATTAGCACTAGCGGCAACATTTTTAGATAAAAAACAAAGCTTTTAGAGTAAAATCTAACTTCGGCAGTGCGTCCACGAAGCGCCCACCGATAATAACAGTGCTAAATGGTCTTTGGGGTAGGGCCCACATGCGAACAGGGAAATTCTCTTATTAAGTCAACTTCATGGGACAGAAGGGTATGTATGGATACCCGAGGTAGGTTTGTGTACTCGTGCGGTATGCCGCTGGCGGCCGTCGTGACCCCACGCCACTGTTTCCATAATCAGAGGCCACTGCGATGTACTGTACTCAGCTTTTCGCCGGTCCTTCCAATGAGGACATTGACAACTCCAGTCACTCTTAGCTCTATGATCAGACACTCATGCAAAAGTGCGCTCTTGCTTAATTGCCATACAGAATTTTCCTGTTATTGCGACTAATTAATGCACTGGAAAATATGCCTGGAAAAAATTCACTCAAAGTAAGAATGTCTAAACAACATATTAGACCCCACCTGTTTGGAATACACTGCATTTTTTATTGAATGTGGGAGGTCGCTAGCTGAGGCCGCAGCCTTTTATGGGTTGATACGTACATTGAAAAAGTAGTGTTTTTTTTCCGCCTTTCGAGTTCCGCCTTTCATCACGCCGAGTTAGCGTGACTTCAGGCACGACTAACCTAACTTAACCTTCGTTTATCCAATCTAACGGTCTTCACAGTAAAAAGTAATTCTATTTTAGGTAGTCCTATATACCTGTATACCTGTTTTGGATATGAAGGTAAAACAGGGAAAGAGCGTAATCTGTTTATTTTTGAAGATACACCGATAACAATATCAAATGAAAGCATTGGACAAGACCTTTTCATTGGTATGGTTGTTTAAAATTAACCTAATAATGCTCTTGTCCCGTTTTACCTTCATATCGAAAATAGGTATAGAACTACCCAAAACAGGGATCATTAATTATGTTGTTCATTGCCGCTTTCCGGCAAGAATTTCTTCCACAGAGAAGTAAGCTGTATCGAGCTTAGAGACAGCCGAGCAGAGCGGTAAGGGAGCAAGGTATATAGCACGTGACTTAACTCACTTTAACCTTAACCTACGTGATGGAATATCCTAGTATAGAGGTTTTATTGAATTACGTAGGCATTTAAAGTTGACTATAAAGGAGCATGTACCCTTTTGACTAATGAGGTCACATACATTTGCCGGCCAGTCTCCCCTCTCTATGATAGAGTTTCATCGATTGCTCTCAAAATTGGTGCACGTCTTTGTTGACAGGAGCGAACAGTTCCCAATCAGCATTGGGACTTCCTTTATACGGCCGCAGACCTAAAAAAAAGCTAACTTTGTCAGTCGCCGACCATTCTCAGGGAATACCCTTCCATATGTTGACAATTTTCGTCCGCTTTAATTTTTTTGGCTACTCTCAATGAGTAAATTCGTTAGCTTCATTATTTCGGCCTGGCTTCTCCAATTATTAGGCGAAAGAGTGGCTTTTTCTTTTACTGCCATCATTTGAAACGAACACTCGGCTGCTTTAGCTGGACTTTCAGTTCGGTAGCTGAAAAATAAGCCAGTCCCTCTGGCCAATCGGGGTGAATGACTTGTCGGGCTGTCTAAAGTCATAAGTAGAAAGGCTACGCAAATAGCAGACAATTTTTTTTCTCCCGATGATGCAGGCCTAAAACGGCGCGTCCCACCGCCTGATATTGTCGGGTAAATAACCTAGGAACTAAATTATACCCCAGTTAAACCAGGCTAAAACGGCCAAGCTCTTTGGGCTTTTTTACCCTTTTAATGTAAAATTTCCCCGGATCGAGAATCCATAGCAGGTCCATGCATGGATATCCATAGAAACCAATGGATATCCAAATGGATAGATAATTTAGGACTGATATCCATGAAAACATGGATATCATTCGTGGATATTCATTTTCCACGAACATCAACTGTAGAATGTCTTTGCATGGACATCCCTGCTTGGACATCAATGTTGATATCCACACTTGCACGGAAAATTGAAGACTGACATCCAAAAATCATGGCTATTCGTGGATCGGAAATCCATGTATGGATATTCTATGAATTCTCGGACCAGGTTTGTATTGATATGATTAAGCGTTTAAATTTGGATTCTTAGTACACGCTTATTCATGAATCGTGTCAGGTTAGTGGACTCGCAGGTTGGAAATCCAATATCAACAATGCTCTGGATGACATTAACTGTCTACTATATATTAGTATTAATCAAAACGTTAAAGTTGTGATTCCTCCTGCACTCAATCCATTTTTGTATGCAATTCATTTTTTTCCTCTGTCTGTAAATTGTGAATGAGGCCTATAGTTTGTGAGCAACAGTGCTTGCTCGTCCGCATGCGGATCTCAACTTAAGGACCTTTCAATCCCCTCTATCAGGCATGAGCTTGAAGTACTGCTCATGAAACAAAGGGTTTCATCCATCATAGAAGTAAACCTTCAGCGAGATAAGTCACATTTTGGAATGGCGACTTCCGTTTTTTTCGCGGCTGTTTTGGCCATTCTTTTATTTGCTGCTATAGCCTATGGGGACTGTTTTGGATTTGAATACATCAGATGCTGGGAGGGCATTTAAAATTCAAGATGAAACATCTTAAAGTTATAGGCAAACTCTCAAAAGCTTAAACCGAGGACAGGGATGACGACCCATAAGTCCAGGGGGGAAAATTAGAAGTTCAAGTAAAACACAATTTAATATTAGACCACTCAAAATTCTTCAAAAATTAAGAAATCATCGGAAAAAATCAGAGGCAGTTGAAAAGAAACGCTCAGAGGTCAATACCGAACATTTAAAATTTAAAGTATTGCACTCAGAACGAGACTTTTTCAGAGGCATTTTTAGAACACTCGAAAGTCACAGGATAACAGAGATTAAGGAAAATGTACTACGGATTCATAGCAGGACTTACAGAAGTTAGGGGAAAAGCACTTACGTGTTAAAAGTCTAGGAGAACACTCAGGTAGGAGAGTACTTTTTATCAGAAGTTGAAGGAAAACAGGCAGCGTTCTTACCGAGGTCCTTACTCAGAGATTTTGAGGATAATCTTTTTAAAAATATTTTCGTGTATTTTGCACGAAATAAACTTCTTGATTTAAACCTTGGTCGATTCTGAATCACTTAAGAAGTAGTTTCAGCACCGTATTCAATTTTGTGGCGGACTGTGAAAGGAACTTCCATCATATGCAAAACTAAAATAAATGATATAAAGGTAATTACATCACGTATTTTTAACAGTATTATACTGTAAAAAGAGAATCTTCAGTTCAGATGCAGCAAAATTAAAATCACTGATTTAAAAAAAGTCTAATTATTCACTGTGTATTTTGGACTATGTTTTTTTATTTATATGAACATCTTATTTTAAGAATGCTATTTTTTTTGTTTTGTACATATTTGGAGTGAATATTTTTAGACCTGTGATTTGACTTTTATGGCATCTGAAATTAAGTTTCTCTTTTTAGAGTGTATGCTTCTATTCTATAATATGCTGGATGCGAATGGTTTAGGTAAATTTGTTTGACACTTGGTTAAGATTTATGTTTACCCCATTAAAACAGCTATGTCTGCACAGGATCTGACAAAGTACTAGTGCAAGCAACCTGCAAGACTCATTATCCACCAGGAAATACTCGGTTATTGATGCTGACATCTTAACGCTCGGCAATTTCACATCAAAATGTTGATGCGGAGTATTGCAGAGAAAGGAGGTCACAGGCTATTCCACTCCTATTGACATTGTTATCACTCCCCAACGGCTCGGCAAGGCGACATGTCAAGCCTTACCTCTTTAGCGCGTAAATTCGCACGAAGCGCCAACACCGCTCTGTCTTAACTCGAGATTAAGTTATACTGTGGTTTATTAAGTTACCTTAGTGATGCCACATACCGCACCGCAGCGCGCCAAGATAACATCTTAATATGTCAGTCTTGGCAGTTATTACTCCCGCAATAGCGACCTATAAGTGGGGTCCTAAACTCCAACTAACTGCTATCTGAAGACAAACTCAATGCTCTGCAGACAATGGTGTCTCCCTCAGCGAACAAACTACAGGATTGTTTTCGATAACAAAGTGGGTTTTATGTTTGTATATCTCGTATCAAGAGAGAGGTCAGTGATGCTAGTAAAAACCAAACCGCTGTTTTTGGGAATGTTGTAGCTGTTTTGGGCATGAAACGAAAACGAGGGTAGTGGGTATTTTGGTAATTTTTCAACGTAGACCTGCGTTCAGCCACATCAATGGAAAGCTCTTGCCAGAACCTTTTTAATGATATGGCTGAACATAGGTCGATCTTAAAAAATAACCAAAATTCGTAACACACTGGTTATGGTTTCACACACTAAACAGGTATAGCATTCCCCAAAATTAGGGTTTTATCTTTATTGAATACGATATACGCAAGCAGCAGCTCTGCTCAAAAAAAATTCGCTGTGAAAGGCTAGTCTTCACTTACATTGAAGCTTCGTGCCGCTTACTTTTCGGCTTTGAGGAGTGCACCTTTTTTTGTCCTATCCTTTTCTTATTACATTTTTAAGTTAAATTTATTTGAACATGCTTTTAACAACCCGAAAAAAGGAAACTTCCTGAACGGCAACATCAATCTTAACCTTAGTATGGTGAAATCCTTTCACATTTGACTCGATATTTTCAATGATCATTCGCGCCTAACATCGATACTTTCTAAGGAAAAAAAAATAAAAAAAGGACACCCGAAACGTATTTTATGGTGTGAACAATAACTTCATCAATGTGAGCATCTTAAAAGTCAACGATTAACCCAAACGCTCTGGACTAATTAGCCAAATCTCTTAAAATACGTTTTGTCACAGAAATAGCTTACCCTATCGCAGTTTTTTTCAGGTTGGTGAAATTTTAATTTCCCGTTTCAATCATCTCCTTAATCAGTTTTCAGCGCACTCTATTACAAAAAAAAATAATTATAATAAAAATATGATATGTTAAGGTTCGGGCTTCTAAAACAATGAACTTCATTTTAATCCCCAACTCTATAGTTGTGGGAGAGACGAAAACTATTCCAAGAGAAGCGTCGACAATTTTTCGACGACTGTTTTTTGTTCAATCAAAGGAATTGCATCACGTACCTTTGTCGTGCACTTGAAAGCTCAGGCTCTCGGAGGGGGGTCCTACAAGGATATTCATTTAAAATATATGTAGGCTTTAATCCGTGGAATACTCAAGAAAGCATTCTCTCCTGGAACATATCTTCCGACAGCAGGAAACGTGCGCTCTCTACTTTTCTCGGAATATTCTGCCGGAATTATGGAAGCAGTGGCAGTCAAAAAATTGTTTTCGAAGCTGCTTCACTCCCTCTCAAAGAACGCCCCAATCCAAAGTGCTCGACAAGAAAGGGGAAAGGGGGCTAAAAATGAAGAGATCAGTTCTCGAGAAATGTCAATACATTGCAAATGGTGTGAAGAAGCCGTGTTTAGCAACTTTGTGGACACTGGTTTTATGAACTGTTCTCTGTGAAAGCTTTCTAGTACATTTCTTTTGTCTAAAGTTGAAAGGCAATGTGCCTACCACAAAGTTTTTCGACTCCCAATCGATAAAAGTGAATTTCTATTGAAGCATTTTATAGAACTGAAAAAGCTCTAGCCGCGCCTATGCAAAAACAGTGATAATATTTCTCCTTTTGATTTCTTTCTTTTTATGTGCTTGAAATCATTGTTTTATTTCTAAGATGCAACCAAAACATTTCGTTTTACAGTCTACATTTGCTGAGACTTTGCTTCAGCCGACCGTGTAACATTAAATCCACGCCATAGTTTGCTTTTTTAAAAATAAAGTCTCGCTATAAACACACACACACAAAATGATTTTACCAGCCATGCATATGATCGGAAACCAAATTTCGGTTTAGGGGGAACCTCAGAAACACCATCATAAGAGTAAGTTTTTTGCGCATTTCTCATGTTAAGGCAGAGATATCAAGAATCGGCTGATGCACATTTGTGTACATGATCATTAGCCGCCTGTTTATCAAAAATTTAGCTCCATAACTATTACCTGCTCAGGAAAATTAAAACGCATTGAAATATAAAAAATCAAGCGTTTTAAATTTCCAGGGCGTGAGGTAACAATTACGTTAGCCATGTATTGATGTACATGTAGCTAATGATTATGTTTACAAATGAATATCGGACAATGCTCGATATTGCAGCCTTATTGAGTAATGCGCCAAAAATTGACTTTGAAAATGCACTCTAAATTTGAAATAGTCATTTTTCTACTAATTGATTTAGTCATATTTGTTCGACTATTTAATTTAGTCATTTTTAAATTCAGTGAAAAATTGTCAAAATTGACTTAGATTTAGCGGTTAAAACATTTCTACCATATGTAGTATTAATATTTTCTAGTACCAATATTAG
>Ga0058701_10001087_pt1 | contig 18837 bp, 13 predicted proteins | sample AgamicOrMae_FD_97039 | JGI IMG/M metagenome (GOLD analysis project Ga0058701, IMG submission 97039) | Agave microbial communities from Guanajuato, Mexico - Or.Ma.e | ecosystem: Host-associated > Plants > Phyllosphere > Phylloplane/Leaf | place: Guanajuato, Mexico | collected 2012-06-04
GGCCGCCCCCAATGGGTCGCCTATCAATCGTGGTGGGCCTGTCGCGCTTGGGGTCAGATGCTAGAGGCTGGCCTGATGGCGAGCGAGCTCCGTTTGCCTGGCTGAACTTGGGCTTAATAGTTTACTTTTGGGGGCCTCCTTCTGCAGCTTGTTAGCGGGCTTCTCGAGTGGGACTCATTTGCTGGCTGAAGAGCTGAGCCTGAAGAGAAAGAGGCCAGCCCTCAGCTCTTCTTCAGTTTTCCCTCCTTTTCCTTCCTCCTCTCTCCGCTCTCCCTCGTCTCTGACCGGCTCTCGGTTCTCGTTGCAGCGCCGCCAGAAGCTCCTCGTCGCTTAGGGCCGGCGGAGATTTTCATCAAATTGCCATCTCGCTGCAAATGGGAGCTGCAAAATTCCGAAAGGTCATTTGCTCTGCTGGGCTTCGTGTGGCCTGGTCGCCGTGGCGCTCAATCAGTCAAATGGATTGCAGGGGCCTAGACGGGGCGCGCTACTGTCTTCAGGCCCGAGTGGCGGCGCTCGCCTGCGCCCATTGCACGCCGGCAAGCTGGCAAGCTGGCTAGTTGGCCGCCCATATGTCATATCGGCCCAGAGGCGCCCATAAAGCGCGATGGAGCCAAGCAGCTCTCTCTTTCTGCATCCAACTGGCATGGACGCGCTAATAGCCAGCTTCGATCGATTTCCAGCGACCGTCCTGGCCGACCGACTAACTAGTTGATACATCTCAACGACAGACTAGGGTAGGCGTGCGCCCGGGACGAGCTCCAATGGCTGTCTGGGCGGAGTGGGCTGCTTGGGCGGCCACGGCGAGTTATTATGTAACACTCGTGACGAGGGCGCACCTTGACGCCCGCGCTGGCGGCCACTCTGCCCCTCGGCGAGGGCCCAATGGATGTCTTGGACATACTTAGGCGCAACTTGGCGGCGGACTGACGACAGGAGAGGGGAGACTGCAAATTCCAAATTCCTGCCCAAATGCAACGAGTTCATCTCCTTCTCTCTCTCTTTCTCGGTCTCGCCCTTGCTCCCCTCTGGTACGTGTGGGGTTCCATAGAAGGAGTGAGCTCTGCAGCATGGAACACGGCAACTAAGTAGAGTCTGGAGTGTTCTAGACTCTCTGTAGGTGCAGATTCTAGACTCTAGACGAAGTGCAACAAATGCATCCAGGCTCCAATTGATGGCCAATCAGTCGACTGGAAGCTCGTCAATTTGTCTTTTGGCCGTGTGCTGAAGTCAGCAAGCCCTCCTTAGCACACCCAGTGGACTCCCCTGCGTCTACAATGTTCATCTATGGCCACGAAAATCAAGCACAACCACTCGCCAGCTTGGAGAGGAAAGTGTGGAGAAACTCTCGAGAGGCCACCCATGGAGGCGCCATATTTTTGGCCTCATAATCTTCGACGAGGAGACTTGGCCGATCCTCGAGTCTCGTCTTTCAAGCGCCCGCTTGACTGGAAATCGAAGCAGCTCGGGCCGAGCAACTCTTGCTCCAACTCTTTGGCAGGCTCCACAGATAAGCTGAGTATGGTCCTAATGGAGGCCATCAAGTTCACATCCTGGTCATCTTGTCGCCCCGTTTGCTCGGTAATTCAGTTCTAACTATCGAGAGAACGAGTAGAAAGAAAGTCTTTCTAACTAACTCAAGAACGCGTTATTGAGAGGCATAACGCGCTACGCTCAAACTCCCTCCCAGGTCATCATATAGAGTCTTTCCTCCATCTTCGTCCAGTAATGTTTCTCCATAGTTATCCATGTATGCCTTTCACCCACACTATACGACGATCTCCAAAAGTAAAGCTAAACACAAGGTTTAGATTTGCATTTGCATCATGATTTGATGCAGATGCGAGTTCAAACAAGAGCTGAATGCGCACTTTTCTGAACTCAATTGATGCGAAATTTGTCCTTGTGGCTTCCCAATTTGCACCAATTGAGCACAAGTGTCGGATTCATCATTTTATTTCCCATTTCAAAGTCATCATGCAAACTATGAGCAGATACAGAGAAAACTCTAGGCTAGCTCAGTCAACGAGATGGGGCGGGGAAGACGCCTCAGTCTTTCAGTGCCTGCTTGATCATGAGCAGGCTTAACTAGAATGCACGTCTAGAAGGCCGCTCGAATCAATCAGACAAACAAGAGCCCTCACTAAGCTATAGTTCCGTGTGGCCATTATAAGCGACTGTCTTCGCGTAACTTGGGCGCCTTATGACGTCAATTTCTCCAGAGGCACTCTCTATTTCTCGAGCTCCATGGCCTCTCGTCGGGCTTAAATCCCAGAAGTTGCTACCCCTCATCGAGCTCTCTCTCTATCTCGTGTCCCTCTCAATTCTTCGGCATAATCTTCAACCAGCGGTTGCTACTTGAAGCAATAACCAATTATTTCACTCGCGATTTCACTCTGAGTCCAGCAAAGGCTTAGTCTGATCAGGAAGGACTCCAAGTCCGACAAAATTCGCCCCTTCCGGCTCGGGCAAGCGGACCTGGAGCGGTTGAACCGTGTGGACCGGTTTTCGGGCTGCTGTGGGTCAGCTTGATGCAGACGAGCTTGCCAGCTTTTTCTGCCGATCCCCCTCCTTTGGTCCGCAAGTATCGCTAGGCGGAGGGGCTGCAGTTTACGTGTGACAGCAGATAAGGCTGCATGAGAGCTTGGCAGCCACTTGTTGCCGCTCGAAAGGCAAACACTTGTGCCAAGCGGCGGCCGAGAAGGCTCTGATGGTGTCGATGGCGAGCTCAGACCCGACGACAAGAGCGAGCAGACTCGGCGACAGATTCTCTTTCCATTGTTTGTCTGCCTCTAATGAGAGAACAGGACACATTTGGGCAGGCAGACTTACTCACTTCGACTATCGGTTCACTTTGATCGGCTCGAATGTTGTTGTTTCAGGCCTGCTGAGAAGTGGGCGCGCTTGCGTGCCGCTTTTAAGTGGTGCTGATCAATTGCCTTTGATAGCTCGACGACAACACCACATCACCAGCAGCAGACTCGTTAATATCGACGCCAAATCTGTCCGCCCTAATGCTTGATTGGCTCAAGTATCAACAATCCCAATCATGCACGTCTAGGCCATCCGATCTAGATAGTCTCTCACTGCCTCCCCCTCCCGACTAGTTGTAAGCAACCAAGTGAGCGACGAAGGAAGAAATTGGATTGAATAAAAATTCTATAAAATTGTATATTTGATCATCTCATCCTCTGGTCCACCAACGACGCTTGTATCTTTTCTCTCTCTCTCTCTCTCCTAACGTCTGCCACTTAGCTGAGCTCTATTTCCGTCTTGCCAAGTTTGAACTCCCCGAAAAAAACCCACTCCAGGCCAAGTTAACTGTGTAACAAGTCTCACACAAAACTGCATCGCTTCTCGTGTCTTCCTGAGAGATGGATATTAAAAAGATTTTAATCACCGACGAAGTGAGTGACAAGATAGTGCAAGGTTTGCGAGCGGCCGATTTACAAGTTGACCTCGCTAGTGACATCACGCCGCAAAGAATCCTGTCGATTATACAAAATTATGATGCAGTTTTAATCAGATCAAGAACAACCATCACAAGACAAATCATAGAGGCTGGAAAAAATCTTAAACTCATTGCTCGTGCTGGAGTTGGTGTGGACAATGTTGACATTGAGGCGGCAACTGAGCGCTCGGTATTGGTTATAAATGCACCAAATGGGAACACTGTTAGCGCTTGCGAGCTTACCTGCGCCCATATATTAAGTATCAGCCGCAACATGTACCAGGCCACCAAGTCGCTGAAAGATGGTGTTTGGAATAGGAAAGATTTTGTTGGCGTGGAAGTGGCCCAAAAGACGCTAGGCATCATTGGACTGGGTCGAATTGGACGCGAGGTGGGAAAAAGGATGAAGGCTTTCGAGATGGAAGTCATCGGCTACGATCCGGTGACTCCCAAGAGTTTAGTGGAACCACTTGGGATAGAGTTTGTCTCACTTGAAGAGATTTGGAAACGTTCCGATTGCATAACCATTCATGTACCATTGATTCCCGAAACGAAACACTTGATCAACAAGGAGACGATAGAAAAATGCAAAGACGGTGTTATGATAGTCAATTGTGCCCGCGGCGGAATCGTTGATGAACAGGCTCTTCTCAATGGGCTCATTTCAAGGAAAGTGCACGCAGCTGCTCTTGACGTCTTCGAGGAGGAGCCGCCAATGAATGAGGAACTCCTCAGAAATCCATACTTGAATCCAACCCCACACTTGGGTGCCAGCACAAAAGATGGCCAAAGAAGAGTTGGGGAGGAGATTGTGGACGAAATTATAAAACTAACGAAAGGTGAAAAGATACCCGGAGCCGTCAATGCAAACAGACTAATTATACCATTTCTCAAATGATAACTTCCAAGCTCTCTCTCTCTCTCTATATATATAAGCGGATCACCATCAGCTGAGCTCACAGATATTTACACAACTATTCTCGTTAAGTTCTAAAATAAACTCTTTATTTTGGTTTCAATAATCAATCGTCATCATTTGGGAGTGAATCAGTTTCAGGGAAGTGGTCAACAGATGTTGTTGTCTTCGTTCTCTCTATTTCCAGAAGTTCTGACAAGAATCAGTGCTCAGAATATTGACTTGAAACCTCTGAGAGGTACGAATTTGTTGCTTTGCCATAATTAAGGTAACATGATAACAAGAGTTGATCAATACTAATGCTTCACCGCACCCTATATATATATGGGATTGGAACAATAGACTCTCGCGAGGCTTCTGAAATGAATCTAGTTTGATGGCACATATTGGGAGTAACGGGGTCCTTTGTTGATGAATAGCTCCCCATAACTGTCTCCTGTTTCTTCCTGAACCAAGTCGATAGCTTGTTGTTTCTTTAGGACTAATAGTGAGAAGAAATGCTGTGCAGCTTGTTTTCTTCGGTAATTTCTACATAAATGAGAAAACTGTAGGCTTCCCTCCTCGAGCTGAGGGGCCAACAGTTGGAGTAGGATATGTGTGCGGCGATTTCTTATTCTTTCCTCATATTGTTCCTCTGTTTCACCAACATTCATTGGATCATCAGTTGGTGCATCGTCCTCATCTACAGTCGCATTGACATTGTTATAGGAGTCATTGTAGCTCAAATCGGCGGCGGGATACTCGGCGGAAGTTATGTCTTGGGGACGTCTTGTTGCAGATCTTTGTTTCGGGTCAATCGGTTGTTCACTAGTATTATCCAGTCTAGCTTTCTTCTTCTTTGGTGATGAACGTTGTGATCCCGCACCACTACCGGGGGTTCTTGGGGTTTTAGGTGGGGCAAAGTCAGTCCCGCTGATGTCACCTTGATTATCCATCAGATAACTAACGTCCTGGGGCCCTGTCATATCACCCTCGTAACCGAAGCTAGGGGCAACGAATGAGTCCATGTGTCCATTGAATGAGTTATGATTGAAGCCGTCGGGTCGAGCCATGGAAGGGAGCTCGCCATCTGCCGCTTCGTGGTCGAGTTTTGATGATATGAGGTTCCTAGAGTAGTGCTCCATTAAAACTTTAGATAATATATGGCATTCTGGTTGGGCAAATAATTTATCTACATTCGCTGAACGTTTAACTTCCATAAGTTGTTTGGAAGGCGGCGCTAGATCTAGAGCTGTTACTATATCCTTGGTGTCTGATAATTGTGCCTTGATCTCTTCTCCTGATAACGTTTTAACTTCGTCTATAATGATACCGAGCCTTCTTCTTCTCTTACGACGCGGTACCAAACCTTGAGCATCCTGGATGACTGGGTCTAGCACCATTGAGTCTGGCATGGCTTGGTCGTCCTGTCCCTCCTCAGGAATGGTTGGTAAACCGCCGTTATTGTATCTGGAGTCTCCGTTGGTGGATGCTGGAGCTGGTGGTGCGTTCTCATCGCCAACATTATCCATATCACGCATAGAGTCGAATGGCCCTTGAATATTGTCTATGTCTTCATTCCCAAATGCAACTCCACCAGGTGTTGATGGTGGACCTGAATCAGCCATTGAATGGGCGGCACTAACATCTGAATCAGCGTTACTGGCCCGAGACATAGGTCGCTCTTGAGTTTGTGACGGTAGATCTTCATTTTTAGGGGCTCCATCTGCATCTATATCGACTTGGAAAAATTCGTCATCAGGCAATGGCGCGCAACCTAACTCTCCTCCGAATCCATCATCGTTGAGGTTCGCGTCCAATTGTTGTAAAGCTTTTGCACCAGATACATTGCTAGCATTCCTCACAGTCGACATCTCGCTTTGATTCGCACCACCCCATGAGTGTCCATAACCCGATAGAAATGTATCATCTGTCATGGCGACATCCTCAGCAAGGGTTATACTGCGGTGATTTGTCGTATTCACAATGGGCTCAATCAATGCTGGCGGCTCTATCAGGTCAAAATTTGTAACGAAATCCAACATCTCGGGTAATGTTATTGCATTAACGGCAGCTTCTTGTTTGCCTTCAGGTAGATCAACAGCGCCCGGTCTGAAAGCCGATTTGATTTTGAATGCAGCATCTTGACAGTCCTGCAATAAATAGATAGTTTTTCGATTGTATATACGAACTATACCGAGTAATAGATGTGATGATGTACGCAGGGATAGCTTAATTCTAGGTTGCAATATTGAGTCAACACTTTCTACAATGTTAGTTTCAAGTATTTGAGATTTGGTGATTTTCTTATCCCAATGGGCTGCTAACCAAATACGGGCTAGAGGGCCCTTCTTACCCAGTACGAATACTGAATAGAACATGGTTTGTTATGCTCTTTTTCTCTAATGATATAATATTGAGTTTGTTGGCAGATCCAGTGAAAATAGTTGCTAGATTTACTGGCGGGTATAGCCCGAATCCAAGCGGCGCAAAGCGAATGATATTGCCTGTGCAGCGAACAGAATTTTTTTAGCACAGTTGTAACGTAGAAGACCCTTGCGGCCTACTAACTGGCGCGAACGGAGCGCGCGCTCTTCTCCCCGTTGGTTGGCGCCTTCAACCTAGCAGTTCTCTGGCATCAGGCGCAAAATTGCTCGCGGGATTGGCTGCAGCCTGCACCCTATCCCTTAATTTTTCCCCCATATGTTCGCACATCTCGAATGGCTTTCAGGCTTAATGTGCCTCCGGATCAGGAGGGGCGGAAAAGCAGCAGTCCGACGAAGAAGAGCGCGTCCACTTGGATTCGGGCTACACCCGCCAGCAAATCCAGCAGCCATCTTCAGTGGATCTGCCAGCAAACTCAAACTTTTGGGGTATTCCTGCCAGGGATGGTGCCCATGGAAATGCTCTGTTCGAGCCGCTCAGAGAATCGATCTGCTAATGGGATTCTCGAATTGGGATTTCTGTCCACAAACAAAACACTGAACCAAAACACAACCTCGTGGGCCCCTCTATTAGTTATTGCACGCGCCTTCTCCTGAAAGGGCGCCAAAACATAGCAACTCCTCCTAGTGGATCCCCTCAGTTTTGCCTAAATATCTCCCAGTCTACCTGTGCAATCCAACCTGCCTTCGCTGCACCTCCCTGGCTGCAATATCTGTGCAATACATCCTAGGATTGGTCCTGTGTGGATCTCCACTACACCCAACACTGTGCTGCAAGATGATGTCCCCGAAAAGTGTGGTCTCGAGACTAAAGGGGGACCTCATAGCAATATATAAGCAAGCTGTAGAGAGTGTCAGACCAGAATCGCTCATTCGAAATGCTATCTATCTCCGAGAGGAGTCTTTGCTGATCCGAGACCCAATCGATGCTGACCCGTCGAAAGAGACAGAGGTTGATATACAGAATGCGAAACTACATGTCATCGGTGGGGGCAAGAGTGTGCTCGGTATGGCTTCTGAACTGGGCCATCTTGTATCGAGAGCTAAGCTAACTGAAAAATTCTCTCATGGAGTCCTAAGCATCCCTCGTGGGCTGGAATCGGTAGCAAGCTCAGAAGAGTCGAAGCGAGGCCTAGCTTCGATCGGAGTTGAGTGTCACTTCGGATCGGTCAACAATCTGCCCGACGATGATTCAGTGAGAGCCACCAGTCGTATACTGGAAAACATCTCCGAGGCGTGCCGATCGGATCAGGATGGAAACTTTGAGTCAATTTTCATTGTTTTACTCTCTGGCGGAGGCTCCGCCTGTCTAACAAGCCCTAGATTCCTGACCCTGAGTGAAAAACTCGACATCATAGGCCGGCTAGTCCAGAGAGGAGCGGGGATAAAAGATTTGAATGCCGTCAGGATGCATTTCTCCAACGTCAAGGGTGGCCGTCTTTCGAGACACATTCTGAGAAACAACCCAAAGGCGAGGATAATCTCGTTGATCTTGAGCGACGTCGTTGGAGATCCGATTGAATATATCGCCAGCGGGCCCACCTTTGTGCCACCTAATGGCACATCTGGGACATCTGTCGAGCAGAGAATGAGGCAGGTTCTGAGTAGGTACAATATCGATTGCGATATCTCGCCTCATCTCCTTGAGACATGCGATAAAAGTGAGTGCCCCGAGCCGAAACTAGTCGATAATGAGCGCCTGGTGATGAACAGGATAATCGGAAACAACACAGTGGCACTGAATCATGCAGAGACACACGCCAAGTCGCTAGGCTATGAGGTAATAAGATTTGACAAGCAGCTCGAGGGCTCAAATGAGCAAGTTTTGGATTGGATGGAAGCGAGAAAAAGAACGGCCAAAAGCGGCAAGAGTTTGGTCTTGGCTGGCGGCGAGACAACGGTGAAAAAGTTGCCCGGCGAGAGCTGGGGAGTGGGAGGCCGTTTGCAGGAATTGTGCCTAGATTACATGATAGGAAAATTGACCAAAGCGGAGGAACGGCGCCCCGACGGGCTTGACATGCTGCTAGCTGGCAGCACCGACGGTCAGGACGGGCCGACTGATGTTGCCGCCTGCATGGCCTCTCTGGCCGACCACAAGCTCTCGGCGGCGAGCTCGTCTTTCACACTGCACGACTGTCTGGAGGCCAAAAGGAGCCACAACTCGTACAAATTCTGGTCCACCCGAAGGGCCGATTGGCTGATAAAGAGCGGCCTAAGTGGGACAAACGTGATGGATATCTATCTGCTTGCCACTATCACTTAGAAGCCGCCCCCTCTCAGTTTGTCTCTCTTTTCCCCCCGTGGACTGTGATAACGACCACCGATTGTCAAATTGAGACTTGGTGGCCACCTGTTGGTATTCGTATCGGGAAATAAAGTCCTAACTTAGTCTCGATTGATCGAGATACTCTCCGAGATAGTCTATTTAGGGCTCAGTGGAGAGCTTGTTTCACTCATTGCTTTGCTTCTTCGCCCTTCCACTGGGCAGGCTTGATTGTCTAATTGTCTAATGGAAAAGGTGGCCAGGCGATATCGTTGCGCAATGTCGAGGAGGTGTTAAGTGTTGCTGGAAGGAAGGTTGACGTTGAATTGAATGAGATCATCGAGTGGAAACGACGCCGACGACTAGGACGGGCACGCAATGTGTTTCGCCAGGACAAACAGTTGTGTGTCGTGTGATGTTTTGAGGAAGAGAAAAAAGAGAGCACAGAGAGTTAGAGACAGAGATTGGCGGCTGGAGATTTGTTGGCAAGCTAGTTAGCTAGTTATTTAGTTAAAGTTGGCTGCTTGGTTATAGTAAGTGAGTGAGTGAGTGAGTGAGTGAGCGAGGGGTGGCGGGACACAAAAATGATGGATGTTGTGGTGACGAGCTTTGCAAAAAAGCGGTCGTCGACTGTAGATTGTCGACACAACGACCGCATTAGATGACACTGCGCTTGTGTTGGCTGGTTGCTTGTGGTGCTTGTTGTGGTTGTGAGACGGTGCTTGGTGGTGGGGCGGCCTTCGTGTGTTCCGGAATTTGTGGCCTGTTTGTGTATGTGTGTGCTTGTTATAGAGTCTAGAGAGTTGAGTCTCTGTGTGTGAATTGCGAGGGCAGGCAGTTATTGATTATGTCGTCTTTTATGTTTGTTCTGTGTTCAGATTGGAAGACACAGAGAGCGGGAGAGAAATGGGATAGAGTTGTGTCTCTCTGGACACATTTCAATGACGTCCATCGAGCGAGGGGTTCAGATTGGCGGAGGGAAAATGAGGTGGCACTTGAACGAGCTCGGCCAGCGTCAGTTGTCTCTGCTGAACCCTCTCTCTCTCTCTCTAGGGCCTATTTGTGTGTGATCCAATAGGCCTTTGGCGGCAGTTGACAGTGTACAATGGCCAGTGACAGGACACAGTGTGTCTGTGTTGCAGTTTAGTTTCACAGTTTAGTTCCGCAGCCAAACCATGGCCAATCAAAGCCGATCGGGAACCCGGCCAGTTGGCAGCAGAGCCGCATGGTCCCCTTTGTGTCATTTGACTCTCGCTCCCCCTCGTCTCTGGGAGGGCCGCGCGAGCGAAAGTGTGACGAGAGCACCATTTGGGCTACGCTGGAAAGCTTTCCCCCGTGATTTTCCACAAAATTTTATTATTACAATTATTATTATTAGTATTATCAAAAAAAAATTAATTCCGCCTTTCGTCAATCTTGCAGCCCCTACGACGACCTAAGGCATGCTCGTGCTCATCGAGTGCACTTGTTGTGGCGCTGCGAGCGCCGCGCCAAGTGTATGGCGCGCGCCCCGCTCGTACAGAGGCACAGCGCGCAACACAGTCTGCGAGATCGCACGCACAAACAATGGATCTCGTGCCGCCCGTTGTGTACACTTGCCAAGATCCGCCGCTTGGGGCGCTCAAAATCTCAATCTCGGCGCTCTCCTTAGCTAGGCTAGCCTGGCCTTTTTTGGGCCGTGTTTGTTTTGTCGCGGTGGCTCCAGTTGACACACACTGGCTAGCCCAGTTCCTTTCCAATCGGCCAGCGAGCCCAGCCGGCCCATTGCGGCCCATTGGAGAAAGTCAACTCGAGGCAACAAGTGTCTGGCTCGAGCCACCAAAGCTGCCACTCAGTGGGCTGCCAAGTGGCGGGCCGAGGTTGAAATTGAGCCCTGCTGGCGCCCGGCCAGCTAACGAGGCTTGTACAAGTGGCGCTGGGTGGGCTAAGTGGTGGCTTGTTATTGTTTTGCTATGTTCACTTTCGTTCCTTCTTCCAGCGGCACTAATCGTCGGGCCGTTCAGAGAGTTGGTTGTTGTCGCGTTGTGTTCGCCCTAAGGGGCGGCTTGACTCTGGAGCAGAGAGGGCGCAGCGCCTGGAGGGAAAGAGGCGACAATTGGGCTAAACAAAGGCGCCTGATTGGAGGAAATGGAGTTGCCAAATGGAGTGGCAAGATTCGGTGTCATCGGGTTTGCAGGCCCAGCGCTCGAGGAAGCGCCACGAGCCCGTGCGGCTTGTTGTCAGATCGACACGCCTGAAGACGGAGGGCGCCCTCGGGCAGTGGGCCAGAGCGGGCGCGAGCCACACAAGGCGAGAGAGACCGAGGCAAGAAACGCTGAGAAACAATGGGAACTCCGGCCGAGCTCTGGCAAGGCGGCGGCTCTGGAGCGTCGGCAACAAGGCGCAGCGGAGCCAAGCCAGCTCGGCCTGCTCCTTGTCCCACTGGCTGTCCTGCTGCGGCTCTGGTGGCCTAGCTTTGAAGCTGCTCTTGGTGCTTATAACTTGTCAGCTGGCCACTTGCACGTCCGCCGGCTGAGCGCGTCCACGGCCCCTCGGCGCAGTCTTGGCGCGCAGCGTTGCTCTGGATTCCCTCGAGCAGTTGTTCTTTGCTGTTTTTTTCGCTTTTTTTCTTGTTCTGGTTGAGCCTAATTTTGTCTGTTCCATAGATCGGGGCGAAGCGAGCTGGCTTGGCGAGAGACGAGCACGGGCGAGAAGTCTCGACTGCAGACGGGCGGGCTGCCAGCGCGCGGTGTGCAGCGTGCAGCCCTGCCGCGCCCCTTCGAAATGGAAGGGGCGTGCGCACAGTGCGCGACCGCCGCCGCGTGTCTGGCACGTGCGGGCCGCGCGGAGCCCGAACGCGCACTGGGTCCGCGCGGGCGGCCCGCCCGCGCGCCCATGCACTTGGCGCCTGACTGGCTGTTTACTTGAATGCGGTAGACGATCGGCGATAATGGGCGCCCGGCGGGGCATCAATGGTGCTGCCTGCCACTGGGGCAGGGCCGCCGCGCCGAACTGCGGGCCAGGCCGCCGGTCTGCAGGCCGGCGGGCGGCCGAGACTGTCTGCTGCCGCCAAGACCGCCCAGGGAGGCAACAGGCGGCCCGAGCGCTCGTCTGCCGGCTGGGTGGCCCGTGCGGCCCGCCGGGCGGCCGCCGTCTGGCAGTGTGGCTGCGGTTGCGGCGGCGGCGCCGCAGACGAGGGTCGGCAGGGCGCCCGGCGGCTGGCGAGGCGGCGCCAGAACAGGTTTGCTCGCCGGCAGCCCCCTCGAGCTCAGGCCCACACAGCGCGTCTCAGGCTAAGGTCTGGGACAGCCTAAGCTCGGGCTAGGCTGTGGCGCGAGTCCGAGCTCGGAAGGCGAGCCGGCCGGCCTGCGGAGGCCGAAGGAGCGAGCGCAATAAAAGGAGCGCCTGTGAAGCGCCGCCGGCGCTCTGCAGCAGCTCTTATGCAACAGGCGGCGCCCAGTTCGACGCCTGCAGCTCGCGGCGACGATCAGCCTCAGGCCGGCGAGAGAAAGCCCGCGGCCGAGGACACTTGTCGGCGGCTGGCCGGGCGGCAAGCAGGCGAGCGAGCGAGCGGCCGGGCTAGGCGGGCGGGCGAGCTTGGCGGCGGCGCGCGCTCTCAGACAGGCTGGAAGCGCCGAGGGTAGGCGCACGGGCGGCAAGATTATGTGCACGCCGTTTAGCCAAACCAACAGACACCGACGAGGGCTGGCTAACGAGCCGGCGACGAGCCAGAGACTGTGACAGAGTGTCTGCCGTTCGGGCGGCAACGCGAGCGCGCCCCTCGCGCACGGGGATCACTATAATTATAATTATCACTGTTATTATCATTGCTGCCATTAGCAGGCGCGTGTGCGGCGGTGGGCGATATTGTATAGGGATGGCGGTATAATAATCGTCGATAATAATAATGATAATTTCCCCTCTGCCAAGGAGTGCGGCCGCAGAGGGCCGCATAGCACTGCCATAGGCCAGCACACAGCGGGCGCACCACGCACTATACAGTCTACAGTGTGTGATGAGCGCCGCAGCATGAGAACTATCCTTAGCGCAGCACAGGCCGTTCGCCGGCAGGCAGTGTGCGCGGCCAGAGACTGCGTCTGGCGCGTGGCGAGCCCCAGCCACTTGTTGGTGCGCCGCTCACTGTGTGCACCGCCGCCGCCGCCGCCACAACAACAACAACAAACCCTCCTCGAAAACAAACCTCGCCCCCCAACGCCGCCCCCGCCCCTCAGCCGGGCCGACAACAAGATCAGCCGCTCGCGACGAGGAAATCTGCGACGCCGCCTAAATCCAATCGTCGCCAACGAGATCAACACTCCGAGTGTTACACTCGCCCACGAGCAACGCCCGCTCGCCTTTCTTGCGGCCGCCACGCTTTTATGGCCCCGACTTTATCGGGCCGCCTGTGCCAAGGCCGCGCTCAGACCACCTCCACAGCTCAGGCCTCGGCCACAGGCAAGTCGCCACCAGAGGCCCACTTCCTGCGCCGAGCACGAGGGCCCCAATTGTCGGCGGGAAGCTCCCAGTCGGCGGGAGCTAGTTGCTGGCCAAGTGGGCGCCGTGGGAAGTCTCTGGCCGATTTTAGGAGCAACTTAGGGGAAGATTGACTGATTTCGGCCAAACTGGTTGGATAATTAGCCAACAATTGGCCAACAATTGGCCAACAATTGGCCAACAATTGGCCGATAATTGGCCACAAGTGGAAAGAACTTTGGCCAGAAGACGGAAAAAAGTGGAAAAAAGTCTTCATCGCCACAGACAGAGATCCGTTTCGCGCCACCGCAGAAGCACTCCCGAAATGGACGCCCATTTGGCCAATCGGGCACAATGACTGGCCGGCCGGCGGAACAAAGCTCGCCCTTAGGACGTGCCGAGCTCCATCTTGTGTCCGAGCGGGGCTCGCGAGTGGCCGCCCAGACTGCGCAGTGGGCTGCTCGGCGAGAGCAGCTTGCCAGAGCGACCGGCCACACTCGCCCTAAGGATCGGCGCTCGTCTGTCCTCTCGAGCCGGGCCGCTCGGCGGCGTGCGTGTGCAAACAGTCGCCGAGCTGGCAACAGTTTGCGCCAAAACCTCCAGCCTGGAACTAGGTCCAACGGGGGGACGGCACTTGGGCGACGATTGAGTGCAAGTTTGCGGCTCTCTTATGGCTCTTTTGCCTGCAAACAGCGCCACACAGTCTCGCGCTCGCTCGCCCGTGGCTACACCGCCGAGGAACGCCTGCCGCGGACAGTAATTGGGCGCCGAGGGCGCCCCTTTGTCTCGCCGGAGCGCTCTAGAGCGCTTGCCAAACTGCGCCCCCTCTGGCTCCCTTTGGGCCGTTCGGCGCCGCCTGAGCGCCGGGGTGAAGGCGATTGGTGGCGGCGGAGTGGCCGGCGAGTGTGCGCCCTCGGTGAGCGCGAGTGGCGGCGAGCTGGAGCCTCGGTCTGGCCGCGGCCGCCGCCACAGTCTGGCCGCCGGAGGGGAAACGCGGGGGAGCCAGAAACGTAAACACAGCGCGAGGGGGGAGGCATTGCGCGCGCACTGCGCCCCCCGCGTGAGGCAGGCCCAGTGCGCGCCACTGGAGAGTGTGTGCGGCCGTGCTAATCTGGCGCGCCTGTTGCGCTGGTTGGCCGCTGGGCCGTGCGGCGCGCACTGCAAGCGAGCAGGCAGGCGAGTGAGCAAGCCAGCCGGCAAGCAAGTGGTGGCACCGAGCAAGCTCGCGGCCTTTGAGCTAGTCTCCATTAGTGTCGTCTGCACATTAGACCAGCTTCGAGAGCAGCGCCGCGACTCGAGCCGATCTAAACCGAGAGCAGTCGACCAGCAGGGCCAATTGGCGCCGCCGCCGGCAGTCATCAGAGCGCTCTTTGGAGAGAGTTGCAACTTGTTAGAGAGTAGCTAATACACATTGGGAGCCTTTGGCGAGCACACAGCTCCAGCGTAGCATCCCAGAAGCGTGTCCGCCCCATAAATGGACCATCGGGCGCCAGATTGAGTGCAGAAGAGGCGCGCCAGTTGGCCAGACGAGATCGTGTGCGATTGTTTTGAGAGAGGCCCATCATTGAGTGAGCCTCGACAGAGAGAGAGTGGGCCAAGCGAGAAGAGTGAGCAGGAAAGAGAGTGAGACACAGGCACTCTAGTCAAGCTAGCATTTTTCACTTTCAATTTCAGTCAAGTGATATCATCTTTTCACTGGCCACACACGAGCTCAACCAGTTCCAGAGCCCAGCTCAAGACTTTTGCTCGCCAGCAGCCGCTTCTCCTCGAGTGTTGTTGTTCCACGAGAGCTCTCAAGCTACAGTGGTCAGTTGTTTCTCCAGCTGAGCGGCCTTTGGATAGAATTTTAGAGGCCAGAGTTGGATTTGTGGGCCCTAAGGAGCCCCCAAGCGAGGGAGTCAGGTTGATATAAACAAGCCCAAAGTAGTGCGGCGGCAACAAGTGCGCGAGCAGTGCAGTGCGCTTTGCTGCGGTAAACAAGACAGCGCTTCTGTGCGGTGCGAAGTGAGCGGCACGGAGCAGCCTCCAGACGAGAGGCCAAAAAGCGAAGGAGCGAGGACAGTGTTTAGGAAACGGGCCGCACAGTGTTTGCATTATGCCGCCCCACGAACCTCACGAGCATCAACACAAGACGACGACCAGCAGCAGAAGTAGCAATTTGGGCGCCCGAGTCGCAGACAACAGTCTCAACAACAAGCCGCAAATTATCACAATCCTCCACTAGAAACCCACCAGCACCTCAAGGTGGTCCCTCGGCGAGCAGCACCCATTTGGCGCCCACCAGAGCAGAGCCCTCGAGCTCGGCCGAGTACAGAGACGCCTCTGTGAGTGACAAGTGGCAAGCCCTGGCTCATGCCCCATGATTGGGCGACGATAAATTGATAGCAAATATAGGAAAATAATTATTTCGCCCTAGCGAGCAACTTGAGTGTTGTCAGTGAAGTTGGCGGCTCGCAGTTGGGGGACAAGTTGTTTCCAAGTGATAGTCTATTTAAGTGTGATTTCAATTTAGGTGATTAAGAAGATTAGAGAAGATCAGAGAAGATCAGAGAGAGAGCTGCTTGAAGCTTTCCGAGAGGCAAGAGAAGCTTGGTGATAAATTTGCTTGCCAATAGCGAGCAAGAAGACCTTTCTCAAGAGTTTAGGGGAAGATTAGCAGCAAAGAAATAGCAGTGAAACGCACACGAAAGAGGAGCAGCAAGCGTCTAAGACTGACCACGAGGGCGAGAGCTTAGGGCGAGCCTTTGGGCCATTTGAGGCGAAGGATGGCGGCCACTGTTGCGGCGAGCAGGAAGCACGTGGAGCTGTCGCTGGAGCTGAAGAGGAAACTGATTCAGGAGCACGAGCATGGAGTTCCCTTCACGTTGCTTGGCAAAAAGTATCACATTGCCACCTCGACGGCGGCCAACATTTGGCGCAAGAAGGACTTCTTCCTGCGCTCTCGGATGTCCGGCTCGAGGAAGAGGTGCAACGATAGGTCCAAGTACAAGATAGTGAACCAGGTGACCGCTCTGTTTGTGAAGAGCATGCTCGAGCGCAACCACAAGATCGACGGCGAGGTGATCAAGAGGTTCGCCCGAACGGCGGCCGCCCAGTGCAACTTCAAGGACTTCCACGGCTCCAATGGGTGGCTGGACAGTTTCAAGAAACGCGAGAACGTCTGCTGGGTGCGTCGGCGCGGCGGCGCCGCCTCGGGGGGCCCATCGGCGGGCGGCCAGAGCCACCGGACGGGCGGCGGCCTTCATCTGGGCGAGATGGACCCGCAGGGGGGCGTGTGCCCGAGCGGGTGCGGCGCGCGCGGCCCCGCCGCACTGGCGCCCGCGGGCGGCCGCGCCCACGCGCTCCAGCACCAGCGCTCAGACTCGCCGAACCTGAGCACCGCGGCCGCCGCTGCGGCAACCGCGGCCGCCGAACACCACCACCACCACCACGTGCAGCAGGGGGGCGTGGCCGCGGGCGGGCCGCAGTCTAGCGCTGGCGGTGGCGGCTCGGGCTCGGGCGCGGCCCTGGCGCCGTGTCAGGCGGGCGCTGGAGGGGCGCCGGGGGCCAATTGTGGCCACGGGCCGGGCCAGGAGCCGGCCAGCCTCAGGGAGCAGCACTGCCAGAGTCCCTCGTCGTCGTCGGCGGCCTCGCACTGCTGCTTCGAGGAGGAGAGCTGCCCCAGGTGCACGGTGGCGGCCGCGGCCGCCGCCATCGCCGCCCTCAACTCCAGCGACAGCATCCACGAGCGCGACCACGAAATCGAGGACTGGTTCCACGGGATCCCCTTCCTGTGCCAGTTCTTCGAGGAGTACCAGTCGATGCACCAGCAGCAACAACAGCAACACCAGCAGCAACAACAACAACAGCAGCAACAACATCATCAGCAGCAGCAGCAGCAGCAACAGGCGGTTTGCGCTGGGCAGACTGGCCAGCGCCAGCAGGCCGAGACGAGGGCTGCCCAGTGCCAGCAGCTGGCCGAGACGAGAGGTCGCCAGAGGCAGGCGAGCGGGGCCCCTGGCGGGGCCTTCAAGTTTGGCGCCAGCTCGGCGGGCGGCTCGCGGTGCGAGTCCTCGGCCAGCTCGGGCTCGTCGCAGTCGCAGTCGCACGGTGAGGCGCAGCTGCGCGCGTCCATCAGCGCCAGTTCGCTGCCAATGCTGCGGCCCAACAATGGAGCTGCGCACGGCCAGCAGGCCTCGCAGGCCTCGCGCGCGCGCGACTGCGCCCAGCAGCTGGCCTGCGCCGCCGAGCTGCCCACCGCCCGAGACGTCCTCTACTGCGATCAGCAGCAGCACCAACACCACCAACTGCAGCTCATCCGCTCAAACTCCACCGGCTCCTCCTGCTCCGAAGCCCTCAGCCAGCTCGCCCAGCCGGCCGCCGCCCCATTCAGGACCAGCGCCTCGCTGGCCGACGTGCAGCTCCTCGAACGGAAGCACCTGTTCGCCTCGGACCAGCAGCAACAGCGCGAGCCCAAGCTCCTGGCCGGCGGCCAGTCCATGATGGTGGAGTGCGCGGCCGGGGCCAAGTCGGCCGAGCAACTGTTCGACGTGGGCTCGGCCGAGCACCTGAATGGGGGCCCCTCGAGCCAGCAGCAGCAGCAGGCCGACTACCAGCAAGACGGCTTCAAGGAGCAGCAGCAGTTCGGGAGCCAAGAACAGCTGATGGAGATCAATTACACGGACTCGGCCAGCCAGGAGGACCAACAGCAGCAGCAGCAGCAGCAACAGAGGCAACAGCAGCACAGGATGCTGGACTGCATCATGGCGGGACAGGAGCCCGGGGGCGGGCCGGCGAGCAACTGCGGCGACTCGGGCACGGCCAACTCGAACGGGTCGCTGTCGAACGAGTTCGGCGAGGAGGAGCACGAGTTCTATATCAGAATGTCGGCCCAGCAGCAGCAGCCACAGCCGATGTCCGGGGGCCAGTATCTGGCCCAAGAGGGACGCCGGCCCGACGAGGGCCTGCTGGAGGCGGGCCGGTTCCGCGGGGAGGCGTGTCAGCAGGCCCGCGAGAGCCACTGCTGCGCGCACTACGTGCAGCGCGCGGCCGCCGCTCAGCTCCAGCTGGCGGGCCCGCCGAACCAGCCGCAGCACAGCCCAGAGGGCGGCCAAAACAATAACAATAACAATAACAATAACAACACCAACGGCAACCACAACAATGACTCTAACAACTCGACCGCAAACGACAACAACGAGGACCAGAGCGCCGAACAGGCCCAAAACAACATGCTGGCCCTCTACCAGCAGCAGCAGCAGGCCATGTCGGGCCTGGACTGCTACGAGTCGCTGGAGCACCACCACTGCGGCTTCATGGACGAGTACGAGTACGAGAACATATCCACCATCCGCCA